>Ga0181520_10000375_pt1 | contig 98858 bp, 75 predicted proteins | sample PEATcosm2014_Bin_29_FD_132451 | JGI IMG/M metagenome (GOLD analysis project Ga0181520, IMG submission 132451) | Peatland microbial communities from MTU Mesocosm Facility, Houghton, MI, USA - PEATcosm2014_Bin02_30_metaG | ecosystem: Environmental > Terrestrial > Soil > Wetlands > Peat | place...
CGGGCTTGGCTCGGGATTGCCATTTCAGGTTTCCCCGACTTTGAGCAGTTCTACGCCGTCGGTTTCCCGATGGGCACTCATGTTTGCTTAAGTCCGCTGCGTCTGCCATTTCGCCACGCCCGCAGGAAATTGGCCACAGCCCCATCATAAAGCAAGCAGCGATGATCTACGCTTCGTCAGCCAAACGGAGGACTTCCGCACAGCCGGGGCCTTTCTTAGAAATTGCCCTTTTCTTCGGGCGTGGCCTCGTGATGTTGATAAGCCAGACATTCCCCGATTGACGTGCTTGAAAAGACGAGCGGTTGCGGACGCGCCGGTGCATGGCCCAAAGCGGCAGAGCCATCCAGAACCGCGAAATGGGAAGAGGATGGCTCCACAGCCCGCCACTGTTCATTGCAAGGCGCCGGAGCCAGCAGCAGAGGGTTGCAACGCGCAGCGGCGGGCTGAAGCCGTTCAGGGTCGCCTGCGGTGTTTGGTGTTTATCGATAGACGAGTCGGCCGCCCCACCGCAGGGGTTTACGCCATCGCCTCCCGGCTCATCGGCTCAAAATGCAACTGGTTCGACTTGCGATCTACATCGATGCGCACATGCGCGCCGTGGAGCACCTCGCCGTTGAGGATTTTGATCGCCAACGGGTCCTGCACCATGCGCTGCAAGGCACGCTTCAGCGGGCGCGCACCGTATGCCGCATCCGAGCCCGCAGCCAGGATCAACTGCCGCGCCGGCTCGGTTAGTTCGAGCGAAATCTGCCGGTCTCCCAGCAGCTTGCGCACTTCGTTGAGCCGCAACTCCAGAATCTGGCCCAACTGCGCCTGCCCAAGCGAATGGAAGATCACCGTATCGTCCACGCGGTTCAAAAACTCCGGACGGAAGTGCTCGCGCAAGACACGCATCACCGACTCGCGCGCCATCTCCATATCATGCTCGGTCTTCAGTGTATCGCCTGTCAGCAGCGCCGCGCCCAGGTTCGAAGTCATGATGAGCACCGTGTTCTTGAAGTCCACCGTGCGACCCTTGGCGTCAGTCAGACGGCCGTCATCCATCACCTGCAACAGGATATTGAACACGTCCGGGTGCGCCTTTTCGATTTCATCGAACAGGATCACGGAGTACGGATGGCGATGCACGGCCTCGGTCAACTGGCCGCCTTCGTCGTAGCCCACGTAGCCCGGAGGCGCGCCGATCAGGCGCGCAACGGCGTGCTTCTCCATGTACTCGCTCATATCGATGCGGATCATGGACTGCTCGTCGTCGAAAAGGAACTCGGCCAGGGCCCGCGCGGTTTCCGTCTTGCCCACGCCTGTAGGTCCGAGAAAAATGAAAGACCCGATCGGACGCTTCGGATCGCTCAACCCGGCGCGCGAACGGCGAATGGCGTTGGCCACAACGGTCAGAGCGGCATCCTGGCCGACGACACGCTCGCGCAGTCGCTGCTCCATTTCGACGAGTTTTCTTACTTCGCCTTCGAGCATGCGGGAGACAGGAATTCCCGTCCACTTGCTCACGATGGCGGCAATGTCTTCCTCATCAACCTCTTCCTTCAACATGCGTGCGACGCCCGGCTTGCCGTCCTGAACCGCGCTCAATTTCTTCAGTTCGGCTTCGAGTTTCGGCAGCTCGCCGTATTGAATCTGTGCGGCGCGGTCCAACTGGCCTTTGCGCGTCTGCTCTTCGGCCTCGAAGCGCAGCGCTTCAATCCGTTTCTTGAGCTCGCTCACGCGGCTGATGGCCTCGCGCTCCTTGGTCCAGCGGGAGCGCAGAGCCGTGATCTTCTCAGTCAGCGCGCCTACCTCTCGCTCCACCTGATTGCGGCGCTCGATGCTGTTCGGATCGGTCTCGCGCTTCAGAGCTTCCCGCTCGATCTCGAGCGAGGTTTTCTCACGCTCCAGTTGATCGATCTCGGTAGGCACAGAACCGATCTGAATGGCCAGCGACGCAGCGGCCTCGTCGACCAGATCGATAGCCTTGTCGGGCAAAAAGCGGTCGCTGATATAGCGGTGCGAAAGCGTGGCGGCAGCAACAATGGCCGCGTCCTTGATGCGCACGTTGTGGTGCGCCTCATAGCGCTCCTTGAGCCCGCGTAGAATGGCGATCGTGTCCTCGACGTTCGGCTCGCCGACGTAAACAATCTGGAAGCGCCGCTCCAGCGCCTTGTCCTTCTCAATGTATTTGCGGTACTCGTTCAGCGTGGTTGCGCCGATGGCCCGCAGTTCGCCGCGCGCCAAGGCTGGCTTGAGCATGTTGCTGGCATCGATGGCACCCTCAGCCGCGCCCGCCCCGACCAGCGTGTGCAGCTCGTCGATGAATAGGACAATCTCGCCGTTCGCCTCTTCAATTTCCTTGAGCACAGCCTTGAGCCGGTCTTCGAATTCGCCGCGGTACTTGGCGCCGGCCAGCATGGAACCGAGGTCCAGAGCGACCACCCGTTTGTCCTTCAGGCTCTCCGGCACGTCTCCGGAAACGATGCGCCGCGCCAGTCCCTCGACAATCGCCGTTTTGCCCACACCGGGTTCACCAATCAGAACGGGGTTGTTCTTGGTGCGGCGGCTGAGCACCTGGATCACGCGGCGAATTTCTTCGTCGCGGCCAATAACCGGGTCCAGCTTGCCGCGCCGGGCAAGCTCCGTCAGGTCTTTGGCGTACTTTTCCAGCGCCTGGAATTTGCCTTCGGGGTTCTGGTCCGTCACGCGCTGCGATCCGCGCACAGCGGTCAGCGCCTTCAAAATCGCCTCGTGCGTGGCGCCCAGCGCCAACAGAGCCTCGCGGGCCGCATCGCCCTTGCCCTGCGCCGCGCCCAGCAATAAGTGCTCCGTGGAGACGTACTCGTCCTTGAAATTCTGGGCCTCGCGAAAGGCCTGATCCAGAAGCTTGTTCAGAGCTTGGCTCAAGCCCGGCTGGGCGGCCGCACCGGCAACACGAGGCAGCTTCTCCTCAATGCCGTGCAGATCGCTTTCCAGCCGCTCGATGGGAACGCCGATCTTTTCGAGCACCGAGGGAATCACGCCCTCCCGGTCTTCAACGAGCGCCAGCAGCAGATGAACCGGCTGCAACTCCGGATTGCCCAGTTCCGCGGCCCGCGCCTGCGCACGCTCCATTGCCTGCTGCGACTTGACGGTCAATTTTTCCCAGCGAATCGCCATGAATACCCCAGTTGTCAGTGGTCAGTTTTCAGTGATCGGTTGCCGATGACCAGCGACCTGTTGATGATTATGAGTGGTCAGGAATAGTTGTCAGTCCCCGCATTATCGCCGCGGGAGCAAAAGCCCTCATCCGGCTGTCGCCGAGTTGGCTTTTGCCCCCACGCAGAGAAACCTTACAACTGACTATTGACGACAGTTCTTACCGCACGCCTGCCATCTCCGGCTCTTTCAAGTTCTTCTCGCCGCCCACGTGGATCTTGATCTGTTTGGGCTGGGCTTCCGGCTTCTTCTGGAGCTCCAGTTTGAGCACGCCCGCATTGTAGCTGGCCTTGACGTTCTCTGTTTCCACAGTGGTGGGCAGTGTAAAGGCACGATAGAAGCTGCCATAGCGCCGCTCGATGCGATGGAAGTTCTCTTCCTTCTCTTCTTTCTCGAACTTGCGCTCGCCCTTCACGGTCAACGTGTGGTCTTCGACCCGCACGTCCAGGTCCTTCTCTTCGATGCCCGGAACTTCGAGCTTGAGCACAACTTTTTGCGCGTCTTCATAAATATCGACCGGCGGCACAAAATTGGCGGCCGTCAACGGATCGTTCTCTCCATTCATATCGCGGAAGAGAGAGTTGACGCGGTTCTGCAATGCTGCGACTTCCCGGAACGGGTCCCAACGAGTGATTGCCATGGTGTGTACCTCCTGATGGATGCTGTATGGATGAGCCCGGGAGGATGAGTCCCGAACGCTCAACAAATCTGATACAAATATAGCACAAGCGGTTCATAAAATATGCGCGCTATACACTCATATTAAAATATATCTGACTATCTGTATTATTTTCATAAACTTAGCAAGAATCGACACGGCGGAATTACTCAGACGGCAGCGAAGAGCCGCCCTCGGGACTACAGAGCGACCCGCCCGACCCGCCGTGCTGCGGTTTTCTGCGCGCGGGGCCTTCTACAATAAGGTCAGATGACGCATCTGCTTGGCCTTCCCCTGGTTGTGGACTGGCACTGGATTTGGCTGACCATGGCCGCATTTCTGGCCGGGCTGCTGAATGCCGTGGCTGGCGGAGGCTCCTTTCTGCTCTTTCCCGCCATGCTGAGCATGAAGATGCTGCCCGTCCAGGCCAACGCCACCAACACGGTGGCCCTGTGGCCGGGGCAGCTCACCTCGGTCGCGGCGTATCGGGACGACATCCGCAAGAACATGCGCCTGGCGCTGCCCATGGCGCTGGCCGGACTGCTGGGCGGCACGGCCGGCGCCCTGGTCCTGCTCAACACGCCGCAGAAGACCTTTATGCACCTGGTGCCCTGGCTGCTGCTGGTGGCCGCCATCATCTTCGCCCTCAGCGGGCCGGCTTCGCGGTGGCTCGAGCGCCGCAAGGGAGCCATCGCGGGCGCAATGCATCCACCGCGCCGTTTCCCGGTGTTTCTCTCCACCATCGTGGTCTGTTTTTACATTGGCTACTTCGGCGCCGGCGCGGGGTTTCTGATCATCACTGCGCTGTCGCTGTTCGGCTATCAGAACCTGAACGAGATCAACGCCCTCAAGGTCGTCTCCACCACCCTGGCCAACGGAATCGCGTTTGTCATTTTCGTGATTGGCGGGCAGGTTGTCTGGCGCTATTGCCTGCTGGCCATGGTCACCTGCGCGATTGGCGGCTACACCTCGGCCAGCCTGGCGCGGCGCGTTCCGCAGCCGGTGCTCCGCGGCCTGGTCATTTTTATCGGTCTTTTCATGGCCGCTTGGTTCTTCTGGCGGCAATAGACAGGGATCAGGGAACAGGGACCAGGGATCAGAAAGGCATTGTTTGCACAAAAATGCTGACTGCCAACACCTGGCGAGCTCCCGATCGTGCCTGACCCCTGACCCCTGACCGCTGTCCCCTGATCCCTGTTCCCTGATCCCTGTAAAATAACGTCATGAGCCACGAAGGCGTCCGCATTGTCCCCAAGGACCAGGAAGCGCGCGAAAACAAAGCGAACCGTCCACTCCCCCGCATCGCCATCACCCCGGAGAAAGTTCGGGTGCTGCTCAGCGAAGGCAAGGGCATGGAGATCGACTGGACCGACGGCCACCACAGCGCCTGGAGCTTTACCTGGCTGCGCGACGCCTGCCCCTGCGCCACCTGCAACGAGGAGCGGGTCAACGAAGGCCGCAAGCCCGGCCAGCCCAAATCCAAGTCCACGGCCGTGCTGCCCATGTACACCCCGCCGCCCAAGCCCGCCAGCGCGCAGGCCGTCGGCCGCTACGCCATCCAGTTCAACTGGCTTGACGGCCACTCCGGCGGCATCTATTCGTGGGAGTACCTGCGTCGGGTGTGCCAGTGCCGGGAATGCACCTTCGCCGCCGAAGAAGCAACGGGGACACCGAACTAGGCCTCCTGTTGCATTCCTCAGAATTCTGAAGAGACGGCAGAGGCCCGGGCCGGAAGGCCCTTGAGGCTCACGGCATTTCATGGCGCTGAAGCGCCCCCCCGTTCCCTCCGGAATCTTCGATTCACAAACGGCAATGCCCGTCTGGCTCCCTCCCACCGGCCGGCTCTCTGCCTTCCCGTAAACGGCCGCTCGCAGCCCCCCTTGCGAGTAGCCGGTCTCCGACCGGAATTCTACCGGTGTGATGCATTTTTCTCAGGTTTTCCACAGGCTAGCGGCGCTCCAGCCCGCAATGAACCAAATCAGATACCTTTTATCCACGTATTTTTTTGTTGCGGAGGTAGTTCGTGTCTGCTTATCCACGCATACTCTTGGCATAATCGCAGCAAGAGCGGTTTCTCAGTAACTGTTCCAAGAGCCGAGTCCAGGGAGGCGGGGGCGAGAACCCAAGTTCAGAACCTGAGTTCGACACCCGAGCACTTGCGGGACCACCCACGGGAGCACTGAAGAGTGACCAGCTATAGCCGCCAGGACGTGTTGCGCATCCTGCAGATCAGTTCCCGCCAGTTGCAGGGGTGGGAACGGGCGGGATTGATTCCCCAACAGCAGAACTACACATTTCAGGACCTTGGGCAGTTGAGGACCATCCGCTCCTTGCGCGAGGAATCCGTGTCGTCGGCGTCGATCCGGCACTCCATCGTGGCCATGAAGGCTGTGGCGGGGATGGCGAATCCGCTACTGGAGGCAACCCTGATCAGGACCGGGACGCGGCTGGTGTTCCGTCACCAGGGCGCCATGGTGGACCCGATTCGCCGGCAGTTTCTGTTCGACTTCGAGCGGCTGGAACGAATCGGATGGATCGGCCCTGTGTCGCTCGGGCCGGAAGCGCCCCCGCAGCGCAAGCCGGGTGCAGGCACTCCGCGCGGCGTACAGGATCGCTTTCTGGCGGCGGTGCAGGCCGAGGAAGCGGGAGAGAAGCAGCGCGCCATCGAGCTTTACCAGCAGATCATGGAACTCGATCCCAGCTACGCGCCGGCGTGCATCAACCTGGGAACCATTCACTTCCACCTGCGCGAGTTCGACCGGGCCGAGGAGCTTTACCGCCAGGCGACCGTAGCCGATCCGGAGTACGTGCTGGCGTTTTTCGACCTGGGCAACGTGCTGGACGAACTGGAGCGGCTGGACGAATCGATTGTGGCCTACGGCCAGGCGGTGGCGCTCTCTCCCCGTTACGCCGACGCCCACTACAATCTGGCGCTGGCGCACGAGCGCAAAGGCCAGCGCCGGGAAGCGCTGCGCCACTGGCAGGCGTATCTGCGGCTGGATTCGAGCGGCCCATGGGCCGACCACGCGCGGGGACAGATTCGCAAGCTGCTCAGCCGCGAGAAGCTGGCCATCGCGTGGCGCGCGGAGAGCTTCGTTCCGCCACGCAAGGGAACGGCGGCGCTCGAACTGGTGAGCCGCGAGGACGCAAAACCGGCCTAAGAACCAGACGGCGTTTCGAGGAACCCGGTCCAAAGAAAAATCTGCCCCAAAAAATGCGCTGGCCCTTCCCGAAGGAAGGGCCAGCGCGTTGCTGTTTGTGGAGCCGGTTTAGTTCACGGTCAGGGTAAATGTCGTGATGGCTTTGGTGTTCGCCATATCGGTCCCGGTGACAGTAACCGTGTAAGTGCCGGAAGTGGTGCCCGCCTTGCTTACCGCAACCGTAGCGGTACCGCTGGCGGAGTTGTAATTGCTATCGCCGCTATACGCAACGGTCAGGGTGTCGGTCGCTCCGGCCGCTAACGAGTTGGCGGGAATGGTAATGGTCGCCGCGCCGCTTGCCAGGGCAGTGGCGCCCGAGTTGTAGGTTCCGCTGGTCAGTGTTACGGTCCCGGTGGGAGCCGTGGAACCGCTCCCCGTGACTGAGATCGAGACTGAGAGCGTGTCGGTCACGGCGATGGACGTCTTGGCCGGCTTTACGCTGACCGTTGGAGTGATGGGAGTGGTCTTCGTCGGTGTCGATCCGCCGCAGCCCACGCCGGCAAAGCTGACGGCAGCCAGCAGCAACATTGCGCTCAGTACCTTGCCCCAACGCCGTGTCGGGACCGGCAGGAAGAAGAACAGCAGCGATGCGATCATCGCCCCGCCTGCAGCCTCAAACCATCCGGAACGATTGGAATGACCGGCCCGCACGGCTGAAGCAGCTTCTGCTGTCGTCCCCACCGTGATCGTTCCCGTTCCGGTGGTCGCACCCGAAGGGATGGTCACTACGCTGCCGGTGAAGGTTGGCGTGCTCACAGCCCCTGTGGGCGACGAGGTCACCGCAGCGGTTAGTGTCACCGTTCCCGTATAACCGCCCGTTCCGGTCACGGTAACGGTCGAAGTATTCCCGGTGGTAGCGCCGGCCGATAGCGTAATATCGGTTGCTGAAAGCGTGAAGGAGCCAGTGCTCACTGCCGTCGTCACGGTGACATTCACGGTTGTGGTTTCCGTAAGGCTGCCCGAAGTGCCGGTCACCGTCACCACATAAGCGCCGGTGGTCGTCGTCGCCGTTGTGCTCACGGTCAGCACGTCCGTTCCTGATCCGGAGGCGACTGAAGGCGAGGCTAAAGAGCACGTCGCGGGACTGGTTGCGCCCGAGGGTGCGGTGGTCACAGCGCAGGTAAGGGCTACCGAACCGGTGAAACCGTCCGAGGGCGTCACGCTGATGGTCGAGGTGTCGCCGGTCGTCGCGCCGGCAGCCACCGTAATGTTGCCGCCGTTGCTCAGGGCGAACGACGGGGTAGTGGTGGTTGACGTCCAGCCATTCACCACGTTGTACACGTTCAAGGACCCGAGTCCGGTGGCCATGTCGTAGCCTGTGACCGCGGTGTAGCCGCCCAGCGAGGTGGTGCTGTTGGCCAGAATGCCCACTCCGTCCCCTGCCGAAATCACCGAGCAGTTGGGAGACTCGTAGCCGAAATCGCCCCAATCGCACGGCTGAGAGTTGGTGAACACGCCAATCGTGTTGGTGGTGTACTGGGCAATGTCGTTAAAGTAGCAGGAACTGGAGGCCGTGACGGTCTGTGCGCTGCAACTGGAGTAGGGCTGTTTGGCGGCCAGCGAGTACAGTATGGGGTTGGCAAGGCCCTGCGCCGAGCCTGCCTTCTGGTTGATTAGGGCCATGACGCCGGCCATGGCGGGGGATGCCACCGATGTTCCTCCCACCTCCTGGGCGTCCAGCGGAGTATTGTCGGAGGTCCCGGTGTAGGTGCAGGGATTGTTGTCCGCCGAGACGCAGATCAGATAGGCGCTGCCGTTTTCCCCGTCCGCCGCAAAGAAAGAGACGTCAGGAATGTCGCGCACGCCGTCCGTGGGAAGGCCGGGAATGCTGGCGTTGGTCTGCCAACTGGGCTTGGGCCATCCGCCGTTTACCAGGGTGATGGTGGAGGTGCTTTTGTCGGGGTTCGTCACAGTCACGGTCTTGGGCGTGCCGCAACTGGTTACGTCGGCGGTGGTGCTGGTGGTGTCGTTCGAAACGCAGCCGCTCTGCCCGCCGCTGCCGCCCACCGTATCAACAAGGCCGGAAAGGTTTAGCGGAGGAGTGGTGTTGTCATAAATGAGCTGGGAATAGTTGACAAAGAAGTTGCAGGACGCTTCGGCGGTGGTGGGGTTCGACAGCGTAAAGCCGAGCCCAGCTCCGTTGATCTGGCTTGTCCAGTATTGCGCAACCGCAATGCCAGTCGGGCTGACGCAACTGTCGTTCCAGGGAATCTCAGGCACATAGCCTACGGCGTTGGCCAGGTGTGAGTCATTCGACTTGCCCCAATAGGGAGCGGCCGTGCAGGCCGTTGTTGAATTCGCGGGGCACCAGTTGAAGTCCGTGCCGCCCACGGCGGTGTTGTAGGGAGTGGAGGCTAGGCCGCTTACCGACAAACCGTACTCGGCCGCATAGGGCGTCCCGCTCGCGTCTCCGCCTTCATCGCAAGAAGCCGATCCCGAGTCGCCTGTAGATACGAAGACCGAGATGCCTTCCGTGGCGGCCGACTGCCACAGGTTGTAATACGAGACGTTGCCAGCGGTGCCTTCAATCAGCTCACACAGGCCGTAACTGACGTTCAGGATGTTTCCGGTCTTGTTATTGACGATATAGCTCGCCGAATCGTAAACCGGGTCATTGGTCGGATTCTTCGCGTCGTTGTAGCCGGAAACGACCAAGACGATGTCGGCTCCTGTCGCCACCGCTCCGGACCACTCCACATCCAGTGAATTCTCGGTCAAATCGCCGATTCCGCACAGGGCGGTCGAGCTGGTGCTGGTGCAGATGCTGGGGTCGTAACTATTGCCGAGGATAGTGTTAAAGGATGGAATGGCCGGAAGGCCGAAGGTGCTGCGGAACTTGACCACGTCGGTAGGGTTATCGGCGGTTCCCTCAAGCCTGCTGGTCCCGGCGATGGCGATGGTCTGGTTTTTTCCGGTGTACCCGTTCGTCCACGCCTTCTGCACGTTGTAGATGGTAGCAAAGTCGTAGGGCGTCACATCTTCAATCACGTCCGGCGGGTTGTTGGAGTCGGTGGTGCCGAACAGCGTGCGTGCCTTCCTGGTCGCGGCCTGAGCCTTGGTTGCTTCCGACGTGGGGCTGGCAATGCGCTGCCATTTCCCCGTTGCGCGGTTCAATTCAACCTGGCTGCCCAGGCGGTGCATGGGCTTGGGGAAGAGGTTGTGCAGCGACTTGATGCCGACCACCGCGGGCGCCAGCGCGGCGGGAATCTGCGGGTCGCGCATGTTGGCGATATGCTGGACGCCCTTTACCTCAACGTTGTGAATTTCGGTATGGAAGGCGCTCTCAACCTGACTGGCCGTGCCGCTGAAGCGGATGGTCAGGCGATCCTTCGACAACTCGCCAACCGAAAATCCATGGCTGGCAAGCCAGCTCGAAACAGCGTCGATATCCGATTGCGCCGGGCCGAACTTCGCGCCCACTTCCTCCGGCTCAAGCCAGTGGTGATAGTTGGCCGAACCGGCCTCGTATTGGCTGGCAACAAACTTGTCGAAGGCCGCCTGCTGCTGCGCACTGCGGCTCAGCACCAGGACAAGGTCGTTCATGGGAAGGTCGGGACTCACGCGCCCGCGATCGTTTTTGGCGTTCGCCACCGGGAGCGTGTTGCCCTTGAGCGTCACCAGGTTGCGTTCGTCGATCCGGTTAACAATTTGTACTGTGGGTGCGACTTGCTGGGCCATGCCCGCCATCGAGCAGAGCACTGCGCTGGCCAATACACAAAGAGGGAACGAACTGATGGGACGCATATCGGTTTCCTGGACCTTCCTTCGGTGGTTTAACCCCCGAACAAATCAAATGTTGCGGCTTGACCCGAAAATAGCATCTATGACCGTCAAACGCCATCCCCTCATCGGCTTGGGGGCGAATCTCATCCCCAGCCCAGACTACACGGGAGGCCTGCGGACCTGTTTTGCGAAGAGAGCGGGGTAATCCTCGCTCACAGCGTTGCCTGTTGCGCGGAGTGGGGGAAAAAACGCGGACCCCAGTTCGAATCTGCGCATGCTCAAAACAGATGCAAAAGAAAACCGGAGACCTGCAAAAGAAGAATCGGGAAGTGGCGCCCGCTTATGACTTCAGCGATAGCGACAACCTAATTAGACGCGACCGGCCGCGGGAGGTTGACCGTAAGCGGATGAATATGCCAAAAACTTCCGCCGGCAGTTGCGGCTTCCGGCTGCTCGGGCGCAGCGAAGAAGTCTGGCGATGTGCGCCGCAGTCGATTTTTGCCGAGGCGGATCGGCATCAAAGCTTCCGGGGCGGCGCTTTTGATACACTGCGAGGCCGGGAGGCAGCCGCCCTTGGACCAGCCATCGCACGCGACCCCGCTGACACAGCTTTCTGAAGAGGAGAGCTATTTCTATGCTACCGTTCGCCAGTTCGCCGAAGAGACCATCGCTGCGCAAGTCCGCACCATGGACGACGAGCAGCAGTTTGCTTCCGGCTTGGTGGAGCGCATCTTCGATCTGGGACTGATGGGGATTGAGATTCCCGAAGAGTTGGGCGGCGCGGGCGGCAGCTTTTTTGACGCGGTACTGGCCATTGAGGCGATTTCGACCGTGGACCCGGCGGTAGCGGTTCTGGTGGATGTGCACAATACGCTGGTGGTCAACGCGCTGCGCCGCTGGGGAAACGAAGACCAGCTTGGGCATTGGCTGCCGCGGCTGGCCGCCGGCACGGTGGGGGCCTACGCCTTGAGCGAGGCCGGATCAGGTTCCGATGCGTTTGCGCTCCAAACCCGCGCCGAGGCGGTCGAAAGCGGGTACCGGCTGAACGGGCGCAAGCTGTGGATTTCAAACGCGCGCGAGGCCGGGTTGTTCATCGTGTTTGCCACGCTCGATCCCAATGCAGGCTATCGCGGCATCTCGGCTTTCCTGGTGGAAAAGGACACTCCCGGATTCACGGTGGGGCGCAAGGAAGACAAGCTGGGCATACGGGCCAGCAGCACCTGTGAACTGGTTTTGGACGGCTGCGAGGTCCCCGCGTCCAATCTGCTGGGCGCGCCGGGCAAGGGCTACAAAATCGCCATCGAGACGCTGAACGAGGGGCGCATCGGAATTGGCGCGCAGATGCTGGGGCTGGCCGAGGGCGCATGGGGCCACGCTGCACGGTACGCCCGGGAGCGCCGCCAGTTCGGCAAACCCATCGCCGAGTTCCAGGCGGTGCAGTTTGCGCTGGCCGAGATGGCGACGGAGATTGAAGCGGCCAAGCTGATGGTCTACAACGCCGCGCGGCTGAAGGATGCCGGGCAGCCGTTTGTGCGCGAGGCGGCGATGACCAAGTATTTTGTGTCGCAGGTGGCCGAGCGGGTGGCCAGCCAGTGCGTGGAGATCTTCGGCGGCAATGGCTTTGTGCGCGATTATCCAGCGGAAAAATACTATCGCGACGCCAAAATCGGCAAAATCTACGAGGGCACGTCGAACATGCAACTGGCCACCATCGCCAAGCAGGTGCTGAGGCGGTGAAAGGCAGGGGACAGGGATCAGGGAACAGGGGTCAGTGGTTGGCGTGGGGCGGCTTCGGCCACCAGGCGAATGTGCGTGGGGCGGGTGCGGCAGCAGCCTCCCACGATTTGCGCACCGGCGGCAAACCACTGGGCTGCCATCGCGCCGAAGCCGGCGGGGTCGCCTGAGCCGGTCCAGCAGCGGGCGGCGGCATCCCAGCCTTCGCCGGAGTTGGGGTAGACCACAGTCGGCTTGCCGGTGGCTGCGCGCAACTCGCCGATCAGTTCCGGCATGAGGGCGGGATGGGTACAGTTGACGCCGATGGCAAGGGTCTGCGGAAAACGCGCGACGGCCTCGGCGCAGGCGCTGAGCCGTTCGCCATGAGCCACGTGCTGCCCGTCCCGGCAAGTGAAACTGAACCAGGCAGCCAGTTCCGGCCAGGGCGCCAGCGCCTCGCCGATGGCCTGCGCCTCTGCAAGCGAAGGCAGGGTTTCAAAGGCCAGCAGGTCGGGCGCGGAAGAAGCGGGGGCGCCGGCCAGCACGCGAATGCGCTGGCGGTGGAAATCGACCAGATCGGCAAAGGTGCAGGCGTAATTTCCGTGGTACTCGGCGCCATTGTGCAGCGCCGCTCCATACGGCCCGAGAGAACTGGCCACGACGATGCGGCAGCCGGGGAGCTCCGCGGCGGCTGACCGCGCCAGGTTTACCGCATGCAGCAGCGCGGCGTCGGCACGCTCCGGGGGCAGGCCGAACTCCGCATAGCCCATGCGGGAGACCTGGTAGCTGGCGGTGAGAATGCAGTCCGCACCGGCCTCGATGTAGGCGCGATGCACGGCGACCACCTTTTCCGGCGCGTCTTCAAGCGCGTGCGCGGACCAGAGCGGACCGTCGATGTGCGCTCCCAGGTACTCGAGTTCCGAGGCCATTCCGCCGTCCAGCACATGGACGCCGTCAAGAATTGCCGCGCGGCTTGAGGCTCTTTTCATCAAAGGATGGTGGCACTGCTGTTCACTGTTCACTGTCTACTGTTCACTGTCCTCGTCAGCAGCCCGTCCCTGCCTTGGCTAGCGCTTCCTTCAGGCCTTTCATGCTGATGCGGGTTGAGGCTTCGGGGGTTCCGGCGCCGTGCCAGTGGGTTTCAAGGCTCACGGCATAGTGGTAGCCGTCGCGCTCAAAGGCACGGAACTGACCCACCCAATCCACGATGCCCGCGCCCACCGGCGCCCACTCCCACTTGCCGTCGGGCTTGCGGACCACGTCTTTGGAGTGGCAGTGGCCGATGCGGTGTTTGGGCAGCAGGTTGTAGCCGTCGGGGTAGGGCGTGTTGCCGGTGAAGGTGGCGGAGTTGCCGGGGTCCCAGTTGAGCATGAAGTTGGGCTCGGGAACCGCTCTGAGCGTTTCGGCTGCTTCTTCGCCCGTGGCCGTGTTGCAGGACATCTCGTTTTCGAGCAGCAGGATCATGTTGCTCTTGGCGCAGGTGCGGGCGGCTTCGCGGAGTTTGTTGTTGATGGCCTCGCGGTAGGGCTTCTGGTCGTCGAGACGCCAGAAGTCGAAGCAGCGGATGCGGTCGGTCTCAAATTCCTTCGCCAGGCCGATGCAGCGCTCCAACAGAGCGTCCTGCTGCTTGAAGTCGAAGTCGGCGTGGAACTGGTCGCGGCGCGGGCTTTCCTTGGATTGCGGCGCCCCGGGCCAATCGGTTTTGAAGACCGGGCTGGCAATATCGGTGACGCGCAGCTTGTACTTCAAGAGAATCGCACGGGCCTTGGCAACTTCGGCCGAGTCCAGGTCGGAGATATTTTTGTTCCACATGCCGCGCAACTCGATCCACTGCAGGCCGAAGTCGTGGGCAGCCACCGAGCAGGCGAAGTCGAAGTCCTGGGAGATTTCGTCGTTGATGACCGAAAGCCTGAAAGGACAGCTTGCGCCTGCGAGCGCGGCACGCGGCAATCCCGATAATGCGCCGACTGCTGCCAACCCGGCGAGAAATTCCCTGCGCGATGCGGACATTTGTCCCTCCCTCATTCCGCAGCGCCCGCGACCGCGCTCCGGTTGCGTTCATCATTGTAAAGCTCGCGGGCCTTAGCCGGTTTGGACCTTCGCCGCGCGCTGGTCTGGTGATTTCTGTTTTGCAACTCTGGCATTCGGTTCGCGTCTGCGGCCTAAGGATTGGCGGGTGTCGCAGGGGCCAGAAGAGCCGCGAAGTATGGATTCAACATGCGACCGCCCGGGTCCGCGCTCCTGACTGCCGCGGAGAACTGGAGCCAGCGCTGCCCATAGGCCGCCTGGACTTGCTGCTGCGTAACGAATGGGCTCTGGTTCAGCAGAGGGATGCCGTTCCGCTGAGCTGCGAATTCATTGAATGCCCGAAGAAATGCCTGCCAGGCGCCGAGGTCGGTGGGGGCGTGGATGGGATCGAGGGAAAAGATTTCCTCATCCTGCGTATACGAAAGAAGCGAACTTGCATCCTGACGAATATGGTAAGAGCCCAGCGGCATGTTACAGCGGAAGCCCGTGTCTTTGAAGTACTGATCGGCGAAGTCGAGATAAGCGAGGTAAGTCGTGAGCCATTTTGAGCGTGGAAACGCCCAGAATGTGAAAGCATACTTGGCGTCGTCGGGCGTGGCGTGGTAATCGATGATCTTGTCGGGAGCGAGCAGCGTGATCCCTCCGGCAAGATGAAGCGCGCCGTAGAGGAGTTTCGCGACATCGAAGTCTCCCTGCTGAAGGGCGTTGCGCAGGGTCCGGTCCACAATGAATCGACCGATCAATTCGCTCGTATGGGCTTCCTCATAGCTCCAGAGCAAGCGGCGAACGTCCGCCAAAAGCGACGAAAGAACCCCAGGATCGGCAACACGAGTACGCTGCTGAAAGATCGCGGTTCTCTCCACCGTCCAGCAAATCAGGCCTTGCGAGGTATCGAGAAGATTGTCGACTTCCGCCTGGGTGAGCTGGTCTGCCGGGCGCGGCAGATAGGTGAAGTGAAGCGCCTCAATCGGCTTGATGCGCAGAGTTACTTCGTAAACGATGCCACAGAGGCCATAACTCGACCGCATCAGGTGCAACAGGCCGGGGTTATCCGCTTCAGAAGCTTCGGCAAGATCGCCCGTTGGCGTGACCCACTTGATTTGCGTGACATACGAGCTCACCTGGCCGAATTCGATGCCGTCGAGAGCATCTTTGCTGTGGCAACATGCCGCCGAGCCAAGCGTCATGTTTCCGATCTCGACATTGAGCATCATCTGCAGCTTTTGAGCGCGCAGAGCTTTCGCGGCGTCGATGATCTGCATTCCGGCCTGCGCGGTGAATGTCAGGTTGGTGCGGTCAACCGCTACCACCTTGGCCATCTTTGTCATGTTGACCATGGTGCCCCGCGATGAGGCGCAAGGCGTGAGCGAGTGGTAGTTCCCCACGGCTCGGACGGGACTCGGATAGGTAACTGGGTCGCGCAAAATCGCCTGGATGTCTTCCACCGTTTGCGGATATGCCAGTTGTTGGGGAGAGGCAGTAATGCTACCGTCGTAATTCACAACCTGATTGGCCATCCTGGACCTCCTCAATATCTGCTATCAAGTGCTGGCGACCGTTTGCGCAATTGCTCCGGGTAGGCCCCCGGGCATCACAAAACCGCGGACTGTTCCGCACAGGGGGCAATGCATGCAGTCTCACGTCGATGAGGCGCACATTTTCAATCCGGCGCAACGTTCTTAAGGTTGATTGGACCCCAAACGGCGAGAACGGAACTGTCGACTAAGTTGTAGAGAGGGGACGAGCCGGCAGCTTCGATTCTTCTGCGTCTACTTGCGCAAAGCTTTGCAAATCCGCTTTGACAATGTCAAGGAATATCTTGCGGCCGAGTGAAATGGAACCGCCAGCAGCCCAACACGTTGCAATAGCATCTTCAGTTGAATCGTTCAATCGACGGCTGCGAGTATTGCTTTCCTTCGAAAACTTGTGCCCGGATTTCCTTTCGGCCATGGTTCGGAGATGGCGGTATAACCGCGCGCAGGTGGCTGATCGCGACCTGCGTTCACTTAGCCGGCTCTGGTTGCGCTTGCTTCGGCTCTGGAGGCAGATGTTCGGCTAGAAAACTCCATACGTGACGATAGGCCTCGAGATCTGCGTCTACTCCGAACATGCCATGTTGGCCATGAGGTACGGTGTAGAGTTCGTTTGGCGCGTGTAACTTATCAAGTTGCTCGTGCAGATGCTGCGAATGCGCATAGGGCACAACTGGATCGCTATCTCCGTGAATCATCAGAATCGGGGGCAGGCCTGCGCGTACGTAGGTCAGCGGCGAGACGCGCCTTGCCTCGATGCTTCGATCTGGCAAGCTGCCCAGCCATGAAACAGCATAGGATTTGCGATTAGGGCCTGCGATCAAATCGCCGATGTCCGTTGGTCCGTACCAATCCACGACGGCCGCGACCTTGAGGGGCGGTTCCGGATAATTCGGGTCAGTAGGACAGTTATTGTCCAGGCCAGCATTCTCAGTCAACATGCCGGCCATGAGGGCCAAATGCCCGCCGGCTGAGTGGCCCGTCACTACGATTCGATCCGTATCGAGATGAAATTCCTTCGCGTTGCGGTAGACCCAGCGTAGAGCGCATCGCGCATCTTCAACAGCCGCTGGAGCCAGGGCCGTGCCCGACATCCTGTACTCTACGTTGACGACATTCCAGCCGCGTTCCAACCATGGCAATAGATATGGCACCGCTCCGGTGCGGTCGCCAAAGAACCACCCTCCTCCGTGGTAATAGATCAGCGTGGGCACGGGTTCATGGGTCTGAGCTTGCCACACATCCAATTTGAGCGATGTCCCAGAGGCATATCCATAGGCGCGGTCCGGATAAACCAAATACTTCTCGCTCGCCGCCGCGGCCCACGTCTCCGCACTGGAAACGGAGCTTTGGGTAACACCTGCCCTGCTCATGAGAAGCAGTTGCCCCATGAGGATGATACTGACCATTCCTAGTCTCACTTTTGCTGCCTCCGCTGAACATGAAGCTGAAAAACAGGAAAGCACTTATGATAAGAGATATTGTTTGCCATATTGCAACGTGTGAATTCCCTCGTCGTCCTTAGGTCGTTTGCTTCGCTGTCGTCGACCGTGAACTCAAGCCAATCACTTATCCAGTTGCCGGCGTTTTGAGGAGAGAACTTACCACGGCGAAGACTCCTGATCGCCGTCGCCGTGGTAAGTATCTCGACTTAGAATACGATCTTCAACGAGAATTGCTCTTGGCGCGCTGTGCCGGTGCCAACGAGACTTGAATTCGCGCTGGCAATGGTTTGGCCAACTCGCCCGAAATTGGGGTTGAGGGCCTGTTTTGAGGGATCGGTCTCGGTAGGGGTAGCGGCGCATCCTGGCGCAGGGGTCGTTACCGGAACAGCGATCGACTCGCAGATCCCAACGTCCGGGTTGCCGAAGTTAGGGTGATTGAGAACATTGAAAATGTCAGCCCGGAACTGCACGGTGACTTTTTCGCTTACCGGGAAGGTCTTCATGAGTGAAGAATCCCATTGAAAGAAGCCGGGTGCGCGAAGGCTATTCCGCCCAGCATTTCCCAAACCCTTGCCGGGGGTCCCGTCGAAATCCGGATCGATCTGAAACGCCTCTACGTTATAGCTGGACGCCGGCCATGAAGAATTGGAGAGCCGCACCGGCTTGCCCGTTAGATCGGGACGCACGGGGATGCCGAAGAAACCACTTTCCAATTGCGGGTTCGCCGTTCCTCCGGTTCGAGTCTGGACGATGTTTGAGGTCTGCCATGCGCCCAGGACACTGCGGAAGAGCGAATTGGCCGCCTTCAGGTCAGGCAAATTGTAAACCACGCTTGCTGTCAGATTCTGCCGTATGTCCCAATCGCCCGGTCCGCGATCGGGGTTCGGGCTGTAGGGATTTGAGAATCCGCCGAAAACATTGACCATGTCGTCAATTTCGTGAGACCAGGTGTAGTTCGCTTCGAGGTTAAGACGGCCGGCGTTGTGGCGTAACTGTACTTGCAGTGCATGGTAACTCGAGTTGAGCTCGTTCGAGTCCAGGTTTTCACTCGCGAAGTTTGAATAGGGGCGCCCTGACTGAGTAAGGATATTGGCAGGATTGAGGTTCAGAGCTGCGAAGTCCACTCCTGCCTGCATATGGTGGTCCTCGTTGCCGGTGTAGTTTACTGTCAGGACGGTCTCGCGCACCACTTCCCGCTGAATACCGAACAACCAATTTGTCGAATATGGATCCAGGGGATTCTGAGGAAATATGCTTACGTTTTGTGTGCCGGCGGGTAGCGTCGGGTTGGTCATCGGGTATACGAGTGCCGCCTGGAAAGCATTGACGCTGTAGCTCTCATACGCCGGTATGTTAGTAACCAGTCCGAAGCCGAAATGCATCGGATTGTAGAACATTCCGCCATAGGCGTGGATGACGGTTTTTCCAGTACCAAAGGGGTCGTACGCCAATCCAACACGCGGAGCGAAATCCTTGCCTGGCGCATGATAGGGCGCTTGCGTTGTGGGCAGAAAAGACTGCGAGGCAAAGTCGAAATTCTGTTCCCGGTTTTGCCCCTCGCGCCAGGTCGTGTTGTAGTCGTACCGCAGACCCAGATTGAGCGTGAGCTTGCGGCTTACTCTCCAATCGTCCTGCACATAGAAATCCCAGTCGGAATCCCTGACGCCTACGAATCCCGGGAACCCGATCTTCTGCAGAACGAACGGCCGATCGTTTTCAAGGTCTGAGAAGCTTCCGAACGAGAAGGATTGAGACGGCCGGAGCCATTCATTCAAGCGGTTGGCACGAACCTGCGTGCCGACGCGCAGTGTATGCTTTCCTGCCACTTTGGTCGTGTTGTTGAACAGTTCAAATACGTTGAATGGAGTGATCTGGTTGAAGGTATTGGGCCCGGGCAGCGACCCAAGGTTGGTGAAGAAGCCGGAAAAGCCAGTCAGGGGTTTAGAAGTATCTGAGTTCGTATCGGAGTAGAAGCGGTTTAGCGCTGCGCTGAACTCATTCAGCAGGGTGGCGCTGAAAGTGTGGGTCTCGTCGATTTTGCCGAGCTGGGTTCGCAGATAGAGCGGCGTTACCTGACCCAGATTCAGGCCGATGGTCTGGTTCGTGAGTGAATCGTCGATGTTGTACCGGGCGAACACTCGATCGTTGTCCGAAATATTGTAGTCGATCCTGATCGACCCGCTATCCTCGCGCAGAGTTGTCGGCAGCGCCGCAGGATCGTAAATGAGGTCAGAACCGGCATCCTTGTTTGTGTCTGTGGTTCCAGGAACCGAACAGGAATCAGGGGCCGGAATAGCTGTGCAGCCCGCCGGCAAGGGCGCCATCTGCGCCAATACCGGAGCCATGGCCGGCACAAACTGCGAGCGCACATATGCGCTTGGAATCTCGTACAGGGAATTGATAGCCGTCGTGCGCTGGCGAATACCCTCGTAGTTGGTGAAGAAGAACAGCTTGTTCTTGGCGATTGGACCGCCGAGATTACCCCCGAACTGGTTCATCCTCAATGGTTGTTTCGGCGCGGTCAGCGTATTGGCAAAGTAGTCGTTCGCATCCAGTGCATCGTTACGGAAAAATTCAAACAGGCTGCCGTCGTAGCGATTGGTCCCGCCCTTCGTAACAATATTCATTTGCGGGCCAAGGGAGTGACCAACCTCAGCGCTGTACCCACTATTGGCGAAGTCGATCTCTTGAATGCTGTCTACGCTCGCTCGCGTGAGCCGGGCCTGTTCGTTTCCTTCTGTTTCGTTGAAGCCGTTGACGTCGCCGCGCGAAGCATTCTGCCCATCGACGGTGACATTCAGTCCGGTGAAGAAGTTCTCTTGTCCATTGACGCTGCCCTGGAAATCCCCTATGGAATTCACGGAACCCGGAGCGATTTCGAGAAAGTCCATCACGTCCCTGCCGTTGATCGGAAGGCTGTCGATCTGGGTGGAATTCAGGGTGCTGCCGGATGTACTTGAGCCGGTATCGACGGTCGTGGCCGTACCCGTGACCGCAACCGTTTCATGGACGGCCTCAACGGTCAGAGAAAGATTCACACGAACCGTCGCGCCGACGCTCAGCACAATTGTTTGACTCTTGGCTTCTGCGAAGCCGCTCGCGGTCGCTGAGACGACGTAGTTTCCGAACGGGAGCGCAGAAGCACTGAAGCCTCCGCCGGTGTCTGTCTGTAGTGCTTTCTTGAATGAAGTTCCGATATTCGTCACCGTTATCGTGGCGTGAGGAACAGCGGCACCGGCCGGATCAGTGACAAGGCCAGTGATTGAACCGGTATCGAATTGTGCGCTCGCCACCAGGGCGCTTAACCATAGGAAGCTGATAACAACAATCAAGTGCCGCAACATCGAAACCGAGGATCGAAGTTCGATAGTTGCCCGCCTCTTTGTTCTCAGTGAGACGACATGGTTCCGTATCACCGCCAAGCAACTGCCCTTAAACCGTCCATGCATGTTCATAGCCTCCCCAAAATCCCTTTCTCCGGCCCTTGCGTTTCGCGACGCAACTTGGCCTATTTCCTTATCGGCTTCGAAGACTATAGAAATTTTCTATTCGTGTCAATACGAATGTTGTATATTTCTTTTATGACCAAAAGCGACGAATCGCGATGAAGTTTCGAAACCGGCAAAAAGCCTCCGCAACGGGTATGATGATTGGCTAAGGTGATGAAAATGAGAGTTTTAGCTATTGACCTGGGAGGCACGCACGCGCGCTGCGCACTGGTGGAGGGATCGAAGGTCCTCCAAGTCGCGGAGCTTCGCTTTTCGGATCTGCGGTTCCTCGCGCCTTTGCTGCCCCAGATTGAGAGTGTTCTGCGTGGCCTGATGGCGGGCAGCACCGAGCCCATTGCGGGTATCGGGCTGGGCTTTTGCGGCTTGGTCGACGCTCGCGTAAACCGTGTGTCGTCGACCAACAAAAAATTCATCGATGCTCCCGGTCTTGATCTGCCGGGCTGGGCCAGAGAGCAGTTCGGCCTGCCCTTGCTCTTGGAAAACGATGCACGTCTGGCTCTGCTGGGCGAATGCTACACGGGCGCCGCTCAGCATGAAACGGATGTGGTGATGTTCACACTGGGTACCGGAATCGGCGGCGTCGCCATGGTTGAGGGCCGGTTATTGCGGGGCAAGCATGGACAGGCCGGAGTCCTCGGCGGGCATGTGCCTGTCCGCTTCAACGGGCGCACCTGCACCTGCGGGGCAATCGGCTGTGCGGAGTCGGAAGCGTCAGGTTGGAGCCTTCCGCTCGTCTGCGCGGAGTGGCCCGGCTTTGCCGACAGTTCGCTCTCCCAAGGGGAAATCAACTTCAAGAATCTGTTTTCGTGCGCCGCCTCTGGGGATCCAGTTTCCAGCGCCATCAGAGACCACTGTCTGCAAGTATGGGGCGCCGCGGCGGTTGGCGCCGTACACGCCTTCGATCCTGAATTGCTAGTCTATGGCGGCGGCGTGATGCGCAGCGCGGACGCGATTCTTCCCTTCATTGAAGGGTATGTCGCGCAACACGCCTGGACACCCTGGGGCAAGGTGCGCGTGCGTGCCGCCAAACTCGGCGACGACGCCGCTCTTCTGGGCGCGATTCCCCTGTTGAAAAAGGAGCTTCAAGATGTACGATAGATTCCCCGCAATCGCCACAGGCGATGCTTCAGAATGCACGCTTGGCTGGCCCGGGGTTGCGGAACAGATTCGCGCTCATACGCAGCCTGGCGGCAGCGTCAGCATAGAATGCTATCCCGGTGTCGCTCTGGACGAAATCGAGCGTGAATTGTCACAGCATCTGGGCACGGCAACCTTTTGCCGCACGGACGCACTGTTCCGCGCACCTGCCGAGATTGAGTCCTTTCTTGCTGCTTGCTTGACCGACGATCCAGTGTTTGGGCGGATGAGTTCCGTCTCGATCGCCGATTTCTTCGATCGGGAAAAGCTGCTTCGAGCGCAGGAACGCTGCAGCCAGGCACACGACGGACTCTTGATTGTTCTCGGAACCGGAGCAACACTTGTCTGCCCGCAGCCGGACCTGCTGGTTTATGCGGATCTTGCGCGCTGGGAGATCCAGAAACGCCAGCGCCGCAACATGATCGGCAATCTGGGCGCGAACAACCTGAAACAGCGGGCATCTCTCAAGTACAAGCGCGCCTTTTTTGTGGACTGGCGCGCCGCGGACCGCTTGAAGCGCGATGTGCTCGGCCACGTCGATCTGTTGCTCGACACCCATGTTGCCGGCAAGCCGAAACTCGTATCGGGAAAGGCGTTCCTCCGGGGGCTTTCTGTCGCGGCCAAGAAACCCTTTCGCGTTGTGCCATTCTTCGATCCCGGACCATGGGGCGGTCATTGGATGGAGCGCGTATGCGGCCTGCCTGACGATGGAGCGCCAAATCACGCCTGGTGTTTTGACTGCGTGCCTGAGGAAAACAGCCTGCTGCTCGGCTTCGGAGACGCGCGCGTTGAAGTTCCTGCAATCGACCTGGTTTTTCTTCATCCTCAGGAGTTGCTTGGCGAACATGTCTTCACTCGCTTCGGCGCGGAGTTCCCCATCCGCTTCGACTTCCTCGACACCATGGGCGGCGGTAACCTGTCGCTGCAAGTTCATCCGCTCACGAAATACATCCGCGAAAAGTTCGGCATGAACTACACGCAGGACGAGAGTTATTACATGCTCGATGCCGCGCCTGGAGCTTGCGTCTACCTGGGAATCAAAGACGGCGTCGATCCCGCGGCAATGGTCCGCGACCTCAAGCGCGCCGAGGACAATGATTTCGAGTTTCCCGCGGAAACCTACGTAAACAAATTCCCCGCGCGCAAGCACGATCATTTTCTAATTCCGGCAGGCACGGTGCACTGCTCGGGAAAGGACGGCATGGTGCTGGAAATCAGCGCCACGCCCTACATCTTCACATTCAAGTTGTGGGATTGGAGCCGTCTTGGGCTCGACGGCAGGCCTCGGCCCATTCACTTGCAACACGGAGTTGCCAACATCCAGTGGAACCGCACCACCGCGTGGGTCAGGGACTCGCTGGTCAATCGTTTCCAGCCAATCGCGGCTGGCGCCGGATGGCGCGAGGAACGCACAGGCTTGCATACGCTGGAGTTTATCGAGACCCGCCGGCATTGGTTCACCGGGGCCGTGCCCCACGACACATGCGGCACCGTTCATGTGCTGAATCTGGTCGAGGGAGATGAGGCGGTTGTCGAAAGCCCCACACAGGCCTTCGAGCCCTTCGTCGTTCACTATGCGGAGACATTTATCATTCCCGCCTCGGTGGGCGCCTACACTGTACGCCCGCATGGAGCGGCCGTCGGAAAAGAGTGTGCAACCATACTCGCGTACGTGCGGAATATGCCGTAAACGCAAAGCGGGGAAGGACGCAACCGCGCCCTTCCCCGCCGTCTATGAGAGAACGCCCGCTATAGGTTCCAAACGGCGCTCCATTTGTAAGCTCCAGGGTCAACCAGCACACTCTGCCCATCGGCGTCGAGAGTATGACCCGCGCCCTCGATGCGCGCCAGGCCGACGCCGGGCGCGAGTTGCCTGGGCAGTTTCACCCGGGCCGGAGCCACACCGCCGTCGCGAAGGAAACTGAGCCTCCAACCGCGCACTCCCGCGGGCTCTGCAGAAACTGTGATGCGACCGAAGCGCGTGGGCGTATTGCGAATGAAGAACGGCTCGCGCTGTTTCAAATCGGCGGGCAGGACGCCATCGAGCAGACGCAGATCCTGGCCATCTTCCAGCACCAACATATGCCGCAGATAGCGCACGCATTCCGCGCTCGCCCAGTTGTGCGGCATATCTCCCCAGTTATCGCCGCAAAGCGAGTTCTGCAGCGGCTGCTCTTCGCGCCACGCAAACAGAGGCGAGGCGTGATTCAGGAAACCGGTGAAGGTCCTATGCGCCCACTGCGTCTGCCCGGCCCATAGATAGACCTCGGCCGCGAAGGCGGCATTGTAGTTCCACACCGACTCGTGACCTAGCCATCCGGTCTCGGATGGAATGTCCTCCTGTGTGCAGGCGTGCATCAACGCGATGTGCCCCCGCACAATCGGATCGTCTTTGACAAAGACATTCCCTGGAAAAATTGCATGCGAGAGCGCCCATTGCGCCGCCTGCGGACGAGGCCGTTCCCATGGATCAGACGCTTGCAGCGCGGGATCATCGTGCACCAGCATGGGCAGATACGCAAAGCCTCGTGGATCGCGCACCATCTCACGCGCGGCCGCCGCGTCAAATGCCACGCGCAACTCGCGATAAAACCGAGCGGCCTTTGCAGCTTCCGGCAGATTGAGCGGTTGGCCCGCTTGCGCAAGCGCTTTCAACCCGGCAAGTGTCCAAACCGTGTTGGTGAACTCCGAGCGAATGCCGCCCATCCCGCCATCGGGAAAGCCGGGCGCCAGCAGCCCATATCGTCCGTTGGTCGAGTCGCCTTTGCGAGCTGTATCGCGAAGCCCGATCAGAAAGTCGAGCGCTCGGCTCACGTCTGGCGCAAGCTGCCGCAGCAGCGTCCAGTCCTGCTTGAGCTCGCATGCGCGCACCAGTGTGAAGATCGCAATTGCGGTGTCCTTCCAGTGTTCGCCACCGCCGCCGCCCACCACTTGTCCGCTCGGCAGTTGATTGTGCCACTCTGCCAGCAGTCCTGCGTCCGCTTCCTTGTCGTAGCCAAGATAGCGCGCTGCCTCAAGCAGAAAATTCCCATCCACAACCCAGAGCCCCCGGTAGACCGTTGGCCCGACCTCAAAAACCAATTGTCCGTCACGCACTTCCCGGGCTTGTTGCATGTTGCGCGCGCAGGCCGTCAGGAACTCGCCGTTTGCGCCGGGCAGCGACCATTGCACATCGCGCCCAAAAGCGTGCCATGCCTTCCACCAGGATTGCGCTTCCTTCAGAAGCTCTTCGGGGGCGATTTTCATATCCGGGGCGCCGGCACCTGCCGTCTGCGGCAGGCGAAAGAAGTAGCGAAGCGGCGTGTCTTTCGTTGCCGCTCCATGCTCAAGATTGAGCCGGTATCCACCTTCCTCGTGCTCCCACAGGACTTCTCCCTGCGGCTCGTGAAGCGCTCTGCAATACATCCATGGCGACGCGCCGGGGTCGCGGAGCACTTCAGTCACCGCACCCCGCTTTTCTGCGAGTTGATAACTCTTCGACGAACGAATCCGCACCAACGGCACCGCATTCACCGGGCCATCCTTGGGCCGGACCTCCATGAGCACGTTGTCCACGCGGCCCTCGGCTTCGCGCCGGGTTGCAAATGTCACCAGTTCGAGGAAGGCGGTGGGGCGTTCGATGACAGTGTGGACAATAGGAATCTCGGGCGATTCGAGCCACTGACGCTTCCACGTATCCCGTCGCATTCCAGCCAGCGTGAACTCGACAATGGTTCCGAACTGATTGATCCCCGCGAACTTTTCGTCTGGAAAGTCATAACGCAGATCCCCATGCTCCCCGACCAGGCTTTTCATCGAGTCGTCGGGAAAACAAAACGTCGACTGAAACGTCGATGGGGCAAAACGGAAATCCACAACGGTGTTGAATCCCATCTCTGCGGCGTGGGGCGCGGCGGACGGTTGTTCGGCTTCTGCCGACAATACGGCTGCCGGCAGTTGAAATCCCGCCAGCGCGCCAGCGGCCACGCTGCGAGCTAGAAAAGTTCGACGATCCATGGGCATCCTGTTCTATGGTTCAAAGGTCTTCCAAAGTTGTTTCAATCGCGCGGGCTCCGAGACCCACTGGACGGCTTCAGGGTCCTCTTCATATCGCCCGTAGATTGGCGTGTCTTGTTTCAAACCCAGTTCGGGATATGCACGGGGGGTGCGCTCCTGCAACTGCGAGGGCGCATACCGCGGGTTGGGCTTCCATATGATTCCGCTCTCGGAAACGAACGGGAACCACGCCAGGCCTCCATGCGCTCGCACGCCATCGTAGACAAAGCCGTATTGCCGCTCGCACAACGCGCCGAAGACCATTCGCTGCCTGGGGTCTGCATTGATGACGCAATGCGCCCAATCGGGAGGGACAACGACCTGATCTCCAGGACCTGCGGTGACAGCGATGCAGCGCCCAGGATGATCCTCAGTGAACTCCTGCGCATAGATAATCGCGCGACCATCCCAAATTTCGTACAGCTCGGGCGTCGAGCAGCCGCAGTGCGGCGCGACGGCATGAACATGCCCCTGGCTCCGCACCGGCTCCTTGCCCAGTTGCCCTGCCGCGTACGCTACGACTCCAAAGAGCAGGTAGCGGCGCTCAAGGTCAGCGCGATGTTGTACCTTGCCTACGTCCATGGCAATGCCATAGACCGGGTCAGGCCCGGTGCAGGCCGGATCGCTCAAGCTGGGGCGAATCGCGTCGAGCGTGCGCATCTCCGGAACGGGTCCGAAGATACCGTCGCCGTAGTCAAACGACAGTTCGCCGGGACGCAGGCGCACTACGATTCCCGGGTCGAAGCTCGATCCAGCATGAGAAGCTGCATTCGAGGGCTCAGGCATTGGGAATGAGCTCCGGTCTGCCGTTCTTATCCATCAGGCGGCTGCCAAATCCGTGCGTCTTGATCGTGGCATAGTCATGCCCCGCGTCACTCGGCCAGCACGCCCAAAAGATCAGGGGCGTATCGCCGGTATTGGCCACGCGATGCGCGTGCCGCCCTTCAATGTAGTGCAGGCTGCCGGCAGACATGCGCTCGCCCCAGGTCTTGCGCTCGTCGTCCATCCGGATCAGCATCCCTTCCCCGCTGACCGTGCCGTAATACTCTGCCCGCGTGCGATCAGCGTGGAAGTGCCCATGGGTCATGAAATACTCGTCTCCCACTTTGCCCGGCTCGATGGTGGTCACGCCCCAGAACAGCCCGCCCGGAACGCCGGTATTCACCGGATTCCAGCTTTGCACTCGATACACTATCCTGGCCGGGTCCGCAGCGCTCGCCTGGGCGACGTCACGAAAGATCCCACGCAGGTCCCCAAGGGATCTTGAGCTCTCCTTGACTTCCGGCCCCTTCATCAGACCGCCCCAATCCAGGCAAACCCTGGGCGTCATTATCCCTTCCAGTTCCGTCGGCAACGTCGACATTCATGCTCCTTAGGAAACACTTCCGATACTAGCAGCGGAGATGTTCCATTTCAATATAAAAGAACATCTCACATTTCTTTTTAATAGAATACGCGCATATTTCCCTTCGACTAGGGATTGAACGGCAGCGTCACGGTAACGGGCATCGGGTGATACAGCTTCGGGTTGGCTATCACATCGGACTCTTGCATGGAATTGCACGCGTAGGTGAAGACCAGGGCATTTGCGGTTTCCAGTTCCGGGTGTTCTTTGTCGGCGTAGCAAAAGACGTTTGGTGTGTAGCTTGGATTGGCTGCCTGCATTTCCGGATAGGAGTAGAGCGTGGCCGGCGCCGTCCACGGTCCCGCAAGCGAGTCCGCCACGCTGTACACGCCGCGTTTATCCATGAATGTGCTGGAGGGCATGACCGCCAGCCACTTCCCGGACTGTCCTGTCGTTGCGTGATATTTCACGGTGAACTCGGTATACCCCGCATTCATGACGTGCAGGGCATTGTCGGGCAGGACGGTGGAGGCCGCCCAAGACGCCCAGACATTCCCTGAGGTCAGGTATTGCCAATACCCCGCCGCGAGAGAGGCACTGCCCAGTTTGCCCAGCGGGATGCGCGTCAACCCGGTATAAGCCGTTCCATCCGCAGCCTCTGCCCAAGTGAAGAGATAGACGTAGGCGGCGCCGTTCGGATCAGAAGGGAACGGATTTCCGCCGGCACCCTGCTGCGTTACCGCCGCCGGTCCCGGCACTGCGGCGTCTCCTGAGAGAACCGTCTGGTACTGCACCATCCACTTGTCCGGCGAATCCGAGAAGTTGGGGATCGTAGCCAGCACGACACCGGAATAGGCAAAGCCGAAGGCGCCAGTCCCCTGGCTGTGCATCTGCTCCAAAAAGATGTACAGCGAGCCGTTGGCCACAAATCCGTCCAGTGGCCAGTACCAGTCGCTCGATTGCGTGTCAAAGAAGGCTTTCGGCGCGGTGGTTCCCATGTGCGACCAGAAGTACTGCATGGCGCAGGTTCCGCCGGCGGCGCAGGTGGCGATTGCCACTGAATTTCGCGGCATCCCGTAGACTGCCGAACGATCCTTGGCGCTGGTGTTTCCGACGAATGTGTCCCCGAACAACCAAAGCGAGCGCCCCGTGGATAAAGGGATGGAGTAGGCCGAATCCGCCCCCAACCATCCCTGCTGATATGGGTAAAAGCTGATCTGCGGCGCTGAAGTTCCCGGGCTTGGGCTGGAAGCCGCCGAAACGCTGTGAGACGAACATCCACAAAGCCAAAATGCATTCAGAACACAAACCAACATTATCCGAGTTGCAGTTGCCATCACAGCGCCTCCATGATTGTTTTGGCTTATTTCACAACTCGTTGATTTTCGTATATAAACAATACGGTCGTCAACTGGGCGATTCTTTGGAGGCCTCCTGCACTCTTCCGTCGCTGCGTTCGAGATGCAGACCCGTGACCGCGCTCAGTTCCTTGGCTATGTATTCCTTCTGGCCGCCATTGCCGCGATCTCGGGATTTCTGTTCGGATTTGATGCCGCCGTCATCAACGGCGTTCTCAATTTCCTGCATAGCCCGTTTCACCTGGACGGATTTGAAGCGGAGACGGCCGCCAGCGCGCTTCTTTTCGGCTGCCTGCTGGGAGCCGCCGTCGCGAGCCTGGTTGGCGACCGGTTCGGCCGGAAAAATCTCTTCTATGATCTTTCTTGATCGCCGGGGACGCCGCACGATGCCGCTTACCGCTACCGCTGGAATGACTCTCGCTCTGACGACAATGGTCTGTGCGCTTCACATGGACCATGGCTCGCCTTTCGTCATTCTGGGATGCATCCTCTTTTCCGGCGGGTTCTTTGCGTTCGGCATGGGCCCCGTGCCGTGGATGATTATCTCCAACAAGATTCGCGGAAGAGCAGCGTCGATTGCCGCCTCCACGTTATGGACGGCGACCTTGCTCGTCACGTTTACGTTTCTGTCGCTGGTCAAGCGCTTTGACATTTCTGGTACCTTTGCCATATATGCCGTTCTCTCTTTGATCAGTTTCCTGTACACATGGAGAAGTGTTCCTGAAACGCGCGGCAAAACGCTTGGACAGATTCGGCAGCAGTAGGAGAGATAGATCGTGGCTAAAGAAGAGATTCGAAACAATACCGCCATTCCCCCGGCGGAGGACCCGGGAGGAGCACAGGGCGGCGACAGGCAACAGCGGTTCAACACCGTTCTGAGTACGCTGCAACGGTCAGGCTCAGTCTCTGTGGATGACCTGAGCAATGAGCTCGGTGTGTCGGTGGTGACGATTCGCCGGGATCTGGATACGCTTGAACAGCGCGGGCTTCTTCGCCGCACCCATGGCGGAGCCGTTTCCATCGAACCCCTCTTCTACGAGCCGTTCAAGAAGGACCGCTCGTTCCTGGCGCAGTTGGAAAAGCTCGCCGATGAAAAGCACCGTATTGGACGCGCGGCCGCGGCGCTGATTGCTCCGGGCGAAACCATCGCCGTCACTCCCGGCACCACAACCGCCGAGGTCATTCGCGGCCTTCCGCTGAACTCCAACATCACGGTCGTAACAAACACTGTGAATATCGCCATGGAGTTGTCCAAGCGAAAAGACGTCAACGTCTTCGTCACCGGCGGCCATCTGCATGGTGAATGGTTTTCTCTGGTGGGGCCCACCGCATCGCGGAGTCTGGAATCCATGCTCATCCACACGCTCTTCATCGGCGCGGATGGAATCGACGCCGAGTGGGGAGCCAGTTGCCTCAGTTCAGAAGAAGCGGAGTTGAACTGCACGATGGTTGCCCATGCGCGCCGCCATATCGCCGTGGTCGATCACACGAAGTTTGCCGTGGTGGCCAACTGGCGCATCTGCGAAACTCGCAACCTCCACACTTTGGTCACGGACACCGGGGCCACTGACGAGATGATTGCTCCCTTTCTGAAACTGGGCATTGAGGTCATTCGCGCATAGCGGCCGGCTCCCCAGGGCGCGAAAGCCGACCGCAACGCGTCATGCCTGCTTCCTGGCCCCTTGCGCCGACACGGTGTACTCCGCGCCCTGGTAGTGCAGATTCTCCAGGCGAGCGTTTCCGTCGAACTCCGCAAGATGCGGCTTCGTCTGCACACCCTCGAATAATGTCAGATCTGCTCCGAAAATTGAGTCGATCACCAGATCGCTGAAGGCGCCTCCAGCGATGGCGCACCAGTCATTGATGTACGGTGCATCCTCAGGGCACTTGTATGCGCCGCCATGCTCCGGTTGAAAGACCTCCTCGGTGAAGTGCGCCTGGCCGATGGGCCCCTGGCTTCCGGCTTTCGCAAGCTCCCGCAGCCAGGGCGCGATTTTGGCCGGATCATCGATCTTGTAGAGGCCCTTCGCAGACATGGGTGGCCATGCCGAGTAGGCCCCCAGGCAGCTATGATCCGGGCGAATGTTCCAACTCGCGTCCGGATCGCCGCTGGCCAGAGCGCGCATCCATTTCTCACTGTGCAACTGATCCCAGAAGAACCTGGCCATCTCCTGCTTCTGCGCGCCGCTGAGGTCGTCCACCATATTGTCGAGCACGGCAAGAAAGTCGTAACAGTGGCGGACCTCATGGAAAGAGCCGTCCGGCTGGCCGCAGCGCCACCATCCCTTGCCCTGCATATACAGCAGGCGGTTGATCCGCTCCGCCAAATCGGCAGCCTCCGTGCGCAGTTGCCTGGCCCCCTCGGTATCTCCGCGATGTTCCAGCAGCCTGGCAACAAAACGCATGCTGGAGACATTGCCTGCGTTCATCCCCGCCACCTCGTGCAGATAGGTGCTGACAACTTCGAGAAGATTCTCGATCTTCCCGTAATCGCCCAGCCCCCGGTCGCTTGTCTGCAGCTTCTTCCAATAGAGCGCATGGTCTTTGAGGTGTTCGAGCACAGTTTTGGACTCGATCCGCTTGTCCAGCCAATCAAAACGTCCGGTCACCCGCAGGTAGTCTTGCGCGCACTTCACAATCGCCATGTCGTTCACGCCGTACCACGGCCCAACGGCCTTGCCTGTGACGTGGTCGGTGGCAAGGTGCGCATGCATGTCCTGCTGAAACCAGACTTCCACCAGATTACGCAGTGGCTCGGGATCCAGCAGCGCCAGACTTAACCCGCTCAGCGCTGTATCCCAGGGAAAACTCAGCGTGGGCAACACGTGGCCGCTGAGCGTGATCAAGGTCGCGCCGTAAGCGGAGTCCGGAGAGCGGCGCCGTGCCGAAAGCAGATTCTTGAATCCGTTGTAGTAGAGGTTCCACAATGATTCGTCGTCGGTGATGAGCCTGGGAAGATGTCCGGAAAAATCGCTGTTGCCGGGGGTGAAGGCAGAGCGAATGAGCCCGTCCCACTTTCTCTCGTTTTCCCGCGAAACCTGGTCAAAGCCGCGCTGCAACTCGTCGTAGAGGCGGTTGGCAGCCAAACCATTCTCCGCGATCGCATTGACGTAGTGAAACTCGCGCGTCTCTCCCGCTCCCAGTTCCAGTTCGTAGACCAGCACGTTGTCAGCCTGCAACCGCTGCGCCTTGGGCACAATGCCTTGCGCCGAAGCCGCGGCAGAGTGCTGCGCCTCAAACGTGAGCCTTCCATACTCCGCGCTCCACGTGATCCTGTTGTCGCCTTCGCCCGGAGAATTGGAAAACCACTCAGTGTTCTTCCTGGTTACAGCGGCCCGCATGTCGAATCCGAGAGCAAGTTTGCGCGGCGCGGCGCCAATGTTCTGCACCGTGATGGACTGCGCAACCGCCCGGCGGTCCGACGGCATAAACATGCTGGTCCTGAAACGAAGCCCGTCCGCAACTTGTTCGCGCACCACGCAATGCGGGTACCACATATAACTGATACGGTTCCCCGGCGGCGGGCAAATCGAAAGCAGCCGGTCGTTTACCAAAAGCTCGCACGTGACAAGAAATCCCGGGCTCCAGGTAATTTCAGGAAATCCGCAACAGGCGTAGGGAGGAATCGCAATCGCGCTGATCGCGGAAACGGACTTCACCGATTGCGCAAATCCCCAATCGTTCATGACCAGAGGCAGGTTGAACAGGTCAGCGAAGGAGTGCCGAATCGGTACGCTGGCCAGGTCGTCCAACGCTGGAATGGGCGGAAAATGCGTCCGGACTGACGCCAGAGAGGCATGCCCGGTGCCAGCCACGATACCGGATGCGGCGCTTAGTTTTAGAAAATCCCTACGATCCATCGATTCATCCCCGCTGGTTTTAGGCCAATATCGTCCCGGCCAAACCAAGCCGAGGAAAGAATATACGACATTGTTCGTATTGCGCAACTTCGATCTCTCTTAATACTCTTTTGCTGATTAAACGGTCGCATATCGGTTTTGCAAGATCAATGCCAATGCCCCTTGCTGAAGGCTCTTTGACTGCAGATGAAAAATCGATCATGTATCTCAGCGGAGGCATTTAAAAGCTTCGGGGGATTGCAAGGAGACCTGCATGAAGCTTCCAAGGCCGTGCCGGTGGTGCCTTGACGTTCGCTAACGGCGGCCTTGCATCGCCATCTGGAGCAACTTGCGCTTCAGGCCGAAGTCAGATTGGAAATTGCTCAGCCATTGCCCACCTTTGAGTCCAAATAAGCCCTATTCAGGCCGATTGAGAACGATCGAGAGAAGAATGGAGTCTTGGCATCCTCTCTTTAAAATGCTGGCTTGATGGGGAGAGCTCGGAGGCGCCGGCCGGGATCGGGTCAGTGCTTATAGGTTTTGCAGAGTTGACTGTAAGGTTGCGCATAAAGCCAGGCATTTCCGTCGGCTTCCGTTCGCAAAGAGGGGATGCCGGCAATCCCATCTCCACAGTCCGCACATCTTCCCAGCGTCTCAAAGACCCGGAGATTCTGACGCCGAAAGGTGTCTGGATGTTGTGCGCAGAACTTGAGCCGCGTGAGCGGATGATGGTGCTCCTTGCCGCCAGCACCGGTCTGCGCCGTGGAGAGCTGATCGCTCTGCGTTGGTTGCACATCGAGTGAGGAGGTCTGGCCGCGGTGGAGGACCAGCGCCAAAGAGCCCGGAACACCGATTATCTGCATAAATGGATTCAGTCAGCCTGGCAATGGTGGCTGCCGTCCTTCTGCCCCAAGAGCGCGCCACGATTGAGGAGTGCGCGTTCATGCCACGATATGCGTGCTAATGCGAGCAGAGCGGAGTTGGGTTTTGTAGCAGATATCAGCGGTGAGATTCAGTGCGTCAGGAAAGGGGTGCAGAGAAAGATGAGGATTACCTAAGAGTTTCGTTCATTCTAAACATTTTCTAAGACTTTCCGATAAGGGACCGTGATGGCACAAAGAGGCCTAAGCGCGAGAGTGCCGGCAGAGGTGAAGTATGTTTGGAATTCTGGCTCGTCCCCGATCGGATTCAGAACATGTGACAAAGACTGCATCGCCATTCGACAATTTTTCGCGACAGGAACGCTTTGGCGCGCGCAAGCGCGCTGCCATCCGCAAGCTCAACCGCCGACACGCAGCTTTACTTCCGATCTTGAGCTGCTGTCTCTGCCTCGCCCAGTCTGGCAGTGGAGTCAATGTGGTAAGCGGGGGCGATGGGGTAACTCTCTTGGCGGATTCCAACAGAGTCCCCTTTGGCGCTGCATCTGACGGTCAAACCGCTAGAACCGCAATCCCACTCTTGAAGGGAAGTTCGGCGCGTATTAAGATTTCCAAGCTGAACCTGACTGGGCAAGCCTCCTCAATCAGCGGCGGCGCCAGCGGTCCTCAAGTGAAAGCGGCTGGCCGGCTGGTCAGTTCAGGCGTGCAATTCGAAATGGCCGCCGCGGGTACGGCGACGGGAAAAGATACCATCCATGGCAACGCGCCCTCCGGCGACAAATCAGTTGCCAGTCTGAATGGCACAATCGCAGCGGCCAAAGCGCCCTTAAGCGCGCTGTCCTGCGGCAGCGCGTCCATGACGGGTTCAGGAACGGATGCCTGCACGGTGACGTTGAGTTCAGCAGCGGGCAGCGGGGGCCTGAGCGTAAGCCTCGCGACCAGCAATGCGGCGGTGACGATGCCGACGACAGTGACGGTGACGGCGAACGCCACCAGCACCGGCTTCACGGCCAGCGTGACGCCGGTAGCGTCGGCCAAGGCGGTGACGTTGACGGCCAGTGCAGGAGGCGTCACCAGGAGCTTCGCCCTGCAGTTGAGCGCGGCAACGCCGGCGCTGACCATCAGCGCAACCCGTGTGTCGTTCGGCAACGTTCAAGTGAACACGGCGACAACGCAGTCCGTCACCCTGACGTCCACAGGCACGGCGCCGTTAACCATCAACTCGGCGGCACTGACGGGGACGGGCTTTTCTCTGGTACAAGCCAGCTTCCCGATCACAGTGAATCCAGGCCATGCGGTGGCGCTGAGTGTGCGATTCAATCCGGCCGTCGCGGGTGCGGCTACGGGTCAGTTGACCGTGACCAGCAACTCTTCGACCAACGCGTCGGCAACAGTGGCCCTGAGCGGCTCGGGCACGGCGGCGCCGGCCGCGGCTTCAGTGAGCCCAGCCAGCCTGAGCTTTGGTAGCCAAACGATCGGAGTCAGCAGTATCGTGCAAACGGTGACGCTGACGAATACGGGCGGCTTACCTCTCGCAGTGAGTAAAATTGGGCTGGCGGGCGCCAATGCGGCCGCGTTTTCCGCATCGAACAACTGTGGAACCAGCCTGGCGGCAGGCCGAAGCTGCACGATCCAAGTGGACTTTCTTCCGACGAATCCGGGGAGCGCAAGCGCTACGCTTACCTTTGCCGACAGCGCCGCAGGCGCCCAGCAGACGGTGTCCCTGAGTGGAACCGGATTGAGCGTTTCGAATCCTTATTGGGTCGCTCCGCCGGTAGGGAGCGTGAATGCGCTGGGTACGTTGAGCGTTCCGATGAGCAATAAGGGGACCGCACAATTATTGAGTCCGACGATCAAGGGCAATGCCGGTTCCCTGGTCTGCGCGGGAACAAGCTGGAACAGCGCAGGCAATTCGCTGACGATCACGTACAAAATGGGAACGGCGACAGTTCATGTTGTGGTGCAGATTGAAGCGACAAGCGCCGGGTTCAGCGCGCAGTTGGATGCGGACCAGGCAGTCATAGCGTCGGTGGATATGGGGAGCTGGATTGCACAATCGAACATGAAAGCAATTGCGGTTCCTTACTATACGGGAGACGTGTGGTATGCGCAGAGTTTGGCGGCATACGTGAATGGGTGGTGGGACTGGCATACGACGCAGGCAACGCAACTGAACGGAACGGCCGCGCAGTACCTGGCGAAGACGGATGGGACGCTGAACAAGCTGCACGAACTGCTGGAAGTGGCAGTGTCTGCAAATGTGGACGCAGTGCTTCCCTCGCCGGGGAATGCAGCGTCGCCATATATGTCAGCCCTGTCTGGGCGGACGGTTCTGGACATTTGGGATGCTGGTTTTGCGGGGATCGAGCAGGGGCTGGCGGATCTGCAGGATTACGGAATCACGGATTGCGTGGGAATTATTCACAATTGGCAGAATGCCGGATATGACAATGCGTTGCCGGAGCACTATCCCGCCAACCCGGACCTCGGCGGAAGTTCGGGAATCCAGGCGGCAATTGCGCAGGGCAAGGCGGGCGGGTGCCTGATGGCGCTCCATGAGAACTATGTGGACTACTATCCGAATTATCCGAGTTTTAAAAGCGCTGCAGTAGCCGAGAACGGCAATGGCAGCCGGATGTTGTCGTGGCTCAACCCATCAACGGACATCCAATCCTTTGTAACGAAGCCGAGTTGGATGGTGACCAATGCGGCGACACAATCGCCTTCGATTCATGCGAACTACGGGACAACGGCGGACTATCTGGACGTGAGTTCGGCAGCGCCGATCTCCTCCCATGGAGACATGGATGCGAGTACTCCCGGGGCAGGCACTTTGACGGCCTGGACGGAAGCGAGTGAAGCATTGTGGAGCTATGAGCGACAGACGCACGACGGCCCGGTGCTGGGCGAAGGGCTGGATCACTGGTACTACAGCGGCTTCCTCGACGGAGTGGAAGCACAGTTGGGAGCCGGCGGTGTACCGGCAAACAGCGATGCGGCTCTCTCGCTGTTTGTGGATTTCGATCTGTTACGGATACACCCGCTGCAGGTCAACCACGGCATGGGTTACTACAGCCGTTGGACCCAGTCGGGGACGTCGAGCATGACGACAGCGCAGATGGACGCGTACCGCATGCAGGAGGTTGCGTTCGGCCACGCCCCGTTTCTGGGAGACGGGACATGGAACGATGTATCGCGTGCGTTTGTTGAGAGCAACCTGGTGGCGCCTGTAGCCGCATCCTACGGTACGGCGCTTGCTACTTCGATCCAGTACCAGGCAAATGGGGCGTGGGAAACCTCGTCAGTGGCCGCGCAGGCCGGTCAGTTCACCCAGGTGCAGGTGGGTTACAACAATGGATTGACGGTGGTGGCCAACGCCAGCGCAGCGGCGCTCACCTGGAACGGGCTGACGATCCCGCAATACGGTTGGGCGGCCAAGAGCGCGGGCCTGATTGCCTATACGGCCCGCTGCGGCAACACGATCTGCGACTACGCGCAGACGGAGACTTCGGTCTTTGCCAACGCCCGCAATCAGTCGGATGCGGAGATTGGCTGGGGCTACGCGGCGCCATCGGTGTCAGGAGTCAAACAAGGCAGCGGCCACAGCTTCACCATCACCTACCTTTGGCAGGTGTACCGCCCACTGGGAACGCAAGTGAGTTACAGGGCCTTCGTGCATTTTGTCAACGACAGCCAGGCGTTGGATTCCAACGGAGGCACTGTCTTTCAAGGCGACCACCAACCAACGGCGCCCACCTCGCAATGGCAAGTAGGACAGACGGAATCCGACGGTCCGGTGACAGTGACGATTGCATCATCGGTCCCGGACGGGACCTACTCAATCAGGGTAGGTCTGTATGATCCGGCGACCGGAGGGCGTCTGTTGCTCTCTGGCAACAACGACGGCTCCGAGCGCTACATCGTTGGTTATCTGAAAGTGAGCGGCGGCGGCACGCAGGTGAGTTTCACGGCTCCGGCGCCGCAGGCGAACGATCCGCGCTTGAACGCAGCGGGGACAGTGGTCAACTTCGGCGCCGTGCAGACCGACGGCATGATCTCTCTCACGCAGGAGAACAAACAGTGGGTACTGCGCCCCTATCCGCGTTATCGCAACGTAACCGTGCTTCTGAATGCGGAAGATTTCGCAATGCCCTCAATCGTGGAGACCGCTGGGAGCACTAACTCCACCGTCGTTCCGCTTGCCAAGGGCTCTTACTGGCAAATCCCAATGAATGGCGCAAAGACATATTCATGGCCCGTCGACTGATGATTGATTGACAATGCGCGGCAGATTTGGTACTTGTGATCCGGGGTAACTGCCGCGCGCCGTTCCAATGAAATCAGGAAGCGTGACCGGCGCTGGAACAGGGGCGACGACAGGGTATCGGTCGAATGCAGGACCTTTATTCGGCTAACTACTGCCTCGCCAGTTGCAGCATCCGGTAAAGCTGTTCGTATCTATCGGTCACTACCTCCCAATCGTGCTGTTCGGCGATGCGCATTTTTCCCTCCTCTCCCAGGCGCCGACGAAGCCCCGCATCGCCCATCAATTCCACAATCGCTGCGGCCATCTCCGAAAGTGAGTTGACCACTCGGCCTCCAGCGTGTTCGCGCACACACCCGACATCAAAGCTGACCCATGGCGTGCCTGCGGCCATAGACTCCAGAATGACCAAGGGCGAGGCTTCGAAAGATGAGGTCAAGACCGTCACATCCGCTTCCTTGACCGCGGAAACTGTCTTCGCCCGGGAGAGATTCAGCATCATGGTGATTGATTTTTCGAAGAGAGCCCGTGCCATGCAACTGTAGTAGCAGCCTCCACGAACGCCGAGCTTGCCCAGATTGAACTTTTCGGCGCGATGCCCGCGTCCAATCTGTGTAAGATGCATCTCATGTTTGTCTGAACGAAGCTGCTTCATCAATTCGAACAGCCGCCAGTGAGACTTTACGGATTGGTGTGTCGACACACTCAGGAGCCAGGGCTGACTCTCCCTGTGCCAGGCCTTGCGCACTCCCAGCGCGGGGGCAGCCCACTCCCCCGTATCAACGCCGTTGGGAATAATCACCGCTTCTCCAAGCGAATAGTCCCGGCGAAACGCTCCGTCTTCAATGCCTGAACTGGATAGCGAAACCATTGTTTTGTTATGGCGCAGCCATTCCGCCAGGCGCCCATAGTAGCCCTGGTACGCAGAGTTTCTATAAGTTAAACCATGCGGTACAAAAACGGTTGGCGTGTCTGTCTTCACCTGGAAAAGAAGATCCGTAGACCAACTCTGCGCGCAGTGCGAGGCGCTCACATCCCATCGCTTCGACTGGACAAACTCGAGATAAGCATTGGCCTCGCCGAAGATTCCGCGAACGAGGTTGCCACGCACATCAAACCTGTGAACGGTCACTCCGTTTCTGGTCTCAGTCCGCGGACAACCATTCACGGCTCCCGTGGCGACATGCACCTCGTGACCCCGCTGCGCGAGCCGCTCAGAGAGTTGACGTACTACCTCTGGAACTCCCGAAACGAGCGGTGGATAGGCAAAAGCGGTGTGCAGGATTCGCATTTCAATTGCACCTCAGTGAAACTTTTCTGAATGAGTCTGGCAAGGACTCGCGGTCAGGACACATTCCGGATGAGCACGGATACGCTGATCCGTGGTTGGCAGGCATGCGCAATTGTTGAGTTACAGCACCTGCCCGCATCGCCCCAATAACTTTCAAGAGAGTGACTGGTTCGGCTATCTCGCATGCAGACATGGCAGGGACGCATTCGCGGTCCCGTTGCCGGGCAGGGTTCCGTCAGCTGCGACTACGCCTCAACTGCGGCAGCTTTGCGAGGTGCAGCACGCGAAGTAAGCCATAACAGCATTGTCCAATTGAGCGCAGCGAGCAGCCCATCGGTGACCAGGCTTGACCATGCGGCGCCACGCCAGGAGTAGAGCGGGATCAGGTAAAGGTTGACTCCGAAGTTAAAGGCCGCCGCCGCTACCTGAATTCCGACTCGAAGCTTTAGTTTCCCGCACGCGGTCAAGGCGTCGCCGGCGCTGAAATGCAAGCTTCGGAAGACAGGGATCAGGCAAAGCCAGCGCAGGGCGGAGACGCTCTCATTGAAGCTGCTTCCCAACAAATGCGGAATGATCGGGGCGGCGACAAGCATGGCCGCCATGGTGAGGAGCGCGACCGGCCCCGTGCGCCTGGCGATGCGGAGCGCGTAGTCCGCTGTGCTGCGAACGCCATTCACTCCCTTGCGAAAAAAGCTGGGAATGGCCGCCGCCTGGATTGAAACGAATGGCATGCAGGCAACATCGATGACCCGGTAGGCCATGGCGTAGATGCCGTTGGCGGCATTCATGCCGTAGTGGCCGAGCATGGCCTTGTCGATATCGTTATAAACGCCGGTCGTCGAGTAGGAAAGAGAAAAAATGAAGCCTTCGCCGGTCCTCTGACGCAGCAGCTTTGCGGAGTAGGCGGGCCGGCCGTATTGCCGCGTGACCAGCACCAAGGCCGTGCCTGCGGCTATGGAAGAAACGAACAACGCGGCGAAGGCCCATTGCCGCGCCGTTCCGTGGTGCAGACGCCAGAGCATCAGCCCGGCCAGAAGCATCCGCAGCAGATTGACAAGGAGGTTCAAAGCGGCGGTAATGCGCATCTTTTCAAAGGCCTGAAAGACGCGCCCTGCCGCAATGGTGAGCTGAGCACAGAGGCAGTCGCCGAGCGCGATGCAAAGCAGCATCGTGTGAGAATAAGAGTGCGCTATGCGGGGGCCGGCCCAGGTCAGGAGCACGACGAAGAGGCTGCCCAGCGTGAATGTGGTGACCAGGACGTTGCCCCAGTAGAGTGCGAAGTTTTTGGGGTTTGGGCTCACGTAGCGCAGAAAGACGGAGTGCGATCCAAGCGGGCTGTATTGGCTCACAATCGAAACCATGGCCACCGCGCCGAAGTAGATGCCGCATTCGATGCTGCCCATGAGTCGCGCCAGAAGGATAAAACAGATTCCCTGAGAGACGACAGAGAGGCCCTGGCCACAAAACATCCAACCGGCATTTCGAACAAGCGGACTTTCCCGCGTGCGTCGCAATTCGCGTGTGAGCCGCAATCGCGCAACCGAGAAAATGCTCAACCTCACGCCACTCTTTCCGCATCTGTTTTTTGCACTGCCGGGGTCAGGGAAGGCCGTGTCGAGGACTGGTCAGTGAGCGCAATCCCTAACTCTTTAAAGTAGCTTGCCCGGGCCACCGCCGGGCTGTGGTGCAGATTAATCATCTCCCGCGCCAGCTCTCCGTACCGCACCATAAGCTCCCTTGAGGCGAGCAGAACGTCGATCTTCGCACAGAGGTCGCCTGCATCCTGGCTGCGAAACAGCAACGCACACTCTCCATCATCGGTAATCTCCCTGTGAACCGTGAGGTCGCTGAAGATACAAGGGAGGCCGTACGACATCGCCTCCAGCGACACTAAAGGCAGACCTTCGGGGCCCGCAGACGGGTTCACAAATACATCCGCATCGCGATAAAACTGCGACGTGTCTCTCTGGAATCCAACGAAACGCACGTCCAACCCCTCTGCCTGGTGCTTCAACTCTTCAAGAAACTCGCCTTCGCCCACCACCGTCAGAGACACCGCGTGGTTCTTTCCCTGTTCCTTGAGGCGGTGCATGGCGTCAATGACGATCGAGACGCCTTTGTACTTCTGAAGCCTGCCGACAAAGAGCAATTTGAGCGGTTCGCCGTCCGTCTTTGGCGTTTTCACGAGATCCGGAAGGACTGGCACCCAATTACGAATGACTACGAGCTTGCTGGGCGATACGATAGTCGCCAAGTCTTCCGCGACAGCCCCGGAAACGCAGATGATCTTATGGGCGACAAAGGCAAGGTGCCGATAAAGAACTCGCGCGACCGCGCGATTCGGCGCCAGATGCCATCCTGGCATTTGAGGGTCCAGCGTCAGGTGCCGCGTCGCCATCGCCGTGCAGCCCAGCAGGCGCGCCCAGGGCAACAACACGATTTCTGTGTAGCCGTTGATCCACACCGTGTTGACGCCGTATCGCAGCCGCAGGTAGGGCAATGAAAGCGCGCCAAGGAGAATCTGCAGGAACTTCCCCCGGTGCAAGGCAAAGCCAAGAGCAAAAACGTGCACACCGCGCTCGGCGAGCAGGCCCGCGAGCTCCGGGTTCACGCAGAGCGCGTACAGCTCTGCCCCTCCCTCCAACAACCGCGCCAGGCTCGCCAAGTAAACTTCAACACCCCCAAAAGGGACGCCAAGGTCAACAAGAAGAATTCTTTTTGGTCTCATCGACAACACCTCCGATTCCCGCATTTTCCCGGCTGGAGCAGAACCGGCACGAAGCCGCATTCGTCCCCGCCTTAACATTCACTCCCAGGCAACTAAACCGGCCGGCCAAATCCGTCGCCGTCATTTCGGTGCTGCCTACACTCGACGCGGCGTCGCCTGAACGCGGGCAACTGCTCATCAACATCTCTTCAGCCATGGGACCTTTTGCTGCAAGACTGCCGCGTAGGGCACATCGTATATCTCTGGCTCCCAGATACGGAGCCAGTAACTGGCACATCACGCATGGAGAGTCCTCACCCTGAGAACGCGCGCCGGATTGCCGGCACAAATCGCATATGGGGCGACATCTTTTGTAACTACAGACCCAGCGCCGACCACAGCGCCTCGACCGATGGTTACGCCCGGCAGGATGACGGCTCCCGCACCGACCCACACGTCGTCGCCTATGGTGATGGATGCCTTGGATGTATCCATAGGAGCGTCCCTCATATATTGGCTGGTCTCGGTAGTGTGATTGCTGGCAACCAGGGTGCAAAACTGAGCAATCTGGCAAAAGCTGCCAATCCGAATATCTCCCCCCGCCGCCCTCACGTTATTGCATTCGTTGATTACCGTGCGCTGCCCTATAACTATGTTGCCGGTGAGCCCGGCTTCCCGTTTTGCAAGCAGGATTGTTCCGGTTCGAACTGAGCTGCCCCGCCCTGCCACGATGTGGCAACCCGGATCACGGCCCAAAATCACGCCATGTGCGACAGCAAAGCCCTGCCGGAGCAATCCTGACCGCAACCACTCTCGCCATAGAATTCGCGCCGGAAGCTCAAGAAGACAGCGAAGAAAGATCAATAGTCTCATCACAGATAAGAGTCGCTCGCTCGTTGGTTAAGGGTTGAGTTTCGCGGGCCGGTGATCCGCGAAATGCGGGACGGAGTCTCCACTCATCCGATTCGTTCCGGACCGCGGGCGAACACGCCGCCTGCTGACAGGTTCAGCTATGAAGCTATTTACGCCGGCCGGCCTTGCAGCTCCCTCAGCAGCGAGAGCGCTTGCTCCTCAATTGCATCCTGGCGCCGATGGCTCAGTATCGTGCCACCAAGCGCCCCGTTTCCGCTGCGGAAGGGCGGCCATCCGCTTTTGGCCGGCTGCTTTGTTCGCCACGGCTTTTCCGGACGCGGCGCGCCGCTTCTGCAAGTCCTGAACACCCGACCATATACATTACCCACTCCAGGAAATTCGGGTGCATGAGCGTGCGCTCATCCAGGTTGACAACGATCGTCATCAACACTATGCCGAGATACCATTTGACGCTTGGCGAGGCATCTTCTTTAAGACACACAGCAGCATTCTTCAGTGCCTGCGCAATGGTTAGCAGCAGCAGTCCCAAGCCCACAGCACCGAGTTCCAGCCACACATCCAGGAACCCGCTCTGGGAGTGAAACATAACTGTTCTCAGCGCCAGGGTCACATTACTGCTTTCCCCTGCCACCGCGGTAAAGAACGCATGATATCCAAAGCCGAGAAGCGGCCGCTTCATAATTGAATTGAAGACGGCGGCCCATATCTGCGTCCGCCCTGTCGCGGTCGGATCCTTGCCAATCAACACAAAGAACTCCGACGAGTGGGTCGCCAATGCGGCAATCAACAATGTACTGGCCAGCGCCAGTAAGCAAAGTATGAATACCCTATCCTTAAACTTGAATCGAACGACAGTCTCTATCGACAGCAGATAGATAAGGAGGGACGCGGCCAGGATCCATCCGGTTCTGGACTCGGTCATGACAAGCAGGACCGCAACGAGCAATACATATACAATGCCGACCAAGCGCAATACATGCCGGGCGGATCGGAAGAACCAACCGGAAGCCAGAAAGCACATGACAACGGCGCAATCGTTTTTATGGAGGAATATTCCCTCCCACGGCGAGGTCTGCCCTTCCTTGTAGTCAATTCCATGCGCCGGATAGAATGCCACCATCAGGAAGCTGGCCACCAGTGCAATCCATCCGAGAATAATGAACAGGTCGATTTGCTGATCCGGGCGAAATCTCTCGACAAGGTAAAACGCGAACAACATGTTAACGACGAGGATTGAGCTGAACTCGATCGTTCGAACTGGATCCTGCGACCACGCAGCGGATGCAATTGCGAGCAGCCCAAGGAAGACCAAGAGCCGATTGTGATTGCACTGATAGATCAAGGAGCGTGGCCGACGGATCGAGATTACGACCATGAAGACCAGGACTCCGAGTTTTAGAGCCTGCGCCGGCGCGGTGGCCGGTGTAACAACAAGAGCGGAGTTGTCCCCAGCCTCAGATGGATAGTTGTCGTTTGGCCCCAGAAACCACGGCTGACCATGCAAGGCCAGAAACAGGAGCGGGACCATCAGTGCCCAGGTCTCCGCCAGTTTCCACATGGAAACAATTGATGGGATTTGCCTCAACGATGTCATTGTTCTCGATTTGTCTTTCTTGGGCCAACAAGTAAATGGCTCGCGAGATTCCGTGCGACTTGTCCCATGGATAACAACGAATCAACAGACCGTTTCCGAAAAGGTTTGCTTGTCTGTGGCAGGTCGCGCCCAAGGGAAGGCGCATCTCCGTTCAACACTTCCTGGTCACAATCTGAGGCGAGCAGACTTCGCAGCATCCCGGAAGCTCGTTAAAGAAGTCCTGCGCTGGAAAGCGAAGGTCCTTAGACCCACTTGGGATCCCTGTCACCCCGGCCGCGTTTCCAAGTCCCCTCATCCTGCCAGTGTTTGTTTAACGGCCCTCAGAGGCAGGACATCAGACCTTCATCTGAGCTTCAGGATTGCCCGTGGGACGAATGGGCGCCTTGGCAGCAACTCCTTCGCGATTCACGTGAAAGATGCGCGCGAACACCTGGGAGAGCACGAGCCAGATGAAGTAACTGTTGCCTATGAGATACCGCTCCCAAAGACGTGCAGGATCCGAGCAAAGCCGGTAAAGCCACTCAAGCCCGCTTCGTTGCATCCACTGCGGCGCGCGGAGGACCTTGCCTGAGAGGACGTCGAAGGTGCAGCCCAAGCCTACGACCAGCTTGCAGGGAAGCGCAGCCAGGTTGTCCTCAATCCAATATTCCTGTTTGGGCGCTCCAAAGCAAGCCAGCAGGACGTCAGGCTTGGCGGCTTGAATACGACCGACGACCCCGGACTCCGCCGCAGGGTCCGCATCAAAGCCGAGGGGAGGACAATCGATCCCAGCAATCCGGAGATTCCGGTAGCGCATCCGAAGAAACGCCGCCGTACCCTGGGCAGCCCCTTGCGTACCGCCAAGCAAATAGACGGAACGGCCCAGCTCGCTGGCCAGCCTACAGAGATCGACCGCCAAATCCACACCGGCAATCCGCTCCGGAAGCGGATCGCCGAGAAGACGGCTGCCAATGACCAGCGACATTCCATCGGCGACGCTCAAATCCGCACGTTTCAGGAATCCTGCGAACCGCGAGGAATGGTTCGCCAGGTAAACGAACTGCGCATTGACCGTTGCGATGACGGCAGGCCTGGAGCGGCTGCCATCGAGGTAATCGCGCGCCAGCTGAAGAACATCGTTTCTGGAAACATTGTGCACCACTGCGCAACCGAATCGCATTAACGCATTTTTGCTGTTCATATCGCCCTTCGTTCCATCTGGAAGCAGTCAGGTAAGACTTTTGGTGACAAGCCGCAGGTTTCTCATCGACTCCGGACATTGCCCTGTCGGAGAAGCGGGAGTCAGGCGGGAATAAAGGTGAGTGCGTTGAGACTAAAACCTGTAGACGGCTGCGGAGCCGATGGTGGCGGCGATGCCGCTGGCGTTGGCCGCAAAGTTTCTCAGATAGCTGAATGGAACATAGACGATGTCGCCGGCCTGGAGCGGCAAGTCGGGGCTGGCCCCCTTCTGCATGGAACTTAGCTGGACGGGAACTTCAGTGTAGGTGTCCGCGGATTTGCGGATGAGCCTGGCGTGTGAGGGGACAGCCGTGTTATTGGTGCCGCCGGCGCGCGCCACCAGTTGCAGAACGCTGAGTTGGGCGTCGTTGTTTGTCATGGTGTAGCCGCCCGGCTGGCGCACGTCGCCAAGCACATAGACGATGCCGGCCTTTGGCACGAGCACCGTATCTCCGGGGTTGACGCTCACCGCGGTCTCAAGGGCCGTTCCTGGTTTGTTCGAGACAAAATAGGCGAGCGTCTGGGAAGAATCCCGGCGTTGAATGAGAATCCTGCGGTCGGCAATCTCAGTAAGTCCGCCGGCCAAGGTGAGTACATCGAGAATGGAGCGGGGCGTACCGATTGCGTAGGCTCCAGGGGTATGCACCTCGCCCAGGACGGAAACTTTCTGAGTAGCGTATTCCTCGACCGTGACGAGGACCTGCGGCTTGAGGAGGAAGTGGCCGTCCACGAGGGCCGTTCCGATCACGTGCCCTGCTTCGGCCGGGGTGAGGCCGGACACTTTAACCGGCCTTCCGATCATCAAGGGGAGATCGCCCGCATCGGTCACACGGGCGTGTTGCTCCAACTCCGGCGTGTCAAATACCTGCACATGCAGCAGGTCGCCGGGCCCGATCAGGAGGCTCTCTTTGGTCTGTGCCAGAAGAGCGGGAACGAACAAGAAAAAGCATACAAGCGACCTACCGACGATTCGCATTTTTGTCCTCTCCAAAGTAGTTGCTGTTCTTGCTATAGCCGTAATAACCGGAATAGCTTTCATCCATCGGATGGAGGGCGTTCGAGACGACGCCGACAAAGTGCTTGCTCTCATGCGTGACAAGCTGGAAGGAGCGTTGCAATTGCGCTCGCTCCGTTAGTCCGATGCGCACCACGAGCAGGGTAATGTCTACTAAAGGGTTTGCGATCAGGGCGTCGGTAACAGGCAAGAGCGGGGGCGCATCGAGGACGATGAAGTCATAACTCTTGCGCCACTCCGATATCCATTGCTGGAAAGACTTGAGGCTCAGCAGCTCAGCGGGATTGGGCGGCACTGTGCCGGACTGCAGGATGTCGAGCTGCGGCTGAACATCGACAGGGTATATGTCGGGTACTTGCTGCTGCCCGGCAAGGAGTTCGCTCAAGCCTGGTCTGGAAGGCAGATTCAACCTGGAGCGCAGCGATCCCTTGCGCAAATCCATGTCGACCAACAGAACGCGGTGGCCGGATTGCGCCAGCACCACAGCCAGGTTGGAGCTCATGATGGTCTTGCCTTCTCTGGGAATGGAACTGGTGACGAGAATGACCCGGGAACAATTTCCGCCGCCGGTCAGCATGAGAGCTGTGCGTATTGCTCGAACCGCCTCGGTAAAAGTGGAGTGCGGTTTGTCGAGGCTCATGAAGTGAGTCTTTCCATCCTCGTTTCCAAGCGCCTCTCCAGCGTCGAAAAACGGCGTCGCGCCAAGCAGGCTCTGCCCAGTTAATTCCTCTGCTTCGCCGATGCTCTTGATCTTGTTGTCCAGCGTATCCAGGAGCAGGGCCGCGAAGCAGCCCAGGAAGAGGCCCCCGCCGAAACCAATGGCCATATAGAGCGGAACATTTGGAGTCTTTGGTTTGGCTGGGATGCGCCCCGGATCGACCACGGTTATGTTCGAAGAACGCAAGCCTTCCAGTACACCTGCCTCCTTCAGGCGCTTAAGCAGGTCCTCATAGAGGCCGCGGCTTTCATCGGCTTCCTGGCGCACGATGGCAAACTCAATGGCCTTATCATTCACTTTGGCGGCTTGCTGTTTTGCCTGTTCGTACTGACCGCGCGTACTGATCGCCGTCTGAACTGCGACGGCATAATCGCTCTTTGCGCGGCCACGAATGCGCTCGACCTCCTGGCTTATGGCGTGGTCCAGACCGGCGATGCTACCACGCAACTCAACCAGCTTTGGATAAGAAGAGCCGTACTTTTCTTCCGCCTCCTGCAGCGCCGCCTGCTGGGAAGCTTGCTGCTGACGAAGGTTTTGGATCAGCGCCAGGGAGTTATTCATGGATTGGGGATTGACGCCGACGCTATTGCCCGCAAGTCCGGAGAGCATCTCGGCATTCCCTGATTCGGCTGCTTGTGCGATGGCTCCCTTGAGAATGCGATTCTGCTCGGCTTGCGTAAGCGCGGCAGTGACCTGCTGCAACTGGTCGAGCACACCGGAATAGGCCTGCTCGCGGCCCTGAGCGTCAGTAGTCCCCAGGCTATATACCCCGGACTCGCGTTGCAGATTGACAACCCTGGACTGAAGGTCCTCGCTCTGCTGGCGCAGTTCGCCCAGTTGGCCGCTGAGCCAATCCGAGGCCTGGTTCGTTGCTGTGTAGCGCGTCTGGAAGGTGTAATCAACCAGCCCCTTCATCAGGAAGTTGACGACATCGGAAGCCAGCTTTGGATCGGGGTTCAGATACTCGATCTGGATGAGACGGGTGCCGCTGACAGGCTTGACCTTGAGGTTGCTTTGGAATACCTGCAAGGCGCGCCGGCGCCGCTGCGGGGCGTTCTCGAGAGTAACGCCCGATGGATCGGAAACGCCATGCGGAGAAGTCAAGCCCAACAACCAGCCAGCCGGACTCCAATGGGGCTGGAAGTCGCTGGTTCCTTCCATGTGGAGGGCATTAATGGTGCTCAGCGCCAAGGTCTCCGATTGCAGAATATTGGCCTGGGTTTGAAGATTGATGTTGGCGTCGAGGGCATCTGAGGCTCCACTGGCGCTGTTCATCAAACTCTCAAGACCCATCGCATCCGAGCTTTCCTTCTGTACCTGAAGGGTTCCCGAGGCCACATAGCGTCGCGTGCTGACCATGCAGTAGAGCGCGGTTAGAGCCATCATCGTGAGCAGCGTGCTGCAAATGACCACGCGCCGCCGCCGCAGGACAGTAACCAGATCACGCAACGTGAGTTCTTTCTCTGAAATATGCTCCAAAGTAGACGATGCCTTTCTCCGAACAGATCGGTGTAGATGTATCTGGATCATCCCTCTGCAAGGTAATCCGTGCAGTTGAAGCCGGATGAACGCCTGGCCCCTGCCCGATTAGAAGCGAGATTCCGATTGGGACTGACGAGTTAGCGGACGACAATGCTGGACGCGACCGTATCTCTCCACAAGTGGGCGACGCCAATGAAGAACTGGAGTTCGTGAATGCACAGGGGCGCAACCATGCACAGCACATTTGGATCGCGGGCTACGGCGCTTTCAGCAGGTCCGCTTGAAAGCTCGCGACCCCGGCCAGGCAGATTCTAGGACCCCGTTCCTGACAACACCACACTTATGGTGCGCAGGATGATCTTCAGGTCGAGCCAGATGCTCCAGTTGTCGATATACGACATATCCAGCGAGATATAGCTGTCGAACGATGGATCCTGGCGAGCCTGCACTTGCCATAGACCCGTGATGCCGGGGATCACGTCGAACCGGCGCAGATGGGCGGCCTTGTAACTCCGCACCTCGCTGGCCAGTGCAGGACGAGGGCCAACGACGCTCATGTCCCCGCGCAGGACATTGAAAAACTGAGGTAGTTCATCAATCGAGTATCTGCGCAGAATTCGGCCCACTCTTGTGATTCGCGGATCGTTGGATATCTTGAACAGCACTCCATCGCGCTCGTTCAGGTGCATGATTTCGGCGCGATGCTTTTCCGCATCGCAAATCATGCTGCGAAACTTGAAGCAGCGGAACACCCGGCCCTTTTTCCCGAGGCGCTCCGAGAAATAGAGGACCGGACCCGTCGAATCCAGTTTGATGGCGATGGCAATGGCTAAGAACAACGGGAGAAGGAGAATCAATGTCAGGCTCGAAACCAACATGTCAATCCCGCGCTTGACCAGCAGCGGAACCTCCGGCAGGGTGCGGCGTTGAGGCAGAGCGGCCGGAAATCGGCCCATGTATTCGATGGGATTGTCCCACGCTCCACCCTGGTGCAGACCGGGAGCGAGGCGCAACTCCATTCCGTAAGCTCCAGCCGGCTCGAGAACTTCCTTGACGATGCGGTTCTCATAGGGAGAAGTCAGGAAGAACGGTTCCGCAAATTGCTTTCGGGCGCGCCGGAAGAGTGTGTCGAACCGAGCGGCAACATCGCCTCCGCCGTCCGTCGAACGGCAACCAAGACTTGCGGAGTCGATGAATTTCTTGAAGGCAGAGCCAAGGCGCCGGACACTTTCCGGAGGACGGCGCAAGGCGGATGGGCCAGGAGCGGCGTCCACGATGACCGCGTTGCCGGTATCCACGCTGCGCTCGAGACTCCGGCAAGCTATCATGCGGTGAACCAGGCGGCCCAAGCTGAACGTTATTGTTACAAGGCCCACCGCGATCAACACAACACTGCGGGGAATGTAGCTGGCGTGAATCAGGTAGAGCGAGCTCGCCAGCACCGCACCGGACGTGGAGCAAGGCAGCAAGCTTAGTCTCTGCCGACGAAGAATGCTTGAGAGGCCCCTGGGAACGTACAACCGGATCCGTTGGCAAATCGCAATGAGCGTCGCGGTAAACGCGCATGACAACCCGAACAAGATAGTTATCGACAGGCCACCAATAACCATAGCGTGCCATAGTTGGATGGCGCCGGCCACCATTCCGGCAGGAGTCTCGTGAAACGCTATCAGTGCCACAGCTACCATGACGATAACCACATCCACAGCGAGCCACAGCCTGGAGGCGCCGGGCGAGACAGGCTTTGAATTCGCAGCTGTGTCTCCCGACGATTCAAGAGAAGAAGACGCGAAAGATAAGACCCTTTGCCAAAACCCCGATGTTGTCATTTGGATTTCGCAGACCTCAATCGTTCAAGAGTTCAAGGAGGATGTCTAAGTTGACTTGTCAAGGAAGGACCACAGAAGAAGAGCGCAGGGCTTGGCCGTGGGTCTTGCACTCCGCCTGCTCGCCGCTTTGCGGCGGCATTGCATGGCTTGGCTTTTCCAGCGCTTAGCAGGGTGCTCGCGGGGGTAGTGTTTCAGTGGATTCCAGATCGCTGGCGTCAACTTCCACGGCTACGCTGCGCATGATCGTGTCCAAGGTAAGGACTACGCGAAAGTCGTCTTTCCTGCGAATCAGAATTCCCTGTACGCCGGCCATAACCCCTGACTTGATGCGCACCCTTTCGCCCGCTCTAAGGTAGGGGTGCGGCTCGGCTTTTCGCGTCTGCAGGCCGCGACGCAACGCTTCAATTTCGCATTCCGGCAGCGGCCACGGTTCTTTTGGCGATCCGACAATCGACAGCACTCCCGGCATGCCAAGGACGACGCCGCGCGCTTGCGGGGCGATGCGGACAAAAACGTAGGTCGGGAACAGAGGAAGTTCGAGAACGACCGGGCAGCTCTTCTTCCATTGCCGAGCCGTTCGATAGAGCGGCAGGAAAGTCTCGATCTGGCGTTGTGTCAGCATTTCCGACACATGCTTTTCGTGACGCGCGGTGGTGTACGCCGCGAACCACTGCGGGGAGGCGTCCACGGCAGGGCGATATCCCCGACGGTTGCTAGCACTCGTTGATAGCTCACACATTTCAGACAAGGCTTCGCCATCCTTACTCGGAAGGTCTCTTTTCCAAAACTTTTGTAACTGGTAACCGGTACATCAAAGAGATGCGTCTTACAGTCCGCGTCTCCTCACAGCCTGGGTTTACACAATGCGCCCCGATATTTTGAGGTGCGAGAGAACCATTTCCGACGGTTCGGGGTAAAACTGCACCGAGGCAGCGAATCCGCCTTCAGTGGCGTCAGCACCTTGAGCGCCGCGAAGTTCGACGCGAAGCACTACTCCCTCACCAGTCAAATGCATTCCCGGGCCGGAATACGCCATTTTGGGAAGCAAAATGTCCATTTGGACAAGTGCTCCGACTGGAGGCCTTGTGTCGGCAAAGACGTAAACCCCCTGAGTGTTGATGTCACGAGTCGTGCCCTCACCGCTTTGGGCCGGCCCATTCGGTGGCGCCCAGAAGAAGAAGACCGGAGCGTTCAACCGATAGCGGTTTGCCTTGCGCAGTTCTACGGTTCTGGCGCCTAAGATCGTATTTTTCATTCCATCCGCACCTGTCTGCCTTGAATGAATTAGACAAACCCAATGTAAGCTGTGCGGAAAACGTTCACAAGAGACCGAAACACCCGGAGACCTCTTACCCTCTCTGTCCGCTAAAGGCTAGAGACATGCGTCGTGTTTTGCGTACTCGGCTCCACTTGTTTGGGGGGCTATCTGGACGGGACATAGGCAAGAGACGTTTCTCTCAGTTCGATATAGAGAAGAGTTTCTCTAACAGTTCCAAGTCATCATAACTTTATAGTTATCCGAGATCTGCCGGTATATTGATCAAGTAATACATACTCGAAGTGCGCGCGTTTTCCTGAAATGGACATTGAATCAGGGCGCTAATTACGAAGTAATTCGCCTTTTGAATGAATTGCCGTTCGTCTTGTTGACAACCTCGCGTCCCCGGGTTATACCTGTACTCAAAGTCCGAGTAACCTTTACCGTTGTGTGCAGATTTGCTGCAGTAATTGTGTGTGGTTTACGGAGAGCACTCAGGACTTAAGAATCTGTTGCACTTTCCGCTTATCCTGATCGGCGTTCAAGACTATCAGCGGCGCTCCCAAGCCCGGGCCCCGCATCAATCTACTTGATGGCTTATGATTGTCGGCGCGTCAGGCGATACGTAGGATTCGCCGGAAAGCCGGCACCAGGAAAGACCGACCGATGACTACGAAAGTGGGGCTGGCCGCAATTGTTGGGCCAAAGGCATTCATTTCTAATCCGGGGGCGCATGCTGCATGAGTCCAAGAGCAAGTGACGTTGCCGTTCTCATCGCATCCGCCAACGCAATGACCGGGGAGCTTCTTGCAGGAGCGCTGAACCGGCAGCCATGCTTTCGCGTAGTCGCCCATGCCACCACTGCCCAGCAGGTGCTCGAAGCGGTGCAGACGGTAGCCTTGGATGTCGCGTTAATCAGTGCGACGCTGGCAGACGGTCCGCTGAGTGGCTTTGGGGCGTTGCGGCAGATGCGAGAGTGTTCTCCCGACGTGAAGTCTGTCGTTCTGCTCGACAACCCCGAGCACAATCTGATTGTGGACGCCTTCCGAGCCGGCGCCAAAGGCGTCTTTTGCCCTTCGCAGTCCGCATTCAAGTTGCTCTGCCGGTGTGTGAATCAGGTCCACGCGGGACAGATCTGGGCCAATAGCAACGAACTGGCTGAAGTGATGGAGGCGTTTTCACAACTCGCGCCCATGAGGGTGGTGAACGCGGATGGATTGCGGCTGCTAACCAAGCGGGAAGAAGATGTCGTCCGTCTCCTGGCCGAAGGCATGCAGAATCGAGAGATCGCCCGCGACCTGAATTTGAGCGAACACACGGTCAAGAATTACCTGTTTCATATTTTCGACAAGCTGGGCGTTTCCTCGCGCGTGGAGCTGATTCTGTATGCGGTCAGCAGCAGTAGGCGGGTGCAGGTTGCCGAGATTCAGAGCGACGAGCAAGACAACAAAGCGACGGACGGATTGGAAGTTGCGGGCAAGCTGTCGACGGGCACGGATTGGCGGTGAAAACACCGGGGTTGTTCCAAGCGCCGCCCCGTGGCGCGTTCAGGGATGAGCGTGATCTTTTCCGCCAAATCGATGGGGGGGCAGGTGGTAACGACGGATCAGGAGCCGGGGATGAATCCGCCTTTTCGGTGCTTCAATGGAAGACGTTCTGGCTCTCTATGAAAAGCCGCTCTCGGAGGAGCCGGTGGTGCTGCACGAGGACATTCGTGCTCCTCTGACCGCTAGGCCGGGCCAGACAGCGCGGCGCGATTACGAGTACAAGCGCTGCGGCACGGCCAACGTCTTCTGCGGCGTGGGGCCGAAAGCGGGGCAGCATTTTCCCAAGCCTACAGCCACGCGCTCGGCGGCGGAGTTTGCCGATTACCTGGTGGAGATCGTCGCCCGCTATGCTGAGGCGCGGACCATCCACTTAACCTGAACACGCACCGCCGCAAGTCGCTGGCGAAGCGGTATGGCGAAAAGCTGGGAGGACTGCTGTGGAACCGCTTCACGGTGCATTACACACCCAAGCACGGCAGTTGGCTTAACCAGGCCGAGATCGAAGTGAGCCTGCTCAGCCGCCAGTGTCTGGGATAACGCAGAATCGATGACCTGCCTGCGCTGTGCGGCGAAGTTCATGCTTGGGAGCGCCGCATCAACCGCGACCGCACCACCATCGACTGGAATTTCACGCGCAAACAGGCCCGCCGGAAACTGCATTACTCAATCACACGGGCATGGTACTGGCCAGCGCCAGTGCAGATTGGGCGGCAAGGGCACAATTGGCTGGACGGCTGGTGAACAGGCGTCGCATGCCGGCACTGCCGGTGGTATTGTGTGCTGTAGCCTGGAAGGCGCGGGAAGACTGGAAGGAGGCGAGTTATTTCGCCGCTTCAGAGGCGTTCCGCACTCGTTGCAGAATCTGGCGTCGTCATCGTTGCGGGATGCACATTGCGAACAATACATCTGCAATTTCCCGAGGATTGTGAAAGACGAAATCGAGTTTCGGCATTCCGCCGATGTGGATAAAGTTCACCTGACGGCGGTGGCGAGCAAGAATACGGATTTCTCCTGCCGCGTCCCGAGATGAAACGCGGCAGGAATCCGTAACGAATCGCGAGTTGAACCGTGCAGCATAGTGAGTCGGAAACAGGCTACTTCTCCGTGCTTCCGCCGAAGTCATAGGACAGCGTAGCAATAGGAGAAGGCTTGTAACTCAGGCCGTTATTGGTGGCATCAATCATCACGCTGGCGCCGAACAGCAGATGACCAATTAGCTTGCCCTTTGCGCCGAGGATCACAGTACTTTTGTCTTTCACGCCGCTGAACTCAACGGGCGCGGGAGAAGCGGCGTTGCCGAAAGCGGCAGGAAAACCTGCCTGGAACACGTTGCTCCCGTCGTTGGAGAAGACTCTTTCAAGCAGATCCGCGTCTAGGTTGATCCGGCGAGTGAGCGCGACATCCGCACCCCCAGAAAGCGTGAAGGTATTGGGCAGCTTGGTCGGCGTCAATGTACCGGAATAGGTAAAGTCAGTTGCGGACGCTCGATAAGATATGGAATCGCGAACATCATTGATCGAACTCCCATTATATTGAAAACCTATATTGGCATGTGGCGAGACTCTGGCGCTATAACCCCATGCCAGGAACGGACGGAGTCCTGTCGCGCCGGATCCCTGGAGGTTGAGCGGGTCGCCCGTAGGAAGACGATACTCCACTCCGAGTGCTAGTCCCTGGCGGGCATTTTTCAGTAACTCATACTTGCCCCGCAAGGTCACATCGCCGATTCCGCTACTCGTGAGCGTCCCAGTGTTTTGTTGAAAGAAGAGAACATCGTAGAGTTCATTCCCGTCGTAGGTCAGGCCGGTATCACCTATGCCGTAACAGAAAGAAGCGCCAGTGCTGTCTTGTAAAACGTTGTCGTTCGCGCGGCACTTCGTTTTGAAAGCAAGCGAGACCTGCGACCACGGTATCACGACTGAAATATCAAGCCTGTCAGTAATGCCATACGAAAGATAGGTATCGAAGCTGTGCATGGTAAGAGATGCGGATGCCGCAAGCCGATGCCACCCATAAAGAAATGGGTCATCGTATCCCTGCTCATAGTTGAATGAGTTTATGTCTTTTCCGCCCGTCTTTGAAAATGACATCCATTGGTAGGACGTGCCCACATAGAAGCGATTGCGTCCAATCGTCTGAGGCAGATCGCTCAACAGCGGGCCTAGATCGGCAGGCTTGGCTGAAAGAATACCCTTGTCGAATGTGAATACATATCCTGCCGATGTAGCCGCGGATGGAGAGGTTGCGACTTGACTGGCATACTGCGCACCAATACCCAAAGGAACGGCTGGACTTGTAGGCGTGTCTGGCTGGTCAACCCAAACCATACTCTTTGTACTTGGGTCAACATAATAGAAGGCGGAGAACATTCCTGCGTTCGCTGTTTTGCTCGGCAGGCACGCGATGGTATTGGCATATTTTGGTTGGCTGCACACCTGTCCTGATGCCTGGATGGTGGCGAGGCCGAGGACGACAAAAATGAATAGAATAAATCGGCGCAGTTGTGTCACGAGCTTCTCCTTCGCTGAATTCGGATGGTGGTCTTCTGCTGCAATCACTGCAGCTTGAGTTACGATGGGACTTTTCACTGTAATAAGCGTTATCCATTCGAAATTTGGGTAAGACTGCACGGTATGGAACTCGAAGAGAGTTTGAGCCTCATACCACAACATGGGGAAACCAGCCCACGTTCACGGCAAGCCTTTGAAGTACACGCCCCCTGCCACCGTGCAATTACGCGTGAACGAACCTATGCCGTGCCTAGCGGTTTGCAGACTGGATGCGTTGAATCAGCCACCTGCCCGATTGCCTGGACAACCAGAAGGTGGCGACGGAGTTCACCGGTTGATTCCGCCCTGAACTCATCACCTGCATCGACTGCGCACACACCGCCTGCGCCGAATCGCCATTCACCCTTAACGATTGCACATCGAGTTTAGTGGTATGAATAGCGCTGGCGAGGCGAAAGACCTGCTGCAGATTGGCTGTATCCCGGGCAGTCATTGCAGGATAGATTCGCTTCATTTGATCGACACTGCGGTTGTCATACGCCTGGCGATAGGCGCTCAGCAGTGCACTAATTTCACTCTTGTCTTGTTGCTCATGCGACGGGATTGGCTCGGAAGGTGGCTTCGGAGAGGGCGTGATTGAGGGCACGGGCTGTGACTTCGAAATCACCGACGGCTCAGGATGCTGGGGGGAGGGCGGTTGAGGTTGCGGCTGCGGAGAGGGCGGTGCATACACCGTCGAGTTCGTTCCCGCTGCGGGACCTTGCGATGGCGGCGTGGTCGCCGCGATTTCCGCTGGGTGATTCGGAGCTGGGACAACTACAGATGGTTTAAGGATGATCGCGAGCATCTCATTGGAATGAGACAGCGTGACCGTCCGCTCGGGAGACGGATCGTAACCCGCTTTTTCCGCATGGATGCTGTACGTGGTTTTCAGCACGGCTGGAATGCGAAGCTCGGAGCCGGCGGTCGGGTATTCCGATCCATTGACAAAAACATGTGCGTCCTGGACTCCCGGCGTTTGAACGACCAGCGTAGCAGTAGTGCCCGGCGGAACTGGTGGAAATGTGACCTCGACAGGTCCCATGCTGGATTTCACTTCCATGCTCTGTGTGACAGGCGGTAGATTCGGAGCTGTCGCGGCCAAAGAGTACCTGCCTAAAGGGAGAGAAAGGATGCATTGAGGTGTGACACAATCAACCGATCTCGCATTTCCCTCCACATGAATTGCGGCCCCGGCGGGATTCGACATAATGACAACCCGAACCTCCGCTGAAGACGGATTGGGTGCGTGCCCCGAATGAATCAGATGGCCCACAACCAGCAAGGCAAGCACAAGGCTCGCAGCAAGCCCGATGATTGTGTAGCGTTGCACTGGATGGAAAGCACGCTTGGCCTGACTTTTTGGGCTCGGCGATGCTGGTTCTGGACGCGCATCGCGTGTCTCGGTTTGTGGCGGGAGGAGAGGGGTGACCGGCTGTCCACCTTGCACCAGACTGTTGGGGGTTCGGCCAGACACTTGCTGCCGAAAGGGCGATGCTCCCGCGCGCGAGTGTCCGGAACTCGCAAGGCCATCGTCATTCGCTGTATGTGTCTCCTGGGCTTTTTGCCTCACATCGAGAGCGATGGGAAGTGGCTCGACATATTCTGGGAGCGGCTGTTCGAAAGCAACTGCGCCGTCTGGCGCAATCGGCTGCGAACGATCCCTATTACCCTGCTCGGCAGCCGGCTTGCAAGCAATTTCAGCGATGCGTCCGATGCTCTCTTCTTCTGTCCGCCGTGCAATCATTCGCTCCAGGCGGGCAATGAGAGGAGAAAGCGCTTGGTCCAGTGGGAATCGCATTTGGGCATCGGCCAGCATGGCTGCGGCGTAATCCAGATCGCCCGCATCCATCGTCTGCTCGATCATTGCGACCAATGAATTCAGCGCGTCAGCGTGAATTCGGGCATCCAGCTCCGCTTTTGCCGCAACGATCCTGGGATCCGCAGGGTAGGAAACAAGCAATTGGCCGAGATTTTCGATAGCTTCGTCGTACTTGCCATCGGCAGTTAGCGTAGTAGCCTTTTCGATAGCTGAATGTATCTGGCGCTCGCGTGAAAGCCAGCGGTCAAATTCCAGTAGCCGTGCAGTCGAAAGCTTGTGCGATTCGCGTGCGTGATCCAGAAGGCTGGCCACACGATCAATCGCACCCGCTTCGATTTCGCGACGGATGATTGCCTCGGCATCACGCGATTCGCCAACGCTGCGCGTGAGGCCGGTTTTGGCCGAAAGGAGGCTCGTGTCATCGGGAAGGATGGCGAGCGCCCGGTCGACCCTAGCCAGTGCTTCCTCGTACCTCCCTTCCGAAACAAGGTCCAGGTTTACCATGTGAACGGAATCGGCATACGCCGCTTCCTGTTCGTCGCGCATCCGCACAAGGCCCTGCAGATGGTCTCGCGACCGCTCGTCGCCTGAGCAGCAGCTTGCCAGCAACTCGATGAGAGCATTCGCGGCAGAAAAGTCGTGGACAAACAAAGTCTGTTCCACATCGCTCTCGGCCTGCTTCCAGATCTTTTTTCGAAGCCGCTCCAGTTCGGGGAGAGAGTTTGGAAACGACTGGAGTAGCTCTGTTTGACCGGACCAAAACCTCCAACGTTCGATCGCCGCCGGATAGTCCGGAACGCGCAGAAGCTGTTCTATCTCGGCGTAACGGGAGTGGTGGAATTCCTGCAGGAGAGGGTGAGAAGCATCGAACTTCTCCGCCATTGCGATGTATTCGGCGGCCGCACCTGCATTCCCATCCTGCAAATCCCGCTCAGCCCGCGAAACCAAAGCGCGGATCTTGCGGTCGGCATAAATGCTGGCCGCAATTCTCTTTTCAAGGTCCGCGATGGATGCGAGGTGCTCGGGATTGCCCGAACAATGATCCCTGGATCGCTGCAACCATTCACGCGCCTTTTCCGTCTCGCCACTTTCAAATAACGCTTCTACATGTTCCTTGCTGTAGTCGAAGGCCAGTTCTCTGGCTTCCGGCAGATCCGGCGACGCAGCTATTGCCTCTTCGGCCTTTAGAATGGCCGCCTCGATCCGGCCCTCCCGATAGAATGCACGGCTCGCCAGGAGCGCGCTGATATTCTCGATCCGCTGTGCAACGATGGACATCGAAGCATAGCGGCTCTTCGGATTCTTGCTGAGGCAGATGCCTATCAGATTTGCCAGATCCTCGGGACATTCCGGCGACAACTCCTGCAAACTGCCGTTCGGGCTTTCATTGGCAACCCTCTGCAAATGTCCGGCAGTTGCATCGCCAAACGGCCGTTGCAAGGAAAGAATCTCCCAGGCCACAATACCGAAGGCGAAAACATCCGTTCTTGGCGTCAGGCCAGCGCCGCTGCACCAGCGGGCGCCGCGAATCTGCTCAGGAGCGCAGTAGGCTCCGGTTTCGATCTCGACTGGGCGCGACCGCGCTTGCCCAATCGACAGAGAGCTACCGAAATCGATCAGCACGACTCTGCCTTCGGGAGTCACCAAGATGTTTTCCGGCTTCACATCGAGATGAACAAAGCCCCTGGTATGCGTCTCTCCCAGCGCGTGCGCAACCTCGCAAAGAATGCGAGTCTTCTCCATCATGGGGAGAGTCGGATTGATCTGTTGATTCTGAAAAATGCTCCAGAGGCTCTGGCCGGGGACATATTCGAGCACGAGGAATCGCCTGTCCTCGTAGCGACCGGAATGCAACAGGCTCACAACATTGGGGTGGCGAACCTGACTCAGAGCGAGTTCCTCCCTGTTAAATGCATCGTCAATGGCTGTATCCGGGACATGAGCGGATGGAGCTACCGCCAGCTTGACCGCAATCGGGGCGCTGGTTTGCCGATCACGGCCCAGCCAGACGTCGCCGAAGGCGCCGCCGCCAAGCCGCTTGTCCGAAACTTCATGACGTTCATTCAGAAGGAATGACATGAGCCGTTTATTCCATCGTCTTCCCGGACGAGGCTACTCGGCATCGCAAAATGCCAAGTAGCGCATCAAAGTTTCTGTTTCCTGCCTGCTTCAAGCCATGCAATTCGCTACTGAGCGGCTTCTGCAACAGCCGGCCCTGACTGGCTGACATCGAGTGTGAAGTGCGAGCCCTTTTCGAAATTGATATTCTCGCCTGAGGCGGTCATGGTGCTCGCAACCAGAAAGCCCGCCGCAGCTCCGGCCGCAGCTCCTTCCAATGCGCCGGATCTTCCGCCTTGAATCAGCCCGCCAGGCAACGCTCCCGCCATCGCCCCTCCTGGTGCTCCTTAGCGCGCTTCGCCGAAGACGTTTGCCGATCACGCGGCCTTCTTCATCCGCTCCCTTGACGCCTTTCGAGTTTGAGACTTCGGCCAGATATGCGCGCACGGAAATCGCCATCGTTCAAACCCTCCCTACGGACTGAGGCAACTCAACTACCATCACGGTTGAACCAATTTGGATCTGATCGCCAATCTGCAGCGGGTGAGGCCTCGCAGGAGTTATGCGGACGCCGCCCACACTCGTTCCGTTGGTGGAGTTGTCATCGGTGATGGTCACGACACCGGAGTTCCAGCGCAGTGTGGCATGGTGGCTGGAAACGCCAGGGTCAGGCAAAGCGAAGGTGTTTATGGCCTGTTCGCGACCGATGGAGACTTCGCTGAAGTCCATCGAAAATTCCGTCCCCGTCCAGGAACCGCCTATCACGCGCAACGAACAGCAGGGCGAGCCTGAGCCCGGTGCCGGAAACCACGACGTCATCACCCGCGTTGAACTTCGTGCGGATACAGGAGATCCCGGGCGCGGGAAAGCGAAACCGGTCCCTTGGCCCCCCTCGCCGGACTTGCCGTCGCCGGGGATTCTCAGATGCGAACCTCCGATCGTTTTCGCGCCCCAAAAACCCTCTCTCAGAGTTTCCCCGTGCCCCGGTGCAGACTGCCCGCTATCGGCATTGGCGGGGTCGGGAGCCTCAGCAGCCTGATCTGGAAAACCTGCGGCAGAGAACGCCGCAGCAGTTTGGCGCTTCGGCCGCGAGCCTCTGGAGAGAATCAGGGCCGAGAAGGCCGCAAGCGCCACGATGAAAAGAATTAATCCCGGCGAGAAATGAAACCAGCTTCGGCCCGCTGGCATGGTCACGACAGCTTCGAAGTCCCGGCCCGGTTGAGTGGACAGCCGGAAGGCAATGCGGTGTTTCTTCCCGTCGGCTGGGATTGCATTGCTCAGATCGAAGGTAAGCACCGGCGTATCGTTCAACCATTGAATCCCTTCGATCATCCGATCTCCAATATTGGAGCGTGCAGGATCTTGCCGCAGATAGAGCCCGCCGGTGGCGCGAACGATCTTCTCCAGGGCATCAAGATATGCGTCGACGGATTGTCCGGCTGGGATTTGAAATCTCTGGCGTTCGAGCTGCTGCTGGAGTTGCGAATCTCCTAAGCCAATACTTCTGGGAGGGATCAGGGAAATCATCCTTGGCGGAAGCGGAGCCGGCACGCCGATCGCATCGATCACGACATTGGCCTGATTCGCCCGGGCGATGACGTCATCGTCGCGGAATCCGCCCACTGCTGACTGTTCGGCGGAAGCCTCATTGCGTCCCGTGGAGATAACAAGGAGCCGCCGCCGCTGCGGAAACCCTTTGTTCGTCTGATCGAAAAGATCCAGCGCTTTGGTCAGAGCGCGATAAAGGCGAGGATACGATACAGGTTCAGTGCGGAGAGTTTCGATCGCCCGCTCCTGCGCCTGATCGGTGTCAGAGAACTGGGATAGCACATGCAGGTCGTTTCCAATGGAGACCAGCGCGAGTTTGTCCTTGGCCCGCTTTTCACTGAAAAGATGCAGCAAACCCTGTTTCACGCTTGCCAGGCGCTCGCCTGACATGGCGGAACTTGTCTCCACCGCAATCACCAGGGTAATGCCCGCATCGATCTCCGAGAAGCGACGGACGTTTGTTGCGCTCATCTCCTTGGGGCTTTCACAATCGGAGCACAGCAACGTGGCGCTACCTCGGATCTCGTCGAGATTCAGCTTGCCAGCCGGCTCGCGCGAAGGCGGTACGAAATCGGTCAAAACATCGACCGATATCTCACGCGAGTTCCTGTCTCCGCTCGGGCCGTACACTGGCCCGATGCGGGAGGCGACGGGCCTGCCGACTGGAAGTTCGGAGGTTATCGCGGGCTTTCTGGGACGTTTCGTTTGGGCACAACAAGGGAACGCGCTCAACGCGGCCAGTGCGAACACGGCCAAGACCCGCGAGGCCCGCCCCTGCCACGCGCATCTTCCAACGCCTTGATTCACTTCGATCATGTCGTTCCCGTCTAGCGGCCTAAAGAAAGCCCAATCTTCATGGTTCTGAACTGCAAGCTGTCGTCCCTGAGTCCAGACGGGACTTCCGCGGCTTTGTATTCCTGCTCTACGATTGCGAGCCGCTCGGCAGTATCCGGATGCGTCGAGATGAACGTGGCCAGAGGACCGTGCTTGGGCGACAGTTTGACCAGGTGCCCGAGCAGCTCCACCTCGCCCTTTGGATTCCAGCCAGCCCGCTCCATCTCGTAGAACCCGAGCAGATCCGCTTCGGTCTCTTCGTTACGGCTGTATGTTGTACGGGCGTCCACTTCAGACAGGATGGGCAGCGCGAAATCGGCAATCTTCTGCGCCATCTGATCGTCCTTGATGACATTGGCTTCCCTCGCCTGATCTATGAGATCCACCACCATACCCAGCCGCGCAATGCGATTCATGGCATGGCGACCGACGACGTGGCCGATTTCATGCGACAACACTGCAGACAACTCGCCTTCCGTTCGGACAAACTCCAGTAGGCCGGAATAGATATAGATGTGTCCTCCCGGAATACTCATTGCGTTGGCAATATTGGGAGCATCAATTACTCGCACGGTGTACGAGATCTCCGGCCGCCGGGAAGCTTGACCCAATTTGGAGGCGATGCTTTCCAGATACGTCTCAAGAAGCATGTTGCGCTGGATACGCGCAGTCTCCGGCCGGCCGTCGGGCCCCGGAACGCGCACACCTTCCTTCTCTATCTTCTGCGCCATGGCGGCGCCAATCCGTTCTTCGTCTCCATCCGTGAAGTGGTTATATGACGGGCGTACAGGCCTCGGCTCGGCGGCAAAGGCAAGCACACCGAACAGAAGCATTCCAGTTACCGCAAAAGCAACAACTCGCATCGATCTCATCGTGTCACCTTGATTTTCTGGTTACCTTTTTAGTGTTGCGCCCAGGGTCATGTCGTCATCTACGTCGACGGTGCCGCCGAAGGGACGATAGTCTTCCTTGATGAAGGAGAAACGGTGCGGTCCTTTCTTGGCCTTGGGAATAAGGACAGTGTTTTGAGCGCCGCAGGTTTCCTTGCTCGCCGCCGTGGTGATTGGACGCAACGATTCGTCAAGCGCCAGTTTGCCGTCGACCCAAACCGTGGCTCCGGCAGGGATGGACCAGACCTTGACGCTATACGTGTCCGGGAGAGGAGCGGGCTTGGATGGTAGGGATACCTGTGGACCGGTACATGAGTTGCTCTTGGCGCGCATGATTTCCGCGGCGGTCACGGCGCCATCCTCGCCGTTGACGATGGCGAGCAGCCCATGACGGCTGAAGATGGGCGAACCGTATGCCATCGCTACAGCATGCGGGTTCATGAAGTACGAACTCCCGGCAACCGATCCGGAGAGTTGCGTCGCGGTCAGAGTTGCTGAAGAGAAAGGCTGTTCATCGGATAACCCCGTGTAGGAAAGCTGAATAGTGGGGACGATCGAACCGGCATCACTGTCCAGATCGATTTTTTCGAAGTTGTTTTGCGGCAGGTTGGTGAATTCGAAGACCCCCAGGTCGATCCGCGAACCGCCGCCAACTGGCAATTTGCATTTGAAACGCAGCGGCACAGTTGGAGCGTCGCTCGTGATTCGATCCGTTGCATCAGCGCCTTGCGGTCCCCCCATCCAAGCCCGATACTGCACGTCCCCTGGATTCAGCTTGTTCGTAATTGTTGCGACGGTTTCGGCGACGCCATCGTGCCTCGACTTTGCTTTGAGCGGTTCCTGAAGATCGATCGGCGCGATCACTTCCGTCTCGCTGATGCGGTATCCCTGGCGATAGAGTTTTACAAAGCCAAGCTGAGCGGAAGATTCAATGATGACGACATTGTTGGACCCACGCTGCCGCATCTGGGGGATCCATGGCTCTGGAACTGGCGAGATGGGATCCTTGCCGCCGTTGGTGTCCCGTCTTGTGGCGCCATCTCGTCCTGGCTGATCCTTGACCGCATCTCCGCCAAACGATGGAATTTTGGAAAGCGCAACAACAACGTCGTCGGGCGCGTCCAGCAACGCTTCGGCACTGAAAGCACAATCGCTGGAGACAATCTTCTTTCCAAAGCCGAAGGCACCATGGAGCTGTCCCATAATCTGTGCAGTTCCGCTGACGGGAACTCGATGCCTGAGCTTCGTCATCAGCGGGCTCATCTGGGTGGTGACCGGGACTTCGAAGAGGAATTCTTTGAGCAAGCCCTGTTTGGCCTTCAGCTCGAAAGACTCCGTATACGGCTGCGCCACCACCAGTATTTTGTCGATATAGAAGTTCCGCAGCGCGACCTGCGTGACAGTCGCGTTGAATTTGCCTTCGAGATTCAGATCAACCTCGATGGTCGCAATCCCACTAACAGGGTTTACGGCGCGAATCTCGATTTTCTCGACCTTCGTCACATCGGCCAAAGGCGGAGATGGCTCATCCGCGGCCCATAGCGAAGTTCGCGACCAAGCAAGACAAAAGAAAGCCGCGGCCAAGACGACAAAGATGCGAAGAAAACGTGCCATTTCGTTCTTCCTCTCCAAGAGGGTTTATCAACATAGTTACGGCCAAGTTCACTGCCCGAGTTCAGTTGACCAGCGCATAGCCGGCCTGTTTCAACGATGGGCGAAGCAGGGACGCCGTGCGCTCGTCCTGAACCTGAGCCAATATTCCTGAAGACACGACGACCGGCGAACCGAAAGATCGCGTGTCCACGGGATCGGTGAGTTGAAGCGCGTCCCCATTGCGCTCCGCGCCTGCTGCGATGACTTCCACTTCGAGCGGCTTCCCGGGCTGCGGCACGGCGAAACGCAGAATCGCCATCGGCTGAAGGACGTCGGGCTCCTTGGCAAAATCAAGACTGGCGGGGATGGCAACCGGTGCAGAGAACTCAAACACCGCGATGTTTCCGTGTCCGGCGCGTGTGTCCAGATTGCCTTTCTTGAACCCGCTGCTGGACTTCACAAAAATGCGCTTGTGTCGCTCTTTGCCTTCGCTGATCAAACGGAAATCGCCTCTGCGCAGACTGAACCCCGGGTGTGCCGCATCGACCAAGTCGCCTGGAGCATAGACGGCGATTTCCACACTGCCGCCCACCACCTCGGCGCCATTGGACTTCATGCGGGCGATTGCCTCCGGATTGAAATTCCACGGTTCTGCTGCTTCCTTGAGCAGCACGAAATGCGCTGGAGCGATGCGAAAGCCCGTGCCGATATAGGTGTAATCGGTCACCGCGCCGTGCTTATCGCGTAACTGATAGCGGGAGATAACATAGAGAAGCGTGTCACGGTACTTGCGCTTTATCTCGTCCTGCCATGGGTCGCTGCGGGGGCCGATGCCGGCAGCGGCGGAAGCCTTGCGGGCTGCGCCAAAGAGCGGACGCGCGGCCCGAAGCGCCATGAGGGCAGCGCTACGGCCCAGTTCGCCGCCGGGCAGACTGATCGGGATCACAACATGGACCGGCACTTTCGAAGTGGCTGTATTGGCCAACAAGGCCACTTTCTGCGCCAGGTTCAGTTGCACCGTGACTGTCGCCTCGCCATCCACGGTGACCGAACCGCTCTGCAAGAGCTGCTCCAGCGGATCAGGATTATCCACGTCGCGGTAATAAACGGTGGCGGTCAATTCGCCAGGCAACTCGACGAATTCGTTGGCCGGCACCTCGAACGGCTCCTCTACCGCGCTGAGAAACACGGGCATGCCGTTGAGATATGTATTGTCTATGGCGAGGCGTGTGATCCTGGCCCGATCTGGCGAGCGTACGAGAGCATGGACGCCGATGCGAATGTGGTCGGACGATGTTTCGGCGACGCGGAAGTCGGCCATCTTCAGGTCGACATGCACGGCCGGTGCCTGCTGCGCAAGACATAGAGACGATAAGAGAACTGCGAGCGTGAGGGTTGACACAATCTTACTCATCACTTTCTCCCGAAGTTGCTCAATTTGTCTTTTGCATCGTTCGCATCATCTCGCAGACGCCGAAGCCCGTTTCCTTTGTCACCTGCCCGTTCTGCCTTAAAGCCACCATTCGGGTCACGACTCCTCCCGGACCCTGTTGGCTGCGATCTCGGGGCCTTCGACTGGGTACTGGCCACCACCCCTTCGACTACGTTCGTTTCAGTTCCCCGATGGAACATCGCAGAGATTCGGTTCGGATCGACCGAAGACAAGCCGGGGAACTCGAAGTTGCTCGTAATCGGAATTCCCCATGCATGCACGTGAGCAATTGCAGTGGCAAAAGGAGCGCGAACTGGATCGGACGAAGAGAGGCGCAGGCTGACGATTCTGGGTTCGGAGCTGCCTTTCGGTACTCTCAAGGGCGCAATGTTGTCGTCGCAGGTTGCTTCCACGCCGGCTACTGCGACGTGACATGTCAACGAATCCACGGTCAGATCCACCATGGACCGGTTCTGTATTCTGACCGTCAGACCAACCGTTTTGGTGGAGTCCACGTAATCAGGCAGCCGTCCGGATTCAGGTTCAATACTCACGTTGTCCCGGACGTCGCTCTCGACATAGCTCAAGCCACTCCACACCGCCGCAACCACCAGCACGGCGCCCAGGCCGAGGATTGCCCATTTCCGCCATGTAGGCCCCGCTGGAACCAGCGACACGCCGCAGTCCTCGCAAAAGACGTGGTCGTCCACGTACCGCCGCTTACAGCTCGGACACTTCAGTGGCATCTGATTTCTCCTTTAAAGGATCTGCCGGGCTGGAACTCGAACCTGCCCCAGCCGCGGTTTCTGGCTTTGCCGCTATGAACGTGAACACCGTCGATCCTGCGCGAATCTCCGCGTAGTTCTGAAGGCGGGTTCTCTCCTCGACGATCTCGCCATTCATAAATGTGCCGTTTTGCGAGTTGGCGTCGTCGATCATGAACAGCTTCCGGCCCTGTGGATGAAAGACAACGAAGCTGTTCAGCCCGGACATCGCGGCATCATCGGGGACGGCGACTTCGTTTTCCGGATTACTCCCGATTCGGTTGCGCCCTTCACGAACTGCGAAGATCTGCCCGTCGGGCCGGGTGGAATAAGTGATCAAAGCGCCGACAATCTTGCGCTCTGAAACCGGTTGGGCGACGTGTACTCCCGGCGCGGGCTGAGTCAGAATGACAGTCGATCCGCGGCTTGCCCCGCCCCGGCCTTGCCCACCCGGAGGAATGGGATGAGCGTTCTGCCGCACCGGCCCCACAGGGGGAACGATCGGCGGAAACACGGGCGGCGGTGCAAAGGGGCCGCGATCATCTTCCACGAGAGTCTTTTGCTTCTCTTTCTCTGCTTCACAGATGGGGCACTTGGTCTGGCCCGGCGCAATGATGTGGCCCTTGGGGCAACGGGAAGCGGAATCGCCCCGTAGAGGCACCGCGCATTGCTTGCAGAATTTTGCGGTGTCGGAGTTTTCGGTACCGCATTGTTGACACGTCTTAGCCATCTTTTGATTCTCCTTCTGCCGATCTCTTCCTATTGCTTCAATGCTTCCGGCCCCAGGGCCAGTACCATCTGCGCTTCAGCTTCTTCTGGTTCGCGCTTTGAGTCTTGTTCATAGTTACAGGTTTGTTTCTGTGCCTTGAAACTGCCTTCCGCAGGCTAGGGTGCGCCTGAGTTGCCGGAGTTTTTTTTTAACTCGATGATGGCATCGAATTGGTCCACCGGACCCACCCTGTCTTTCAGCCTTTTTGGAATTGCCGTGTTGCACGTCACGTCCTTGCCGATTGGCGGCGACTTAGGAGCACCAGAAACCACGAAATGGATCTTTGGCTTTTGCACACCTGTTGGCTTTGGCGAACCGTAGCAATCGAAGGGAAGGTCCGTCGCCTTTACATCGAGCAGCACAACTCCGACCGTCAATGAGGCGGGAGTTGGCGCGATTGGAACTGCAGTACCATGGTCCGGGTCGTTTGGTGCCTTGGCAGGATTGGTTGGCGATATTCTCGGCAATTTCAAGAGTGTCGCGACTGTATTCAAGTGAAGTGCTCCCCACCCGACCGCAGCGAGAATCAGCGCGGTGTTGAGCCACAGGAGAACTCTCGAGAGCAGCGATCGCTTTTGCTTCGTTGCGAGAGTCTGCGGCGTAGCGTCGGAATGAACACTTTCAAGGGCACGCTTCGCACGTCCAAACGCAGGACGCACGGAGTTGAGAGGCTTCGGCTTTCCAATCTGGATGTACTGAACGGTGACATTGTCATTGCTGAAATAGGTTCCGATGGCCAAATTCACCAGCCCCTTCGTTACCTTCTGGGGATCGAGGTTGTTGCACACGATGGCGTCTTCGATTTGGCGGTCGAGCGCGAAACCGTGCAGCCCATCGCTGCAGAGCAGAATGCCGTCGCCGTCCATCAGTGGCATGGGCCCTTGAATCTCGATGTTCTCTCCATTCGGGGTTCCCATGGCGCGCGTCAACATGCTGGAGCGGCTGTCTTCCCGTGCCTGCTCTTCGGTCAACAGTCCGTCATCGACATCTCGCTGCACCACGGAGTGATCCTTGGTGAGGCGCGAGAGAGCGCCACCTCGAAGAAGATATGCGCGGCTATCACCGACGTGGGCGACGTAGAACTCGGCCTGGTGCAGAACAACCATCACCACGGTGGAACCCATCACCGCTTGGTTGACACTGCTCGTCATCTCGACGATCTTGGCGTTCACAACAGAACAGGCTAGCCGGATCGCGTCGGGAAGGGAGATTGCCGCTGGATCCTGCTCCTTGAACGACTCCTGGAATCCGTTCACCACCAGCGCCGCCGCCAGATCTCCGTGGCCATGTCCCCCCATGCCGTCGGCCACAATCACCACATGGCCGAACGGAGAACCGAAATGGACCATGCTGTCTTCGTTCTGCTGGCGGACCGGCCCCTTCTCGCTGATCGAGCATACGCGATAGGGATAAGCAACATCCGCTGCAGTGGCGACTTCGCGCCTTTCGTCAGTTTCACTCATTTTGAAATTCCTTCCCGAGCAGCTGTCATGGCCATTCCATTCATTTCAGCTTGAGTTGCGTAGCCAGGCTTCTCCACCACTCCCACTCGTCTTTCTTCAGCATGACCAATGTGGCCATAGCCCAGAACACCGCCATCGCGCCGAGTCGCGAGAGAGCCTGCGGCCATGTGTGCCGGGGAATTGAATCTTTCCCTTTGCCGTCCGATGGAAATTGTTGGTCGGCCATATCTTCGTAGCCTGTGGCCGCATCATGGCTTGAGTTCTGCGCATTGTCCGCGGGCGTCTGCCCGGCGCCCGTGTCGGCGGATCTGACTCCCCGTGGTGCGTCGCTTCCCGCATCCAAGTCAACCGCGGCAATCTGGCGCTTTGCATTCGCCACGGAAGAGGCAGCAAGGGGAGAGAGCTCCGTGCCGTTGACTGCACGATCCTGGCTCCGGCTGTAGCTGACCGCCTTGCTTCTCAACGTGTTGGCCGCCGCAGCAAATCCCTGAACCCTTCTCTGACAGCCCTCGGCTTGGTTCTGGAGGGCGCTCAACTTATCCGTGAGAGCCTTGTTCTGCGCGCCGTAGGACTGGAGCTGCTCTTGCGGCCTGTTGGCTTTTGGGAACTGGGCGTCACTGCCCTGCGCATCGTTTTCCAGCACGAAGTTCGCTTCATAAGCCCAGCGGGTTGGGGCGAAGTCTGCCAGCCAGCCAAGCGGCTCGTGCTGACCCATTGCACTCACAGTTGTCAGGCAGCCGCCGAGCACGATCATCGGCAGCAAGGCAAGTGGGAGGCAGGCGATAGCCTGTTCGTTGGAACTCATAATCGAGGAGATACACAGGCCGACTCCCGACCCGGCGATGGCGGTGATCCAGAGTGTAAGCAGAATCTGAAGGAACTCCGCACGAAGCCCGAGACTCAGATGCACAATAGAGAGCATCAGAAGGCATTGAAGGAGCCCGAGGGCGCCCAGCACGACATACTTGGAAAGGAAGTAGGAAGACAGCGAGAGGTTCACGAGCCTCTCGCGGCGATAGATGGCGCGCTCGCCGACAATCTCACGGATGGCGTTGTTACATCCGAACCACATTGCGGCGACAACCATCAGGAAGTGGGCAGTCCCGGTTCTTCTTCCGAATTCCGCAAACACGCGATAGTCCGTCTTCCCGGTCGATCCCTTTTCAGAAAGCGCGACAAGAACGCCGAACAGCAGCGGCAAAGCTAGCGCGATGATCAATTGCGCCCGGTCGCGAATCTTCAACTCAGCCAAGCGCTGGCAGAGAACGGCGAGTTGACGGAATCTGTCCTTGTGAGGGCTGGGCAGATTGGCCATCGTATTTTTGTCCAGGATCTTCCTGCGCTCGCCGACATAAATCTTCTTGTAGGAAGATTCGTTATAGCGCTTAACCCATTCGTCCACCGGCTTCTTCAGCAGCCCGGCTTCAATCTCCTCCGGCTTCGGCGACTCAATCGAGCCTGCGCTTTCGCTCTTGGGCGAGAAAAACTGAAAGGCGTCCATCGCCGGTCCGAAATAGACCAGCCGTCCAGGAACGCGCGGCGCCTTTGGCTTCGGAGGATGATTGGAAATCATCGCCAGCAAGTTGAACTGGCTATACACGTCGAGGCTCGGCTGATGAATAGTGACGATAATCGTGCGTCCCTGGTCGGCCAGTTTCGTGCGCAGGAGCTCGACCACAGTGCGCGCATCAAGAGCGCTCAGGCCCGAAGTCGGCTCGTCCAAGAACATCACCCAAGGCTCGGAGAGCAGCTCCATGGCAAGGTTCACGCGCTTGCGTTGACCGCCGCTGAGACTCTTCTTGACGGAGTCACCGATCACCGTGTCTATCTTGTCCTCAAGGCCCACGTCGGCCAGGACACGGCGTATGCGCTGGTCGATTTGCTCGTCGGTGTAGTCCGCGGGCAGGCGGAGTTTCGCGGTATAGTAAAGTGCCTTGTACACCGTCAACTGCGCGTGCATGATGTCGTCCTGCGGAACGTAGCCGATCATCGTGCGAAATAGATCGAAGTTGTCGGCCAGATCGAGGTTTCGATACATGACCCTGCCGCGGCTTGGCTGCGTGATGCCATTCAGCGCGCACATGAAGGTGGTCTTGCCGGCGCCGCTTGGTCCCATCAGCGCCACCAGGTCTCCGGGCTCGATGGTGAGAGAGACTTCGCCGAGCAGTTCGCGAGAGCCGCCTTCACTGGGCACATGCACCGCCAGGTTCTCAGCAGTAACGGTAATTTCCTTGCCCGTAGCCTTCCGCTGGACATATCCCAGATCGTTCAGAACGAGCGTGTAGCTGCCGAAACCGATCTCGTCGCCGACCTTGATCGGAACTTTCGTTTTGGCCGGCAACCTGCGCCCACGAACGAAGGTGCCGTTGGTCGAGCCCAGATCTTCGACGAAGTATTGATTCCCCTCGCGGGTAAGACAGGCATGGCGCGCCGAAACCATGGGATGAGGAATCTGGAAGTCCGATTGCGGGTCGCGGCCAAATACCATCGAAGTGCCACGCATTTTGATGGCGGTAGCTTCTACTTTGCCGCGCCTGACGTGTCCGCCCTCGGCGGTACTGAACAGCACGTCGCGAACTGGAACCTCAGTGCGCCCCAGATAGAGCTTGTCCCACGGGTGCACTTCGATGGGACCTTCGAGAATGCGATTACTGGGAGAATTGACGCCGACGCCGTTCGTGGAGCCTAAATCCTTTACCCGGAGGCCGCCCCCTGGCAGAACTTCCAGCAGCGCGTGCTGCAGGGAGACCGTTGGCTTGTCGATTTGATAGGTGCAGCTTTCGTCGCGACCGATGACGATGCTTCGCGGCATGCCGGCATCGATCATCGTAGCCTTCCGCGTACCTGCGAGTTGGCCGCCGCAACCTTCGCAGAAGTTGGCGTCGCCATCGGTCAACTGACCGCACTGCCCGCATTTTGTCACTGTTGCCATACGTCTCTACCTGACCCGCTTAGGCTGCCCCGTCCTTGCCTGGCTGTGGCTCCGCCTCGTCCTGGCGCACGCTGAGATCAATCAGCTTGTTCACTGCTTCGCACATGCGCCAAACCAGCACACCGTAGATACTCGCCCAACACAGCAGCAGACACACCAACGCGATTGCCTTTTCGCCAATCTCGAACGACGAGTAATACACCGCAACCATACCGAAGGGTGCGATCGACCAGGCAACTCCCAGCCCCTCGTTGTACTCGCGCAGATCTAGCTCATTGCGGGAAACATGCCGGTTGTAAGCGGCGATGAAACCTGGAAAGTACCGGAAAACAGCGATCAACGTGTAAGGAAACGCAAAATGATAAAGGACTGCTTTGGCTCCGGTGGTCTTCGTCTCCTCCTCCGGAAGGACAGCCCAGCAACGATAGATCAGAATCAGATAGCCGATTGCAGAGATCACGGCGCCTATTGCAACCGCTGGCCATTCGTCCGCCCAGGCTTTGTCTATAGGTGTGTGGTTCATCATCGTATCGACGATGACAGGCAACAATCCTAGTAAGGCTGCGCCAGCCATGAATAGATGAACGATCGGATAGAGACGAACGGGTCTGCCGGGGGCCGGTAAAGGGATCGGCGATGGCAGCGGCTCTTCATGGATTGCAGGCTCCGGGGCCGGTGGCGGAAGGGGAAGAGCGGGCGCGCCAACCTCGACAGCTTTGAGAAAGTCGGCGAATTCGATGCAGCTCACATAGCGCTGGTCTGGGTCTTTCTCGAGAGCCATGGCGACCACCTGCTCGAGCTGCGCTGGCAACTCCGAACGAACGTCGCGCAGCAGCGGGGGGGGATCGTATATCTGCATTCTTTGAACTTCGTAGAGTTGCTCCGTGTCGCTGACCGCATGGCTGACGAACGGCGGACGGCCCGTGAGCATCTCGAACAGCACACAGCCGAAGGCGTAGATGTCCGAACGTGAATCCACTTCGTGGAATCGCTGAATCTGTTCGGGAGACATATAGTTGGGATTGCCCAGCACCATCCCATACTTTGTCTTTCTTGGTTCGCCGACCACGAGGGCAATGCCGAAATCGATCAGGAACGGCTTCAGCGTGGAAGCCTCTACAAGAACATTGTTCGGCTTGATATCGCGATGGAAAATATTACGGGCGTGAACCTCCGCAAGGGTCTCCAGAATGCAGATAGCAATCGGCAGGGCATCTTCCAGAGGCAGGCCGCCCGGATTTGCGTGAATCAACTTCTCGAGAGTCCAACCTTCCACCCAGGGAGTAACAACTCCATACCGATAGCCAACCGGGAAGCAACCCATCCCCGCGAGAATGTTGGGATGCTTCAGAGTTTGGAGGATCTTGACCTCGGCGGAGAACTTTTCGAGAAAGTACTGGTCTTGCACCAGACCTTCAGCAATCACCTTGAGCACGCCCTCGGTGCCGGTCAGGAAATGGCGTACCTTCCAGACCTCGCTGAGAACAGTCCGTTCGACCTCCCTCTCGACGACCCAGCCCTCATATTGGTCTCCGATCCGAATTTTCATTTCCTGGTCTTGCATTGCCGGTTCTCCGGTTTGCGAGCAAGCAGGGGCACCACGAGGGGAGTCACCCTTCCGGCCACAGTAAGCTGCAACGGTTGATTCTTTTTCTTCGCAGGTTCTGTTGGTATAAGCGTATCCGGGAGAAAAATTGGGTAGAGGAACTTGCGATGAATTGAGTCGGCAGAACAGAAAAACTCGCTTTTCCGTTGTCAACTGGCAGAAGTCGGAATCGGAGCGCATGCGCCACGTTCTGCATCCCACGCCATATTGGAGTCCAAGGGACTAAAATGCCACGAACGGCAGCGCCAGTCGCCTTGCTCGGTAAATCGGAACGGGTTTATGATTTTAGCGACATCACCAAGGACAGAAGAATTGGAGGAATCGACTCATAAGCGATGCCTATGAGTCTTTTTGCGAGTGCCGCGCTCCGCAAAAGTGGAGGCCGGCCAACAATCGCATACCGTCCGTGAGAATCATTGTGATGCCGGCTGTCTGTGCCGAAGAGTTAAATTGTCCCGCATTGTGTCGCGAAAACCCGCAAAAACCTGCCAGCCCGATCGGGGGCCTTCCCTCCTTTCGGATAAGCCGAAGATCCGTTCTGCAATCAGTCGCAATCCGGGTTGAGGCTGCACGAGTTTGCTGGGAGCTACTTGGGGAGCAGGGATCGATTCAGAATCGGGGAGATGGAGATACAAATGTCGGGCGGGAACGAGACAGCGGAACCATTAGATGGAGAATTGTACGCGAAACTGCGCCGGCTTGCCGCCTACTACATGCGGATCGAGCGGAGCGGCCACACGTTACAGCCCACTGCGCTTGTCCACGAGGCGTATTTGAGGGTCTACGGCGGGAAAATTCCTCCCACAGATGATCCCAAGCATGTTCTATATACGTTGGTAAAAGCCATGCGCGAAGTCTTGATCGACTATGCGCGGCGCCGAGCAGCCGTGAAGCGGAAGCGCCCCGATTCGATGAACGAAGAGCCGGAAGATCGCGACTACCGCGTCGTGGCGGATGTCCTTACGATCGATTCTGCCTTGGATGAATTGAGCAAGATCAATGACCGTCAAGCCAAGGTCGTGGAACTGCGCTATTTTGCGGGGTTCACGGAAGACGAGGCGGCGGATCTGTTGGAAGTGTCGCGTGAGACCGTGAAGCTCGACTGGCGGCTGGCCAAAGCTTGGCTCAAAGATCGGCTCTCGCGGCAGTAAACGCCTTAATTGACGTGCCGAATGAAGAGCACAAAAAGACCAAAGCCAAAAAGGATGACCGGCCAGGCGCGCGTCGGTATATAGAAAAAGGAACCGTCTCTCGGCGTCTTCCAAATCAACCGCAATGCCATCACCAGGACCGACGAGACCCACAGGCAGATCGCACCGCCCCATTTGGGGTCGTCCAGCGGACCCCAATGGATCGAAAAGCAGACAGCCATGGAGAGAAAAACCAAGACGGGGACCAGAATTCCCCGACCACTCCAAGCGATGAACATATGCGAGGCCCCCTTGGGCGCGCAAAGCTATATGCGCTACATTTCTATAAGCGCATTCGAGGCGAAAATCGGGTATCGGCTGCGTTGCTAAGCGGGTGAGTGCACACCTGCCGCAACGCTCTTCCGGTTCGAAGAAAGACGACTTTCGATCTCCCGGATCTTCGTGGCACGATCTCGATCCTCGGCGTTGTTCGGACGCAGATTCGGTTCGAGTCCGTGCAATTCGGCAAGAGCCTGCACTGCTGCCCGCTTCGCCGGCGCGCTTGCTCCCGGGTTCGTCCGTGCCAAATCGAGACTATAATCCGCCAGTCCCAACAGGCCGTCCATCTCCTCGACAAGATTCTCTGTCGTACGATTCCGTGCCACATTAGCGCGCAAAAGCTCCAGCGCTTCACGTTGACTCGCAATAGAAGTTTCATACTGGTGCTGTTTCGCCTGGACTGTTGCCAGATGCTGTTCCGAACCTGCCAGATCGTCGTTTGTCATCGCATCGTCCGGATTCAACTTCCAGAGCTTTTTCGCGAGCGCCAGTTCGCGCATGCAGGATTGCTTCGCCTTTGCCAGGTCACCGGCCCGGAGAAACACACGAGTCAGATTGGAAAGGCTCACCTGATCGTCGCGCATGGAGAAGGCATCTTGCGGATCAAGCCGAACATCGGCGGCAGCAAGTTGTTCGGCACGGCTATAAAGATCGATCGCCTCATTCAAGCGATCGATGTGTTCATCCACGTTGCCAAGGTTGTGGGCTCCTGCAATCCACGACTGCCGCACTTTGAGATTGTCTGGTTGCGCGTGGAGGAGCCGGTCGTAGACATCGAGGCTGCTTCGAAACGCCTCCTGCGCCGGCTGCCACCGTCCGAACTCCCACTCGAGGTTACCAAGCCGGCTCAAGCACCGGGCCAAGCTTCGCTCGTAATTTACATTGTCCGGGTGCTGTTGGAGGACTTGCCCGGCCAGATTTGCCGCCTCTCGATAGCGGCCGCGGGCAGGATCTGCCTGGCCGTTCGTGGCCTCCACATCTCCCATGTCGATCAGCGCAGACTCCAGTCCCGCCTGAAACCTGACTTCTCGGGCCCCGGAACCTGCTAGCCCCCGGAACACACCGATCGCTTCCTGATACAACCCCGCTGCGCGCCGGTGGTCGCCTTCCACATAAATGAGGTCGCCTTCGTGCAGGAGCACAAGTCCGTATGCGTAGCGGCCTTCGGGAACGCGGTTGGAAACCAGCATTTTGCGGGCCGCCTCGTAGCTGGCTTTGGCTCCACTCTCGTCGCCGAGATTGGAGTTGGTAGGATTCCCCTGAATATCGCCGAGCTTCAGATATGCTTGGCCGAGCTGGACCTGAAGCTCCGGCTCTTTCTCCGCTTCCGCAGATAGATTCTGCAAATACTGCAGTCCGGTATGCACCGCGAGCATACGGGTGGGCGTAGCTCCCGGCAAGTTGCGCATCTCCTCTTCCATGGGAAACAGAAGCGTGGTCGAAAGCTGATAAACATCCTGGCGAAGCCGCTGCGCGCGCACGTGTTCCCGGTCCGCGCTTCGCCGCATCTGCCAGGCCCCAAGACCCGCCGCCAAAGCGATCGCGACGCCAAGAGATGCCATCAGGGGACGCACGTTCCTCCTGCAGAATTTGCGCACAAGGTAGAACGGCGTTGCGGGCACGGCGCTCACTGGAAATTTCGCCAGATAATTTCTCAGGTCCTGCTGAAACTCTGAAACCGATGCATACCTTCGCTCAGGATCGGGTGACGAGGCTCGGGCCGCAATCGCCTCGATCTCAAATGGGAGCGGCGCACTAGCCTTTCTCTTTCCCGAGTTCAGGGCGGACCGGCCTAAAAGCTCTCGCAGGATAATTCCCAGCGAGTAGATGTCGCTTTGCACGGAGAGAGGTCCACCCTGAATCTGTTCGGGGCTGGCGTAGGGCGCCGAAAACGCCCGCACCGCTCTCTCCCCTTCTGACGCCTCTCCACTGGCTAGGGTGCGAGCGATGCCAAAATCGACCAGCCTGATCTCACCAGTGTCCTTCACGAGGATATTCCGCGGTTTCAAGTCCAGGTGAGCAACCCAATTCCGATGCGCAAAAGAAACCGGTGTACAGACATCGAGGAATAGACTCAGGCAAGCTTGTGCAGAGAGAGCGTGACGTTCGCACCAGGAGGTGATCGACTCCCCCTCAATGTACTCCAGCACGCAATAGGGAGTTTCCCCGTGGTCCAGCTTCCAGTCCAGCAGGCGAGCGATACATGGGTGTCTGAGCTTGGCTAGCTTTGAGGCTTCCTGTCGCATTTGCAGCAGAAATTCTTGCGTACAGAGCTCGGAGTGCAACACCTTGACCGCGACTCGCATGCAGATATCGCCATCTTCGCGTATGGCCTCAAACACAACCCCCATTCCGCCGCTGCCTAACTTCCGAATCAGCCGGTACGAGCCGAGAAAATCTCCTGGCTTCAGTTCCGGGTCAGGAATCCAGGCAACTTCGGGCAACAGTGCGTCCAAGCGGGGTAGCATCTCAGTGTCTTCGGCGACTGAAATTGATGCCTGCGCATTGCCCATAATTCCGAGGGACGAATCGGGATGCGCGGTGATGCGACGGATGCGCTGGCCACCAAGAATGGACGAAAGAGCGATTTCTGCCAAGGGACTGCTGACGATCGAAGGAACTAGAGCTTGAGTTTCCGGTGCCGATCCACGATTAAAGCTCGGCGAGACGCGAGCATTCTGTGGGATTTCCTCAAGCGGTCGTGGCTTTCCACGATGACCCATGTTGTGATCCGAAATCCTTTTTCGTCTCAAGAGGGAGACTATGAATAGGGTTAAAGCAGTAATGACCATCACCTGAATTCTGTGCGGATAGAGAATTCGTGCTGACTGATCTCGCGCAATTGGCTGGCCGCCCGCAACTCATTGCACCGTCATTTGATGAACTGCGGATTCGAGAGCAGTTCAGCGGCCGGCAGATTCAAGGCCCTCCGCCCAGAAGTAGATGTACTGCCACCTACACCGTTCCGATACTGCCCAGGCCCAGTTTGCGCACAATTCGGTATTTGCCGCGCAGGATCGGACCTTGTGCAAGCCTCCGTGATTCAATCAACCTCGTCCCATCCACAGGCCATGCATGGGGCTGATCGAAAAAGTCGACATCATGCACAAGACAGGCTCCCATCGTTCACCCGCGGCAGGTTGAGACCAACTTAAGTTGTAGGGCAAAGGCTTGGCGACATCATAACACCAAAGGCAGGCACGAAGGTTACGGAGAGGTTTCACAGAGCTGAGGAGCCTCTGAACAAGTCTGTAAGCATTCAAACAAACCGGAAATTACTGGTTGATCAACATTCCGGCACGCCTTCGCGCAGAGGATGTTGCCCATTCCATCGAATTGTGTGTGGCAGGATTCCGTTGTACTGGCGGTCAACTTTGGATTGTGTTCCCTGGCAGGATTGGATTGTATTGATTGGCAGAATTGAGTGTATCCGGCATCAGGAAAGACCTACCCTTGTACCGCTCATTCAAGGTTGCCACTCGCTGATGCCCCTGCCGACTCGAAGGGATCGGCTTCGAGGTACGCCGTTCCTGGGACGCTGTAGCATGGATTTATGGCGCCGCTTTTGGATATTCAGGATTTGTGGGTTCGCTTTGGGGCGACCGAGGCTGTCCGCGGCATCAGCCTGCAACTGGATGAGGGCGAGGTGCTGGGCCTCGTGGGCGAGTCGGGGTCGGGCAAGAGCGCCACGGCGCTGGCAATTCTTGGATTGCTGGGATCCGCGGCTCAGGTTGCGGGGCGAATCCTTTGGCAGCGAGGAAGACCAGAACCCCTGGATGAACAGGCTGCGGAAAAACTCGATCCGGAGGGAGCCGGGGGTTTCACCCCCCGCACAAGCCCAGCAAAATCAGCGCGGGCTTTACCGGCTGCGGAAGAACGCGGCTTTGTAACAGGGCACGACTTCAGTCGTGCCGTAAGCACCGCAAAAAGAGCGCGGCCTTTAGGCCCTGCAATACACTCTTCGGGCTCTTCGCTTAACTTCCGCCTTTTTTCTGCAGCCAGCGGAGTCCAAGCCGGCGAGAGCGCCCCATCCATGATTGACCTCTTGCGGCAGCCGGCCGGGCCTCTGCGCCGCCTGCGGGGCCGGGAAATCGCCATGATCTTCCAGGAGCCGATGACGGCGCTGAATCCGGTGATGACCATTGGCCGCCAAGTAGCGGAAAGCGCCGAGGCGCATTTCCCCTCCTGGACAGGCAGGGAGTCCAAACGAAAGGCCCTCGCCGCGCTGGAGTCGGTCTCCATCCCCGAGGCGGCGCGCCGCTACGGCGATTATCCGCACCAGTTCTCGGGCGGGCAGCGGCAGAGGATTCTGATCGCCATGGCGCTGATCAACCGCCCGCGGCTGCTGATTGCCGACGAGCCGACCACCGCCCTGGATGTAACAGTGCAGGCGCAGGTGCTGGAACTGCTGAAAGACCTGCAGCGCCAGCACGGGCTTGCCATGCTGTTCATTTCACACGATTTGGCGGTAGTGGGGCAGGTGGCCAGCCGGGTCGCGGTGATGCGCGCCGGGGAGATTGTGGAAACCGGCCCCAGCCGCCAGCTCCTCACCGCGCCGGAGCACCCATACACCAAAAGCCTACTGGCCGCCGTGCCCACGCTAAGGACCAACCGCAACCAGCCATTGGCGATGGTGGGCGTGGCGTAGGCGAATCGGACAAGAAGAGCCGGTTGCGTGGTATGCCAGGTCTCAGAAGCTAGACTTGGCGCATCCATTTTCGTGCTCTATTTTCGATCGTTGAGATCCGGCCCCCACAACAGGGCGAAATGTCCTGAACATTGGTCGATATAGTGAGTACAACAATCGCGAGGCCCGTATTGAAGGCCTCGGAGCAGTGGTGTCAGGTCTGCGAGCAGACAGAAGCGCCTCGCCGAAAGGGGCTCTGGGGCCTTGAATATATCGTTCAGACTGACCGATCCCTTACCCTTGTTGAACGAGGCGATGAACCTGAGCCTTGACGCTTTGCGTGCCGCCGATGTTGATTCCCTGAATGTAGCTGGATCGGTACCGACAGGCTCGGACGCAGGGCCCGGCGGCGTGCCTACGCAGGTGCCCGGCGCTGGGCGCTACGGGGCCGCCGAGCCTCTGTCTGCGCAGGTCGGGCAGACGGAGTTGCCGACGCTTGCCGCGGGACCGATGGCTGCTCGTGCATTGAGTGGAAGAGGCAGCCTGGGAATGCCTCCTGAAGACTGGTTTGAATCGTCGGTGCCAGCGGAGGGGACTTCCGGCGCCGGGCGTATTGAACCTGCTGCGCCTGCCCAAACAACTCAGCCTACCCAACCAGCCCAGGCCACCCAGGCCAGCGCGAAGGTCAGCGCCTGGTCGGACGGAGGGCTTGACCCTGGTGCGACTGCGCCCACACGGCAGTTGAACAGCTATGAAGTGGACTCCAGAACTCTCCGGGTGCAACCCTGGACAGCAGATGCGGTTTCGGGAGCAGTGACAGGAGCCGTGGCAGAAACTGTGGCAGCGAAAGCCGCACTAGATTGGCGTCGCCCTGACTGGCAGGGCGCCAAAGTGGACGATCAACTCGCTAGAAGCACCCCCCTTCTGATTGGGCAAGTTCCGGTAGAACCGCAGCCAGCGCCCATAAGGGTGCGGTTTGCGGCCGTTTTGGTGGATGGCATGCTGACGTTGGGAGCCGTTTTGGCGGCTACCTTGGCGGTAACACTCAATCTGAGGGAGCTGCCCGGTATCAAGGAGATGGCATTGGGTGCGGCGGCGGTGCTCGTCGTCCTTGGCATCCTCTACCAGCTACTGTTCCTGACGCTGGGCGAGGCCACGCCGGGCATGAAGTGCGCCCATGTTGCCTTGCGCACCTTCGAGAACGAAAAGACCACCCGTGCACAACGGTTTGGGCGATTGGGCGCGCTGCTTCTGGCATTGCTGCCGGCGGGGCTTGGGGTCCTCTGGGCGCTCTTCGACCGCGACCACCTGAGCATGCACGACCGGCTGTCGGGAACTTATCTGCGGAAAGATTAGGAACCAACCTGGGTCCGAACCCTTCCACCTTCCCACGAATACTCATCCTTCTAGCTTTTCAGAGGGCCGCGTAGCACAATGCTAACGTGAAAATCTCAGTTCAATCCTCTCTTGCGCTAGTCTTTCTCGCTTCCGTCACGTTGGTGATCTTTCTTTTGCATGGGCCGAAGGTGGAGTAGCATACTGAGACACGCCCGCCCCTCGGCGAACCGAGAGGCGGCCGGGTGCGACTGATTTCGAGCTACTTGGCTTCGGCTGTTTCCGCGACGGGCTCGGCAGCCGGGGCTTCGGCGGCTGGAGCTTCGGCAGCAGCTTCCTCCGTGGCTTCAGCCACGACCGTCACCTTGATTTGGGCGGCGACTTCGCGGTAGAGCTTGATGGTCACTGTGAAATCGCCCAGTGTCTTGAGCGGCTCCTCCAACTGGATTTTGCGGCGATCGATCTCGAAGCCCTTTGTTTCCAGGGCGCTGGCGATGTCTGCCGAGGTAACCGAACCGAACAGGTGGCCGGCATCGCCCGACTTGCGGGTAAAGCTGAGCGCGACCGGCTCGAGTTTGGTGGCCAGCTCTTCCGCCTGCGCCTTCTCAGTGGCGGAACGGCGTGCCGCAGCAACCTTCATCTGCTCGACGACAGCCTTGTTGGCCAGGGTTGCCTGCAGCGCCAGCTTGCGGGGCAGCAGAAAGTTACGGCCGTAGCCGTCGGCCACCTTGACGACATCGCCGCGGTGGCCAAGATTGGCTACGTCTTCCTTCAGAATTACTTCCATTTGAAACTCTCCCTCGGTACGAGCGGGCGACGCCGTGAGCGGTCCTGTCCCTTTGGACAGATGCGCCAGTAAGTCAGTGCGCCGCGCAAAATTCTACATCGGCATCCGGAAGATTGTCGCCTGCCAGGTTCCGTTCGGCCGGGATTGCTCCTGATTGCAAAGGAGTTAACCGGGGCGAACGGGCGACAGCCAGGGCCGGAATCTAGTGCCGTGTGGCGAACGGCAGCAGGGCGATGTTCCGGGCCTGCTTGATGGCGCGAGTCAGGCGGCGCTGGTGCGTGGTGCACACGCCGGTGAGCCGCCGGGGCACGATCTTGCCGCGCTCGGCCACAAACCCTTGCAGCAGCCGGACATCGCGGTAAGGGATCGCGTCGATCTTCTCGGTACAGAACTTGCAGACCTTCTTGCGGCGAAAGAACTTGCCGCGGCCGCCGGGTCCGCCGGAAGGCCGTCCACCGGGCCCGCCTGAGCGGCCGCCGGGGCGGGGTCCAGAATTCGAGCCGGAATTCGAGCCGGAATTCGAACTTGAACTCGGACCGGAACTCGGACCAGTGCTGGATTCAGTTCCGGAAGTGGCTTGCGGTGCTGCTGTTGCGCCCGTCTCGGGCGCCTTTCCAGGGGTCTCTTCAGACATGGTGTTTCCTCTTTACTCTCTTGAATCCCGGTGGGCGCCGCGCGGCGCGCAAGGGACGCTGGATCGGGCCGGAGCCGGTTGCCCGGCGGCGGCAATTCGTAACAAACCCTAGACGCTGGCCTGAACCGGCTCGGCGGCCTCCACCGGGGCGGGCGCCGCAGCGGGCGCCGAAACCGCGGCAACTGCCGGGACTGGAGCTGGCGCAACGGCCGGAACTGCCGCGACCGCCGGGACTACCGCAGCGGCTGGGACTGCATTGGGCGCCGAAACAGGCACCGGCGCCGCACGGCGAACCCCGCGCAGGGCCCTGACCTTGGCCAGGCGCTTCTCTTCCTCGTCCACGCGCACGGTGATGAACTTGATGACCGGCTCGGTGACGCGCAAGCGGCGCTCCAACTCCAGAACCACCGGGCCGCCGGCCTCGACGGTGAGCAGAACATAATTGCCGTCGTTGAACTTGCGCACCATGTAAGCGAGCTTGCGCCGGCCCATCTTCTCGACCGTCTTCACCACCCCGCCGCCGCTGGCGACGTTGGTGGAAAAGCCGGCGATCAGCTTGTCGACATCCTCTTCGGCCACATCGGGCCGAACAATGAACATAACCTCATACAAACGGGACATCCGGTTTCCTTTTCCGCTGGAGTCCCTTGACCCCAGCCACTGCCGCCGGTCGATTCACCATAGCGGCCGTTCGTTCCTTGCTTGCCTCTCACTTCAGTGCTTCGATGGCAACGCCATCCACTGCCTCAACCGGGAGCGACGGATTCATAGATCTTGGACCTACTACCTGCTCCCCGCTTTTCTACTCCTCCGCCGAGCCGTTTCGCTCACGGCGGTTGAACTCGTTCATCGCGGCTGCCGGCCCTTCGCCGATGATGCGCCGTGTGGCAGTCGCCACCCGGTCCAGCACCTCATCCAGCACCGTCAGATCCGCCTTGCGCATGGGCGAAAGCAGGTAGTCCTTGCCAAGACGCCTGCCGCCACCTGCCGCAATGGCCTCTGGGGGCAAATCAGGTCCCACGCCAATGCGAAGGCGCAACCACTCTTGAATGCCCAGGGCGCCGGTTATGCTGCGGGCTCCGTTGTGGCCCGCCGGCGAACCGCGCTCCCTGATCTTGAGGGTCCCCAGCGTCAGGTCCAACTCGTCGTAAATCACGAGCAGGTCCCGGGCCGGGTCAGCCTCAAACTCCCGAACCAGCGCGGCCACAGCCAGCCCGCTCAGGTTCATAAAGGTCTCCGGCTTGGCCAGGATCACTTCCCGCCCCGCCATGTGGCAGGTTGCGGTAGCGGCCCGGCAGCGCCGGTTCTGGACCACAACCCCCTCCTGCTGGGCAATGCGGTCGATGGCCATGAACCCCGCATTGTGCGGGGTCCACAGATATTCCAAGCCAGGGTTGCCCAGCCCCACAACCAGAAAGGGGCCGCGCCGCACACCGGGTTCACTTGCTTCGTCCAAGGCTTACTTCTTTGCCTCGGGCTTCTTCGCTCCAGCTCCAGCCTCAGCCTCGGGCTTGCCCTTCTTGGCAACCTCGGGCTCGGTTGCTGCTGTGGCCGCTGCTGCATCCGCCGCGGCGGCTGCCTCAACCTCGGCAGGAGTCGGCGCTTCTTCGCGGATCGAAACGACGTGGGCTACGGTCGCGTCTTCCGGGTTCAGGAACTTGACGCCCTCGGCATGCGGCAAATCGCCGACGCGCACGACACCAAACATCTCCAGATTGGTGACATCCACGTCAACGTGGCTGGGGATGTCGGCGGGCAGGCACTCGACCTCAACCTCGCGCAAAACCTGGTCCAGAATGCCGCCTGCAGTCCTGACGCCCAGCGGAATGCCCAGCAGCTTGACGCGCACGCTGACGCGCAAGGTTTTGTCCAGAGCGATGCGCTTCAGGTCGATGTGAATCAACTGGTCCTTGAGCGGCTCGCGCTGCCAGTCGACGATCATGGCCTTGGCCACCGGCTGCCCGGCAACCTCGACGTCAAAGATCGTGTTGTGGCCGGTCTCGGAGAAGAGAATCCGGGAAATCTGCTTGGGGTCCACCTCGATGGCGACCGGGGGCTTCCCGGAACCATACAGAACGGCGGGAATCTTGCCCGCAACGCGCACACGGCGGGCGGCATTCTTGTTGAACTTGCCCTCACGGGGCTTGGCTACGACTACTTCCGGCATTCGGTCTCTCGTTTCCTTCGATCGGGCACGGTAAAACAGCTTCCAGCTTCTAGCCGCTAGCTCCTAGCTGGCTGTCGCTGCTGTGGACTGAATCGTCCCGCTCCCTTTGTGAAAACAGCTCCTAGCTTCTAGCCGCTAGCTTTTAGCTGTTTGTTGCTGTTGCGCGCCGAATTCGCTTAGCGATCGATTCAGTGCATTTTCCTCCGCTCAATCGCGAAGGCTAATCGTACAAAGTGCCTAGCTACCAGCTAGTAGCTAGAAGCTAAAGGCTGCTTCTAATTGAACAGCGTACTTACGCTGGTTTCCATGTGAATGCTCTCGATGGCCGCGCCCAGCAGGCCGGCGATGGAGAGCACCTTGATCTTGGGCAACTTGGCCGCCGCCTCGCGCAGGGGAATGGTGTTCGTAACCACCACCTGTTCAAGGCGCGAATTGGCGATGCGGTCGATGGCTGGCCCGGAAAGCACGGCGTGGCTGGCGCCGGCATGAACAGCGGCTGCGCCCGCGGCATAGAGGGCGTCCACAGTCTTCACCAGGGTTCCGGCGGTGTCGATGATGTCGTCGATGATGAGGCAGTTCTTGCCCTTCACATCGCCGATCACGTGCATCACCTCGGTTACGTTCATGTCCGTGCGGCGCTTGTCCACAATGGCCAGCGGCGCACCAATCTTCTGCGCGAAGAACCGTGCGCGCTCCACGCCGCCCGCGTCGGGCGAAACCACTGTCAGGTTCGGCAGCGCAAGCTCGCGGAAATAGCTGACGAGGACGGGGCTGGCGAAAAGGTGATCGACGGGGATGTTGAAGAAACCTTGAATTTGGGCGGCATGCAGGTCGACAAAAAGGGCACGATTGGCGCCCGCGGTGGTGAGTAAATCGGCGATGAGCTTGGCGCTGATGGCGACGCGGGGACGGTCTTTGCGATCCTGTCGGGCGTAGCCGTAATAGGGCACCACCACCGTGATCCTGGCCGCCGAGGCCCGCTTGAGCGCATCAATCATCACCAGCAGCTCCACCAGGTGCTGGTCCACCGGGTAGCAGGTGGGCTGCACCACAAACACATCCACTCCGCGCACGTTTTCAAGCAGTTGGAAGTAGACTTCGCCGTCGGCAAAGCGCTGGATTTTGGCCTCGCCCACCGGAACGCCGATGTAGCGGCCGATTTCCTCAGTCAGGGGCCGGTTGGCCGTGCCCGAGAAGAGCTTGAACCGCTTGTCCTCGCTGAGGTTGCGGGTCCGCTTGCGCTCAGGGGCCGGCTTGATCTCCTTGGCCTTGGCGGCATCCGGCACCGCACTCACGGCCGGACTGAGAGCCGGACTCGGAGCAGGCTCCTTTTGAACCACGGGCTCCTTCGATACAGCTCCCGCGGCCACAGGCTCCTTGCCCGCGCCGTCACGCGGAGTGATCGTTCCGCTCGCCTGCTGCTTGTCTTCCGCCGTTTCCGTCAATGTCCCTACTTCCATTTCCGATGACCTCCAAGCTGGTTGGCTTTGGCTGTTTCCGGGTTCCGTTATCAGATTTCAGTTGCGGCATTCAGTGAGAGCCGCTTGCGGCCCACTGACCGCCGGCAACCGACGACTGTTTCGAGACTTTCAAAAAAACTTGGCTGGGCGACCAGGATTCGAACCTGGACAAGTGCCTCCAAAGGGCACTGTCCTACCATTAGACGATCGCCCAACTCGGCAGCCGCTGGCGAGTCTCTCGCGCCGAACGGATGACTGTCAACTCGCTTATTGCAGAAGCATTTCGCGCCAGTAGGCGGGCCGCGGCAGGGTGCGGGTCAAGTGACTCCGAACGCCGGCCGGCCGCAGACGTTCACGCGCCGCTTCCGCATCTCCGCGGGTCAAGTACAACCCGAAGAGAGCCGAACCGGACCCGGACAACGAGGCCACTAACGACGGGGCATGGCAGACTGCCTCCGGAGTGCCCGGGCCCGCAAGAATGCGCTTGATTTCTGCAAGGGAAGGATGCTGGGGAAAGACGACGCGTTCAAAGTCGTTTTGAATCCAGCTACTGATCCCGGTGCGGACAAGCGCGGACTCTGGAGGTCCGGCCAGGTTCTCCCAACTTGAAAGAACACCGGAGGAGCCTGTTCCCGGCCGTCCTCCCGGAATCGCTTCCGCAAAGGCGCTGGCATAGGCACGGCTCAACTTCTCTAGTTTATCTGCGCTTGCCTCGGCGGTCAAACCCTCGGCGGCGCAGAGGGCGTCCCAGTCGCGAAAGGCCTGCGGGGTCGAGACCCCTACGTCGGGCGTCGCCACCACGCACCAGAGGGGTTCGATGTCCGGCAGCGGATAGACCTGCTGGCCGCGGTCGAGGCCCAGAATCGTGCCCCCGATGAGAAAAAGCGGAACATCGGAGCCGACTTTGGCGGCAATCTCCAAGCGGCGCGCCGGCCAATCGCTGTCGCTGGCAGGATTCATGCTGTCCCACCCTTTTCTCAAAGAACGAGAAAAGGATGGGGCACGGGGCTTTTCTGGCTCGCCCGGCGCGGCGGCTTCCGATTGCACAACCGGCTCCGCTGCGAGCCCGATTCCCATCTCCGCTTCGAGCCCCACCAGCGCAGCCACCGCGTTGGCCGAACCCGCGCCGAGCCCGCCCTGCACCGGCAGACGCTTTTCAATGGCTATTTCCACCTCAGCGGTAAGATCAAGCGCCTCAAGCGCCAGCACCACCATTTTCCATGCGGTGTTGCGGGCGTCGGTGGGGACGCGGCTGTCGTTGGACGTCAACCGCAACGAGGTCGCCGGCGCGGGACGGGCTGTGACCGTGACCAGGTCGTAGAGTTCCAGAGTCTGATAAACGGTAGCCAGAGAATGAAAGCCGTCAGCGCGCGGCGCGCCGATGTGTAGGCCAAGATTGATCTTTGCGTGCGAGCGAACAACGGTGGACATACCGGTTCATTGTAGGTCAGTGGGCGGAGAGCAGGGATCAGGGACCAGGTACCGGGGACCAGGGGCAGGGCTCAGGTCGGCGCTTGGCCGCGAGCGGCGGAGAGAATTGTCCACTTGCAGGTCGTCGAATTCGTCTGCCCGCAAGCCCACACAGAGCAGAAGAAAACTGCAATTTGCAGGAAAGTCGCATGGCAGATGGACGGAACCGGCGAAAGGTCTGACTGGAGGCCGGCAAAAATGGGCAAAACATTCCAAAAAACGGGCTTTCAGGCCTCAACGACGAGCCCCCGAGACACCCAACGAGGTCTGATAAGAAGCAGGGGCACCGCTCCCGGCGTGGGTTGAACGTCCAAAATGGCATGGCAACGGCTTGAGCGAACAAAGACAGCGAGTTAGCCCCGGCTGCGCGGGGAGAGCAAGTTGGCGAGTTAGCGGGGGTATTGATCGACACACGTTTCAGGCACCGCGGGCCGGCCATGCCGGTGGGAGACTAATCTGTTTTGGGCGAGGGCCGAAGCCATGCAGCCTTTGTTCCGCGTGTGTTGCCGGGCGAGGATGGGTTGCCGCGGCTCAAGAATCATCAGGGGACATGGACGCCCCAGGGGACTTGGACGGTGAAGCGGTTTCTGGGGCTGGTTCTGGGAGAGATCTGTCGGCTCCGGGACGACGAAGACGGCTATGGCCCCAGGGGACGCAACTTCCTGCCCCATGTGGATATTCCGGAGGCTGTTTGGGAGAGCTATGTGCGCGTTTCTGCGAGCCAATGGAATGCAATGGGTCTGCGACAGGGCCGCGGCCGTGCGAAGTGTTGCCTGAAACTTTTGAGTTTGCCTACACAGAAGTCTGTGCTCTCCCAGGTGCCCAACTGCGAGGCACCTGGGGCACCCATCTTCTGTGGCTGTTCTCACTTCTCCCGGCACCTGGGGCACCCGCCAACGGCTTGAACGAACAAAGACAGCGAGTTAGCCCCGGCTGCGCGGGGAGAGCAAGTTGGCGAGTTAGCGGGGGTATTGATCGACACACGTTTCAGGCACCGCGCGATTTCGATCAAATACCGTTATATAATCTGGTCCTCGCTCACCGCGCCCGGAAGCAAGGCGGCTGCACATACCAGGAGGATGGTCGAATGGTACGAACAGCAAAGGCCGTCTCAAAAGATCCCGCGAGCATGTCTACTTCGGCCGGACCTTCGGCAGAAAACTCGTCCGTGCGGGCTCGAGGAGAGCGCGATGCGGGCCGATATGCGCTGGCCAAAGGTCCTCTCGGCATCGTTCTGGCCGGTCTTTTGCTGGTTGAAACGGTGATGGGGCTCATCGTGAAATCGAGCCTTCCCACAGCGATTGCAACGTTTGTGATCTGCTCGATGGTACTTCTCGCCTTCCTCGTATTCTTTGGGTTCTTTTATGTTTGGATTCGGAAGCCTCCTGGCTACCTTCATCCTCCGTCGGCGTTCCGCAGCGATGAAAGCTGGCTAGCCTCACTCAAGACAGACCTGCGTCCGTCGGAATCTTTGCTACCAAGTCCCAAGCCAAAACGCCCGCCGGTGCGAACCGATGTCCAATCGGAAGCGGGTTTTGACACGGGCGCAGCAATCAAGGCCAGCTTGGACTCGTCGCTCAGTTTAGATGAGTCGTGGGTTCAGAGAACAGGGGAGTTGCAGGGGGGCGCGGTGACTTCGACGCTCCTGATGGAGCTTTCAAACCATTTGCAGGGAAAGTCGGATTGGGGATACCTGAAAGTCGATGCGGACCATGCCTGGCTGCTGTCGAGATTGTTCATCTTCGTTTCGCTGCTCCGGGCTCTTCGACCCCTTCCATGCATCGTCTTCGTGAACACAGAAGGGAAACGGGAAAAGCTCCTTGGAATCGCCGATCCCGCCAAGGTTTGCACTTCGATCGCCAAGCTGCATACTCACTTCAATGTCACTCTCGCGGAGATTCTTACGGAGCAGGACGTCCCGATTTCCATGTCAGGAGCGATCGATGAATGGGCTGCAATTAACATCATGACCGAGTTCACGCACAGGTTGCAGAGCCAGGATGACCACAGTGGGGATCCGGAATGGTCAGAGCTATCTTCAGGGTGGTGGGAGCACACTGTCTGGCTCTCCCCAGAGACGGTGAGAGACTACCTCTCCATCGCGTTGTTCGATCCAAAGGCGGCCTTCTTCAGACCCGCGGTTGGAATCTCTGACAACGACTTCGTCTTCGAGATCATGAAGCGGGATTCACAGTTTGTTGCGCTGGTCGGCGACCAAGGAGAATTCCGGGAGCTCTACGACAAGCGCCGCATTTTAGATGAGATCAAGAATCGGTTACTGTCCGCAGAATCCTGAAGACGTGCGACGGATCGCGTGGATTCCCAATGGTACTTTCCAGGCAAAGCCGCCGCGGCCTTCGAAATCTACTCGCTCTTCTTCTCGTTGCGCGCTTTTACCTTGAACCAGATTGGCGTGCCTTTGAAGCCAAAAGCCTCGCGAATCTGGTTCTCGAGGAAGCGCTCGAAGCTGAAGTGCAGCTTGATGTCGCGGTCGGTGAAGAGCACAAAGGTTGGCGGCGCGACGGCGGCCTGCGTCATGTAAAAGATGCGAATCCGCTTGGCCATGGGCACAGGGGCGCGCTGGAAGTCGATCTTGTCAAGGAAGCGATTCATCTGGCCGGTGGAGACGCGCTTGCGCCGCTCGGCAGCCACGGACGTGACCTCATGCAGCACACGGTCCATTCCTTTGCCTTCGGGGCCTTTCGCTTCAAGGGCGGAGAGAAAAATCACCGGCGCGTAGTTCAGGTACTTGAGTACGCGGCGCAACTGCTGCTCGAAGATTTCGCGGTCAGCCGGCGGCTTGCCGTCGGTGCGGCCGGTGGTGACAGCGTCCCACTTGTTGACCACAATGATGACGCTGCGCCCGCTCTCGTGGGCATAGCCGCCGATGGTGGCGTCGGCCCCGGTGACTCCGTCGGTCGCGTCGAGCACCAGCAAGGCCACGTCCGCGGCCTCAAGATGCCGCCGGGCCATGACGACGCTCATCTTCTCGGCCATGAGGTGGGTCTTGCTCTTGCGCCGGATGCCGGCCGTATCGACAAACCGCAGTTGGTTGCCCTCGAATTCGACTACCTCGTCCACAGCGTCGCGGGTGGTGCCGGCGATGGGCGAAACGATGGCGCGCGAAGTGCCCGTCAGAGCGTTCAGCAGCGTGGATTTGCCCACGTTGGGCCGCCCAATGATGGCCACCGACGTCTCGTGCACCTCAAACTCACCATGGGTGCGGTGGAGCTGATGGGGCTCGCCATCCGCCGTCTCTTCCGGTGCTGCCTCCGCTTCCGCAGTTCCAGCTTCGCGGCGCGCAGCAGCTGCCGCTTCCCGGGCGGCAGATTCAGCCTCCTCGGCGGCCGCGGCTTCTTCGGCAGCGCGGATTTCTTCCTCGGTCAGCACAGGCGCGGGAATTGCGTCCGCAATCGCCTCAAGCAGGTCGCCGATTCCCAACCCGTGCTCAGAGCTGACAGGAAACACATTGCGGATGCCCAACTGCCGGAAGTTTTCCGCGGCCAGGGTCATGGCTTCGCCTTCAACCTTATTCACCGCCAGAAACAGCGGCTTGCCGCCGCGAATCATCATGCGCACCAGGTCGTAATCCGGGCTGGCCAACTCCGTCCGCGCATCCACCACCAGCACCAGCGCGTCGGCCTCTTCCAGGGCCACCTGGGCCTGGGCATAAATCTCGCTGGGAATCAGCTCCGTATCGTCGGGCACCATGCCGCCCGTGTCCACCAGACGGAAATCGCGGCCCGCCCACTCAAACTCGCCATAGATGCGGTCGCGGGTGATGCCCGGCTCGTCGCCCACAATGGAGCGGCGGCTGCCGGTGAGGCGGTTGAAGAGCGTGGATTTGCCCACGTTGGGCCGGCCCACAATGGCCACCAGGGGAAGAGCGCCCGCAAGCGACTTGGTTGGCATAACCGATTTATGATATTTCGACAAAACTTGTCTCCAATGGCCGTTCGCCCCAAGGGGGAGGCCCGGCGGCCTGCATCGATTCCAGGTTCGTTTCAACCCCAAATCCATGTTTACGACCTGCAGATCGAGGAACCGGTCGCGGAGGAGGAGCAGAACACGTAACTCCAGCTTAGTCTACCCAGGGTGATCTTTCAGTCGCGAGGTCAGGCCGATTTGCCGAATGAGCCTTTTCCCATGAAGTTGGCAGGCTGCTGGCAAGGGAATTGCCCTTTGGCCCCGCGGGAGGGAACGATGCACATCCACGGGAACTCCATGAGCATCAATGCAATCGACTTCTACTCCGCCGCGCAGGGCGCAAAGGCAGCCGCGGCCGAACGGGCGGCCGAGGTGCGCAAGAAGCTGCTGAAAGGTTCATCGCAGATCGAGGGCGCGGCAACGCCGGAGGAAACCCTGATGAACGGCCACTGGCTCGACTCGTGGCACAGCCAGGTCCAGAGCGAGGAACAGTACCACGCCAGCGCCGTAGGCAAGGACCCGGATTTCGGCTGAAGCTGAGGCCTTGGCGCGAGAGTTGGTCCAGCCGGCTGGAACACTTTCCCGCTGGGGGTATCAACTACGGCCGCCACGGCTACACGCATAGCGCCTGGGGTTTCCGCAACGCGCCTTCCAGCCGCGCACGTTTACCATCGAGGCATGTCGTTGGTTGAGGTGGATGCGGTTTGGAAGAGCTATCCGCGGCGGGTGGGGCTGCGAACCGAGCAGCGCATCGTGGTCGAAAATGTTTCGCTCAGCATTGAGCCCGGCGAGACGCTGGGCCTGGTGGGCGAATCCGGCTCCGGAAAGACGACGCTGGCACGGATGATCCTGGGCCTGGTCGAACCAACCAGGGGTTCGGTCCGCGTGGAGGGCATTGATCTTGCGGGCGCTTCACGCGCGGAGTTGCACCGCCTGCGCCGCCAGATGCAGCCCGTCTTTCAGGACCCGTACGCGGCCCTGAATCCGCGCATGAACGTGTTCCAGATTGTGACCGAGCCGTGGGCGATTCACGGCGTCGGCGCTGCGGATACGAAGGCCAACCACGCGCGCGGGACTCTGCGCGAACGGGCGATCGAACTTCTGCGCGAAGTGGGGTTGGAGGAGTCGGCGCTGGGCCGTCACCCGCATGAATTCTCAGGCGGGCAGCGGCAGCGCATCAACATTGCCCGCGCGCTTGCCTTGCGGCCCAAGCTGCTGATCCTGGATGAACCGGTTTCCGCCCTCGATGTGAGTGTGGGAGCGCAGATTGTGAATCTGCTGCGGCGGCTGCAGCACGATCACGGGCTGACTTACCTGTTCATCTCGCACTCCATGCCGCTGGTGCGTTACCTTTCTACGCGTATCGCAGTGATGGAACGGGGGCGGCTGGTCGAGACCGGGGAGGCCGTGGCTCTGTGCGACCATCCCCAGGAAGCCTATACGCGCCAACTGCTGGAGGCCACGCCGGAACTGCCGGTTGCGGCGGGCTGACTGCTATCTGAAGCGTGTTTCAAATACAGGCTTTGTATCAGGGCACGACTTCAGTCGTGCCGAAAATCGCCATGAAACGAGGGGTTTTGCCCCCTGCTGTTGCCCTGCCAACGGCAGGCGACAAAACCGGCGGGAACCAGCTTCGTGGTTTCCCACCCTTTCCGCGATGAAGCTGCGGAAAGGATGGGGCACGGGGGCTTATGGTCGCTACTTGGGTTGGGGCTGCGCGGGGGTTGCGGGCGCGACCGGAGCCGGAGTGGCTGGCGCGGTCGACGGAGCGGGAGCAGCGTTCGGAGCCGCGGGCGTTGCGGGAGCAGCCGCATTGGGCGCTGCGCCCGGTGCTGCAGGTGCAGCCGCCGGTTTAGGCGCACCGGGCTGGGCCGGAGTTCCTGGAACCGCCGGGACTCCGGGCCTGAGCGTCATTCCGCCGGGCATCGGGTGCCCACCGGGCATTCCTCCCATACCGGGGTGATTGGGCGGCATCGGCATGTCGGTCACGTCAATCAATTCGACGTCGAAGATCAGGTCGGCCTTGGGCGGAATCCCGGGATTCTTGGGATCGTTGGTCGGACGTCCTTTGGCGCCGTAGGCCAGTTGCCACGGAATGAAAATGCGCCGCTTGCCGCCGATCTTCATGCCTTCAAAGCCCTGGTCCCAGCCGGGAATGACTCGGCCAAAGCCCTGCGGAAAGCTGATGGGCTGAGGATCTCCCTGTTTGGGCTTGCCGTCGTCGCCCAGCACCGGCTTGCCGTCCTTGCCGAGCACTGGGGGGCGCGAATGGTCGTAGGAGGAATCGAACTTGCGCCCGTCGGCAGCGAGCCAGCCGGTGTAGTGGACCTTGTAGAGCTTGTTGGGTTCGGCCACGGCGCCGGTGCCGATCTTGGTGTCCTGGTAGCGAAGGGAGAAGGCCGTCTTCAAAATGCCCCGAACGGGAGGAACGCCGGGAGGAAGCTTGATGCCAGCCGCGGTGGACTTTGCGGCGGGAGCTGCGGTTTTGGCAGCGGTTGTCGCTGGCTTGGCGGCAGGGGTCGCCGGCTTGGCGGGGGGCTGGGCGGCGGTTGCCGCAACGCTGGCCGCCAGCATGAGGATCAGAGCTGTGTTCTTCATGACGTGATCTAACTCCGAGTGGTTCTTCTGGCGAGTGTATCAGGCACTCCCGCACTGTCGCACGCCGCCAGCAACCCGGCCAGCAGCGCCGTTCTTGGCGCCAGGTGCTCCACGACAATCGATTCGTGGCGGGCATGCGCGCCTTCGCCGACCGCGCCCATGCCGTCCAGCGTGGGAATTCCGAGCGCTGCGGTGAAGTTGCCGTCGGATGCGCCGCCGGTGGAAGCTTCTTCCAGCAGAGAGCCCAGTTCCGCGGCCAGTGCCATGGCCTGACGGTAAAGCCTGACCGTTCCGCGGGTGCGTTCCATGGGCGGACGGTTGATGCCGCCGGCAACGGCCAGCGAGCAGCCCTTGTCTATTGGCTTGAGCGCGGCAAAGCGGCGTTCGATGCGCGGCCCGTCGGCCTTGCGGGCGATGCGGACATCGACCTCCGCCCAGGCCTGGGCGGGAATCACGTTGGTCTTTGACCCGCCGCCCACGACGCCCACGTTCACCGTGAGGCCCCGCTTGAGGTCGGTCCAGCCGCTCACCGTCTCGACCTGGCGGGCCAGTTCGCGAATGGCGCTTACCCCTTTCTCAAAGTCCACGCCGGCGTGGGCGGCTACTCCGGTCACGTCGATTCGCCAAAGGCCGGTGCCTTTGCGGGCGGTCTTATAGGCCAGCCCCTGCGCCGGTTCCAGGACGTAGACGGCTGCACATTCCTGGGCCAGCCGTTCGGTGATGGGCCGCGAAACAGGGCTGCCGACCTCCTCGTCGCTCACGAGCAGCAGCACAATTTCCCGCTTCAGCAGACCGGCCTCGGTGAGCATTTCGATGGCGGTCAGGGCCATGGCTGCTCCGGCCTTCATATCCAGTGTCCCGGGACCCCAAAGCCGGCCTTCGCCCAGGCGGCAAGGCATGGTCTTCAGCGTCCCGAGCGGCCAGACGGTGTCCAAATGGCCGAGAAGCAAAGCTCGCCCGGCGGGACCGGTCGTAGATTTCGGCCCGAAGCGAGCCTCGAACACGTCGCCGAAGCCCCGCTGCCGGTGCAGTTTCACACGGCCGCCCAGGCTTTTTGCGTGCGCGGCGGCCAGCGCAACGCAGGCGTCCACGGCCGCCTTGTCGTCGGAGGGCGATTCTGCCTTCACCAGTTGCTGGATCAGACGGAGCAGAGCGGACTCCTTGCGGCGGGCGCCGGCCAACAAGGCGCGCATGGGGACGGGGGGATCGGGTGTCACCGGCATTTGTGGGCCTTTCAGGGCGATTCCAGAGTGCCGAACCTTGAGATTTCATGATTCTACGACGTTTAGCGAACTGCCCGGCTGCCGACTTTGGGCCGAAAAGGTGGCCTGCTTGGCTCAAAGTGTGGCAAAAATGCCACAGGACGCAGATGACGTTGCGCGTCTAATCTAGCGGTTGCACGGTTTTCTTGCCGTGCGTGAAGGAACATTTTGGTTAATCCCGCGCACCTGGAACAGACGATTGCAGAACCCCTGGAATTCACGGGAGTGGGGCTGCACTCCGGCGCACCGGTGACCATGACGCTGTTGCCCGCGCCGGCCGGTTCGGGAATCGTCTTCCGCCGCACCGATCTCGACAACTTTGAGATTCCCGCCACCGGCCGCAACGTGGCCAAGGTCAGCTACGCCACCAGCCTGATGCGGCAGGGCGTGCTGATTTCCACCACCGAGCACCTGCTCTCGGCGCTCATCGGCATGGGCGTGGACAACGTGATTGTCGAGTTGGACAATCTGGAACTCCCGATCCTGGACGGCAGCGCGCTGCCCTACGTCGAAGCCATTCTGGGCGCGGGCATCCGCACCCAACGCCGCCGCCGCGAGACGATTCGCGTGTTGCATCCCGTCGAAGTGCGCGAGGGGGACAAGTTCATCGGCGTCTATCCGGGTTCCGGCTACAGCATCCAGTACGGCATCGAGTTTCCGGCGCCCATCGGCCGGCAAAGCGTCACCGTGGACCTGGCGGCCGAGACTTACGGTACGATGATCGCCGCAGCCCGCACTTTTGGCTACAAGGCCGACGAGAAACGCCTGCGCGACATGGGACTGATCCGTGGCGCCAGCCCGGAGTGCACCATCGTCCTCACCTCCGAGGGCCCGCAGAACGGCCCGCTGCGTTTTGCCGACGAGTATGTGCGCCATAAAGTGCTGGACCTGATCGGCGACCTCGCCCTGGTTGGCCGGCGCATCGAGGGACACGTAGTGGCCGAGCGCGCTGGCCACGCCATGCACACAGCCCTGGTTTCGCGGCTGCTCAAGGACCGGTCGGCCTGGGAACTGGCCCACGTCCCGGTGGACACGGAACGGACAGTGGAGAAGGCGGCATCGGGCGCGGGCGTCGCTCTTGGCAGCCCGGCCTTGATGGGCGCGTAGATTCCCGTTTCCGGCCTGCCTACGGCCACCTTGACCCCGTTCAATGCTTCAATCTGGCGGCGTGGATTTCCCCTGAAATCAATGGGGTAATCAAGCCGGTCCTCTTTCTCTTTTGCAGGGCGCGGAAGAGCAAGCCAATTTAGACTAAAGTAACGTTCAGGTTCAGCCCCCCGGAATTTCACACGCGAAGCGAGACACGAGGAACGACTTGATGGGCAGCGGTGCGCAGCCAACCTTACGATTTCCCTTGATGCTGCTGGCAATCGCCAACCTGGCGATACTTGGAGTGCGGTTGTGGCCCTGGCAGGATGTGCCCAATCTGCCCCTCAACGGGGCGGCGGGAATCGACCCGGCGGTCTGCCTGCTGGGCTACATGGGGATCATCTTCTGGTTCGGAAGAAACACCCAGGAGCCGATGCAGAGGGCGCTGGGGACAGGAACCTTGCTGGGAATTCTGGGCGGCTGTCTTCTGGTTGCCGAAATCCTGCTGCAAGGGCACGCCGCCGCGCAGGACGTCGCCACGCCGAGCCTCGCCATCAAGGGATTGTTTGCAGCGGCCGGAATTCTATGGGGTGTGGCAGGCTTGCGCAGCATGCGGCTCACCGGAAATGCCGGCATCGGCATGCTGTGCGGCGCCTGGAGCGCCCTGGCGAGCAGCCTGATGGCCGTAATGGCCGTGCTGACTCAGGTGTATTACGCCGCTCCGCCGCCGGAGTCGTCCGACCCCTGGAAGCAGTACGAGGGCCTGGCCATCGGCAACCCGGCAATCCAGGGGCTGGTCCACACGCTGAACTCGGTCACATTTTTCCTGCTGGTGGGTCCGCTTGCGGGCGCGGCAATCGGCCTCTTCTTTGCCTTCTTCGGGCAGAAGGGCAAGGACTGAGACTGCCGGCCTTGTGACCGCATGGTTTCGTACATTGAGTGCGTGATTTCCCAGGTCTCAAAATTGAGACCTGGGGCACCGACAATTGGTACAGGAACAAGCGGTCAAAGACCTAGAGGACCGAGCCGTTATTGACCGGACGCGAACCTCGAACTCCCACCTTCACGCAAACAGGATGCACATGGGCGTCGGCGCCGGGAAGCTTTTGCCCTCTTTGGCCAGGACCCCGGTTTCGGGATTGCGCGCGAAGACGCTGATCAGGTTCGAATCCTGGTTGGCCACCAGCATCCAGCGCTCCGTCGGGTCCAAGACAAAATTGCGCGGAATCTTTCCCCCGCAACTGGAGCGGCCGATGGGAGCCAGGCTGCCAGTCGTCGGATCGGCCTTGAAGCTATAGAGAAAATCGTTGTCGCGATTGGCGAAATAAACGAACCTTCCGTCTTTTGAGATGACCGTGTCGCAGGCGCGTGTTGGCCCGTGATAGCCCTCAGGCAGCAGTTCGATGCGTGTAACCAGGGTCAGGCTCCCATCGGTCTTGCTCCACCGGAGCACGTCCACCGTCGAATTCAGTTCATTGACCGAATAGGCCGTGTGGCCGTTGGGATGAAAGTGCAGCGTGCGCGGCCCCGCGCCGGGTTGGGCGTGGTAAGTTCCGGCAGGGGCGAGCACGGCGGTGGTCGTATTGAGGCGATAAATGTGGATGCAATCGCCGCCCAGGTCGTTGAAATAGGCGAATCGGTTGTCGGGCGAGATGGAAGCAAAGTGGGCATGCGCGCTTTGCTGGCGGTCGGTGTTCGGGCCGTGAGCGGTATAGTGCTCGGTCCACACGACGGGACTCAGGCGGCCTTCGGTGACCAGAAAACTTGCCGCTGAGCCGCCGCCGTAGTCGGCAGAGAGCAGTACGCGGCCGGTGTGATCCAGAGCCGCATGGCAGGTGCCGGGGCTGGCCGAGTTTTGCGCGGAAAGCGGCTGCAATTGGCCATCATGAACGCTGAAACTGGCCACTTCGCCAGTTGGCTTGCCGTTGAACGAGTCCACCTCGGCCGCTGCAAAAAGGAACTCCCGGCCGGGGGAGAAGGTAATCCAGTCCACGTTGGCGATTTTTGCGGCTACGCCGGCTGGAGTCAGTTCCGCGCTTGCCGGATCCCAGTCATAGGCCAGAATGCCGTCCGGCGTACCGGAGCCAATGAAGACCCGCTGGCGGCGGACGAGGGCGAATGAGGGCGAAGCGGCGGCGGCGAGGGAGACGGCGGAAGCGGTCATCAGGAATTCCCGGCGAGATAGGTTTGCCATGGCAGAAGCGATTGTCGCCGATCAGGCGCCAGGCGCGCCAGGTCTCTGACCGCATAATTTCGTACGTTGGGTGCGTGATATCCCATGTATGACAGCGTCGGCGTTGTCAAGATACTTTTTGGTGCTTTGGGGCGAAAAACGCGCATACAGGAACATCTGTGTGGGAAGGCAGGCGTCAAGGGCGCGTACTTTGCGTTCATCTC
>Ga0181520_10000377_pt1 | contig 98748 bp, 69 predicted proteins | sample PEATcosm2014_Bin_29_FD_132451 | JGI IMG/M metagenome (GOLD analysis project Ga0181520, IMG submission 132451) | Peatland microbial communities from MTU Mesocosm Facility, Houghton, MI, USA - PEATcosm2014_Bin02_30_metaG | ecosystem: Environmental > Terrestrial > Soil > Wetlands > Peat | place...
CCTGCTGAAGCAGCACCCCGACGAAAACAGCGTTGCCATGAAACGCCGCGACTGTGGTTGGAACGATGAATACATGCTCCAAGTCCTTACTGGAACAAGCCTTTAGTACGCGCTGGCCCTGCATAAAGCCCCAGGCCAGCGTATTGCGTACCCGGACTGACCGCTGAAGCGGCCCAATTCGATGCCACCATGCTGACCAGCATGAACGCGCCCAGCACGATTAACCAGCCGAACCGCGTGGCTGCCAGGAAACTCAGCATGCCCTCCGCCATTCCGGTCGAGAGGATCACCGCTTCCAGCGCGGTAAACAATGCCACCGCGCCGGCCAGGTGCGCGTAGGTCTTGGCAATGAACGCGGACCGTTCGTCCGCGGCCGCCAAAGCGGCAAAATCTCCCAGTGGAGCCTGGTACGGGTTCTGTGCATAGCTCATAAAGGTACCTTCTTTCCGCCGAACGTTATTTTATTTAGCGCTTATCTGTCAATTATACGTTGCTGTGGAAGCCAGGACAGGGAGGAAATTTCCCCACAGATGCCGCTCCCGGTAGGGTAGTGATTCAAGCAGATGGGCGTTCACGGTTTGCGTTGGAGTTCCGCCTTCAGGCGGCGTTTTGCGGGAATTCCGGCTAAAGCCGGGACTCCAGCCTACGACTACAATTCTGAACTACTATCCTAGCTTGCCGCCGGTGCCGCGGCTGCCAGCGCCTTCTGTTTATGGGCCTGGGCCTTTTCCGCATTCCGCTTTTGCCGAATCCGTTTCTTTCGTTTGTCGTCTCTGGCGTGTCTTGACATGGTTTTCTCCTGGAAATGTTCGGGAGGAATTGACAATTGTCCTGCGATTTCCGCGACGTTGCACGCATTTCTTGCGAACGTTTTGAATTGCTTTCTGCCCCATCGGGAGGGGCGGCTCGGGTTACGATTGTATCAGACGGGCAATTATAAGGCTACGGTAAAGCCCCGCGTTGGCAAATAATTGCTTCTCACGAGTTTTGGGCCATGTTAGAATGAGACCCATCGCCCCTGTCCCGGTTCGTGCGGCGTTCGCACGTTGTAACCGCGTGGGTCGTCATCCACACCTATTGCACATTGCCATGAAACACATTATCACTCGTCGAAAACTTCTCCAAGCTGGCGCAGCGGCGTCGGCCTCCCTGCTGATCGGCCCGGCGGCCATGGCACGCACCTATTCCGCCAATGAGAAGATCCGCTTCGCGCTGGTCGGCATTGGCGGCATGGGCGGCAAAGGCGTGGGCGTCGCGTCCAACGAGCAGATCGTGGCGGCAGCCGACGTGGACTTCAACCATGCCGGCGGCTCGCTCAAGACGATCAAGGGGAAGTTCCCCGACGCCAAGATCTACACAGACTACCGCAAGCTCTTCGACGAGCAGGAACATCTCGACGCGGCCTGGGTTGCCACGCCCGATCACAATCACTTCCCCGCCAGCATCCGCGCGCTGGACGCGGGGTTGGCCCTGTACTGCGAGAAGCCGCTGTGCCACGACGTCTACGAGGCCCGCAAACTGCGCGAGGTGGCCAAGGCGAAAAAGGTCGCCACGCAGATGGGCAACCAGGGCCATTCCGGCGAGTCCGTGCGGCTGTTGTGCGAGTGGATTTGGCAGGGCAGCCTGGGCGACGTGACCGAGGCGCACGTCCGCCCGCCCTTCAACCAAATGGACTTCGGCTCGCGCGGTCCGGGGCGGCCGATTCCCGTGCCGGCCAACCTCGACTGGAACCTCTGGCAAGGGCCGGCCAAGGTGCGGGAGTTCCGCAGCGGCATCCATCCGGCCGAGTGGCGGGGTTGGATCGACTACGGCACGGGCCTGCTGGGCGACTGGTTCTGCCACAACGCCGACGGCGCGGTGTGGGGGCTGAAACTCTACGAGGCCGATACCTGCGAGGTGGAGTGCGAGGGCGATGAACCGAGCGCCACGAACTGGCCGCACGGAGTCCGCGTCTCGTGGTCGTTCCCCAAGCGCGGCGATATGGCGCCTTGCATCATGCGCTGGAGTTCGGGCACGTACAATGACAAGCCGATGCCGTCGACGGTCGATCCGCAGCGCGTGGCGGCGGTGTCCAGTCATCCCAGTGCGTACTTCGGTACCAAGGGCACGGCCGTCTCCGGCTGGTGGATGAACGACGTGCGGCTCTTCCCGGAGAGCTTCATGCGCGAGGTCGGCAAGCCCAAGGCCGTGCTGCCGCGTGTGAAGGGGCACGAGGCCGATTTCCTCGACGCGATCCGCAGCGGCGGCCGCTCCTCGGCCGATTTCGATTACTCCGCGCGGCTCACCGAGATCATGCTGCTGGGCAACATTGCCTCGCGCGTCCGCGAGAAACTGGCCTACGACTTCCGCCAAGGCAAGTTCACCAACAGCGACAAGGCCAACGCTCTCTTGCAGCGCGCGCCGCGCAAGGGATGGGAATTCGGCTACGCGTAGTTCGGAAGTTTGTCATGCGCCTTGTGGTTCTTGCTTGTGTCACGTGCCTCCTGGCCGCCGGGCTGGTGCTTGCCGCCGCCAGCGCGTCGGCCGTGCAGCCCTGTGCAATCGAAGTCGTTGAAAAGGGCAACGCCTGGCCCGTGCCGATGGTCGAGCTCCGCACGACGCACAACGTGTGCTTCGTCAGCGACAACGCCGGCGTGATCGCCTTCGATTTGCCGGAATCGATGGGCCGACGCACGTGGTTCGACGTCTTCAGCCACGGTTATGAAGTTCCCAAGGACGGGTTCGGGGGCCGCGGCGTAAAACTCACGCCCGAGCCGGGCAAGACCCTGAAGATCGAAGTCACGCGGACGATCATTGCCCGCCGCCTGGGACGGCTCACCGGCGCGGGACTGTTTGGCGAAAGCCAGAAACTGGGCCGTCAACTCGATTGGCAGGAGTCGGGCATCCTCGGCAGCGACAGCGTACAAGTGGCCGTGCATGGACAGCGGCTCTTCTGGGCCTGGGGCGATACAAACCTGCCGGATTACTGGCTTGGGATCTTCGACACCAGTAGCGCCACGACGCCGCTTTCGCCGCTCCGTTCATTCGAACCGCCCCTGCGATTGACGTTCGACTACTTCCGCGACCCTGCGGGCCGCCCCCGCGGGGTGGCCAAAATGCCCGGCAGCGGACCGACCTGGCTCAGCGCGTACGTCAGCCTGCCAGACCGGTCGGGCAAGCCCCGGCTCGTGGCCACCTATGCCAAGATCAAGCCGCCGCTGGAAACCTACGAGTCTGGGCTGTGTGTTTGGAACGACGACACGGCCGAGTTCCAGCGGCATCGGGTGCTCTGGACGGAGTCGGTCCCGCGCGGGCAGCGCAAGTCGGCCCCGGACGGGCACCCCGCTTTTTGGAAAGACCGCGCAGGCAAGTCCTGGGTGCTGTTCGGCAATCCGCTGCCCGTGCTCCGCATGCCGGCGACTTTCGAGGCCTGGGAAGACCCCGCGACCTGGGAAGTACTCAAACCGCAAAAAACGCTCGTTTCGGCCGGCGACGGCGCGACGGTCAAGCCGCATAGCGGTTCGATTGCCTGGAACGAGTACCGCGGCCGCTGGGTCACCGTTTTCATGGAGGCCTTTGGCAAGCCGTCTGCATTCGGGGAAGTCTGGTACGCCGAGGCCCCGGCCCCCACCGGCCCCTGGGGTAAGGCCGTCAAGGTCCTCAGCCATCGCAACTACACGTTCTACAACCCGCGGCTGCACCCCGAACTGACGCCGGCCAAATCGCCCATCTTGCTATTCGAAGGCACGCACAGCCAGACCTTTGCCGATCGTCCTGTACCCACCCCCCGGTACGACTACAATCAGATCCTTTATCGCTTGGACTTGGACGATGCGGCGTTGCGGGGGGCACAAATGCCGTAGGCGTGAGGAGTCTTGACGCACAACATCGGTAATAGAAAAATAGGCTCCGAGCGAAATTCTCTATAAAGCCCGCGCGGCTCTTCAGAGCGCACCGAACTTTGCATCATGTGGGATGATGAACTTCGGCTCTTTGGCGCGCGGAATTTGAAACAGCTGCTACCGCACGCCCGAATTTTTGGTCGCCCAAGTGCGGGGATTTTCGCGAATCGGGGCCCGGATCCACTTGCCGGCGCGCTGAGACTGTTTAATTTTTTGAAACAAAGTGTTTCACTTGTTGGATTGCACCAAAGGGGTGGGTTCAAAAATTTCGCAGACGACCGGGCAGTGCTTAGGACCGGCGAATCGATAAGCGTTGCAAGAAAAGTGGCAGGCATGGGGTATCCGCTTGTTGGCCATGCGCCGTCCTCCCATTGCAGCCCGCCGTGTTAAACAAGACAGTTGAGGAAAGCAGGGATTTGCTGCCACTCCTCGCAACGCAACGACTGCGACCGACAGCCATCGAAAGCGTCTCCCCCGCAAACTTCCGTGCTACATTTACCGGTTAGAGGTTATCCGGGAATGATGACAGGAAAATGAAGGGGCAAGAATACGCATTTTTTGTCGCCCATCTTCCTGTCAAAACCTCCTCTGCAATTTCCGCTGCCGCCAACCCCATCCCAGCATCCCGACGGCCCCCGCGCCCAGCAGCACCAGTGTCGACGGCTCCGGCACGACGGCGTAATCACCGTCGTGGTTCACCACCGCCCAGACCGTCTGGTTCGCCGTGTTCACGCCCCAATCGCCCAGCGTCGTATCGCCGCTGGGATAAGCCCCCACTTCGAAGTTGCCCGAGTTGATTCCGACATTGCCGTCAACGGCGTGTACCCACTGGCCGGTGGCCGGATCGAGCCACGCCAGATACAGCGGATCGTCCGCGGCCGACGTGCCGGGCAAGACGTCGGAGTCGTAGCTCATCTGCATGACAAAGGGAGCGGTTTGCCCACTACTGCCGTTCAGGGCAAAGCCGCTCAACTGCACGATGTCGCTAATCACGCCCGAACCGATTTCCCCTTGCGTCTGCGTCCGCCAGGCCATGCCGACGGTCTGCGCCGAGCCGCTGCTATTGGTTCCCGCCAGGATCGTCGCCGTGGTGTCGACCATACCCTGTCCGCCGCTGCCACTGGTCGCCGTCGTCTTCGATTCCAGGTTCGCATAGCTGGCATTCGGGGCGACCGCGGCGATCAAGGCCGGGCCGAAGGCGGTCTGCGAATTGCTGTTGTCCGCGGTGGCGTTGCCCACGTTGCCTTGCAGCGTGACCGTCATCGCCCCGTTGTTGTTGCCACCCGCACCGGACAGCGTGCTGTCGTCGACCAGTTGGGCAGCCGACATCGTGACGGTGTTGATGCCCGTGGTCGTATAGTTGGCAGTGTTCAGCGAAGCGGTAAAGGGATTGCCGTTGCTGCCGCCACCCGCAGGCGGGTACCCGGCCGTCAGTCCGCCAAACGGCGCGAGGTTGGTTTGGAAGGCCGGATCGCCGCTGGTTGCAAACCCGGTCAGTTTGAGGTTCGCCGTATATGCCGCCGAAGTGTTCGCCGCCAGATTATAGATGGTGAAGCTTTGGCTTGGGACGTTCGCGCCGCGCAGGACATTGCCGAAGTTGATCGTTTGCGTCATCTGACTGGCGCTGGAGGAGAGAGAGGCGTTCGAGTGATCGTAGACCGTAAGCGTTGCCGTCGTCATCTGACTGAGGTTGCTCGAATTCGGATCGCTGGCGGTAAGGGAAATGGTATTGACGCCGAGATTCGTGGAAGTGGCCGAAACGGCGCAGGCTTGGCTGGCACTGGGGGCAAGGCTGCCGGTGCCAGATGTCATGGCGCCGAACGTGGCACTTCCACCGAGAACGGCGGCCGCAAGCGTGTAATTCAAGTTATATGCAGAACTCGGGGAATTGCTCACCGTCATGCCAACCGCGCCTGTTCCCCCCGTTATGATTGTGGCATTCAGATTGCTGGAAAGGGCAATAGTCGCTGGTGCAATATTGATGGCGAAGACCGTGCCGCCGTTGGGACCGCTCCCTGCGGTCGTCCCGTACAGGACGTTGTTGCTGAGTATCAAGCCGGCTTGCGGAAATAGGCCGTTACTGCCATCGAACGAGACCAGTACCGTAGGGTTGCCGCCGCTCACGGGAACGCTGAAGACCGTGCCGTACCCATAGGCGCCGCCCTGGGAGGTCGTCCCGTACAGCGTGTTGCCGCTGAGGATCAAACCGGCAACGGGAGCTGAGCCGTTGCTGCCGTCGAATGAGGCTAGCAGCGTAAGGTTTCCGCCGCTCGCCGGAATGCTGAAGACCGCGCCGTACCCGTTGGCGCCGCCCGCTGCCGTCGTCCCATACAGGGTGTTGCCGTTGAGCGTCAAACCGGCTTGGGGAAATTTGCCGGTGCTGCCGTAGATGTTGAACCAGGCCAGCACCGTGGGGCTACCGCCGCTCACGGGAAGGCTGAAAACCGTGCCGCATGCATTGGCGCCACCAATGCGGGTCGTGCCGTACAGGGTGTTGCCAATGAGCGTCACACCGGCCATTGGATTAGTTCCGGTTCTGATCGCAGCGTTGAACGAGGCCAGCACCGTGGGGTTGCCACCGCTCACGGGAACGCTGAAGACCGTGCCATCCCGATTGGCGCCGCCGTATTCGGTCGTGCCATACAGGGTGTTGCCGCTTAGCGTCACACCAGCATAAGGTTCTTCGCCGTCGCTGAAGTTGAACGAGGCCAGTACGGTGGGGTTGCCACCGCTCATGGGAACACTGAAAACCGTGCCGTATGCGTCGGCGCCGCCCCCTGCGGTTGTCCCATACAGCGTGTTGCCACTGAGTGTCAAACCGGCAACGGGACATGCGCCGTTGCTGTCGTTGAACGTGGCCAGGACCGTGGGGCTGCCACCGCTCACGGGAACGCTAAAGACGGTGCCGTCTCCTAGGCCCTCATTCAAGGATAAGTTCCCGCCGTTCTGGGTCGTACCGTACAGCGTATTGCCGCTGAGTGTCAAACCGGCTTGGGGATACTCGCCGTTGCTGCCGTCGAACGTGCCCAGCACGGTAAAAATCTGGGCGTTGGCCGTGACTGCGACCAACCAAAACGGCAGAATCAGCAGGCCCACCCGCACGACCAACGTCGCCGTGTGTCGCACATTCGGCCTTACACAAGAGCGAAAACCAGCCAGGTTTGCCATGAAAATGTCTCCTTGTATGACGTTATATTACCAAAAGGCCAAATATTCGCAAGGATTTCTTGAGGCTGCCGCGAGACCGTCCTGTCCGCAGGGCATTTTACGGAGACTTCCGCGCCCACCGCCAACATGCCATCTGGAGCTTTGTGAGCCAATTTATTAAGATGAGAGTCGGCGTTGTTGCTCGGAACGGGTTCACGGGGCGTTACAATGGAAATACCGGCTTGAGAGTGGAAAAGGTTGGATGAGCCGAAAAGGAAAGGGAAAAGGAAAGCCGCTCGAAAAACGCACGCGCGCACAGGAGCTCTCTCGCCCCCCACGCGGTTGCCGCCCTTGGGGCGACGGGTCCGACCCTCGTCCGATGGAAATGGGACGCTCCGCCCCCTCGCCCAGTCGGTACGTCGTTGCGGCCGTATGTACATTACTTCTGCTGGCTGTGGCCCTCGTCTTCGGCCAAGCGGTTACGCATGAGTTCACGAACTTCGACGACTTCGACTATGTTCGCGATAATCCACAGGTTGCACGCGGCCTCACTGCCCGGGGAGTCGTTTGGGCCTTTACACATTTTCATTGCAGCAACTGGCACCCCCTGACTTGGCTTTCCCACATGCTGGATTGCCAACTCTACGGACTAAATCACGCCGGCGGACACCACCTGACCAATGTCCTGTTGCACGCTGCCAGCGCCGTTCTCCTTTTCCTGGTCCTGAAGCAAATGACCGACGACCTCTGGCCCAGCGCGTTCGCGGCAGGCATTTTTGCCATCCATCCCTTGCATGTGGAATCGGTCGCCTGGGTGGCGGAGCGCAAGGACGTGCTCAGCGGACTCTTCTTCATGTTGACGTTGGCAGCGTATGCAGGCTATGCGCGGCGTCGTTTTTCAATTCTCCGCTACCTGCTGGTGACGGCCTCGTTTACCTTGGGCCTGATGGCCAAGCCGACCCTGGTAACGATGCCCTTCGTATTGCTGTTATTGGATTATTGGCCGCTGAGAAGGATAGGGGCGACATCGCCGCTTTCGGTTCGAAACGCGAGTTCGCCTCAGCAAAGCCCGCGCTCGTTGCCTCGCGTGTTGCTGGAGAAACTGCCCTGGCTGCTGTTGGCGGCTGGTTCGTGCCTGGTGACGTACTCGGCCCAGCAGACCGCCATCATGCCATTCCAACGCTTTTCCTTCGCCTCACGGATTGCAAATGCCCTGGTTTCCTACGTCGCCTATCTGTGCCAGTTTTTCTATCCGGCGGCGCTGGCCGTGTACTATCCCCGCCCGCAAGATGGTCTGCCGATATGGAAGATCGCCGCATCTCTCTTCGTATTGTTCGGCATTTCCCTGGCAGTCCTTTCCTGCCGGAAGCGCCCGTATCTGCTAGTTGGCTGGCTGTGGTATCTGGGAATGCTCGTACCTACGATCGGTCTGGTACAGGTCGGTGTCCAGGCGATGGCGGACCGCTACACGTACCTGACTCAAATCGGGCTGTCTATCGCCTTGGGCTGGGAAGCCGCCCGTGTCTGCAGGCATTGGCCCTCTTGTCGCCGGGTGGTTGCAGTGACTTCGGTGCTTGCAATAATGAGTTTGGGTTCGTGTGCCTGGCAACAGGTGTCGTACTGGAAAGACAGCGAGGCTTTATGGCCGCGTACCTTGGCCTGTACGTCGCGAAACGTGCTCGCCCTCAACTGCTACGGTCTTGCATTAGCCGACCGCGGAAAGTTGGACAAGGCTATTACCCAGTACCGGGCGGCCCTCGATATCGAGCCGGGATTCGTGGAAGCACACATCAACCTTGCTCATGCACTGGCCGGCCGCGGACGCGTCAATGAGGCCATAGCCCAGTATCGGAAGGCTCTGGAAGTCAGGCCCGACAGCCCGGAGGCCCACGACAACCTGGGCTCCGAATTGGCTCGACGCGGGAAGTTGGACGAGGCTATTGTCCAGTTCCAGAAGGCCCTGGAGATCAGACCCGACTACGCCGAAGCCCACAACAACCTAGGCAATGCCCTGCTCTATTCCGGGGACGTTGACGGGGCCATAGCCCAGTACCGAAAGGCGCTGGCGATCGACGGCGACTTCGCATTGGCCCACAACAACCTCGGTTCCGCTCTGGCCAGCCGCGGAAAGTACGACGAGGCCATAGCCCATTTCCAGGCGGCCCTAGAGATCAAGCCCGACCTCGCTGGCGTTGACGTGCGCCGAAACATTGAGCTTGCCCTCTCGAAGCGGGCAGAACCTCTGACGGCACTCGCCCAACGACGCGAATTGCTGCGCTCGCGCCCGAAGGACGTGACTTTGCTAAACGATACCGCTTGGCTGCTGGCGACGGCCCCCAACGCGACTGCCCGGAACGGTCCGGAGGCCGTTCAGTTGGCCCAACTCGCCAGCAAGATTTCTAACGGCAAGAGACCAGAGATTCTTCGGACGCTGGCCGCCGCCTACGCCGAGACGGGACAGTTTTCCGAAGCCCTGGAAGCCGCTCGTAAGGCCCTGGACCTCGCCAGGCAGCAGAACAAGCTGGACCTCGCCAAATCCATTCAAGCCGAGATTCGGCTGTATGAAGCCGGGACATCTTTCCACGAGTGATCGTCTTTGTCTGCCAAACAACAACATGTTTTAATAAAACAGATTCTAATCGTCTGACGGGCCTCCCCCCCTCTGTGAACTCTCTGTTCTCTGTGGCTATTTTTGAAACCACGTTTCGCTTAGCCATTGATTCACTGGCTGGCGGGACAATGGAGTAGGTTTGGCACGCTCGTTGCTTATCTTAGAAAACCATAAAGAAGACGCGAATCACCCCAAATACGACCACTTGCGAGGCACTGAATGCACAATAACAAAGCACGTCTAAAGAAAGTAGCCTAGCATACTTTCAAGTGACACGGTCAGCCGGCCGTCGTGGCAGTCAAATATGAGCTTTGCTTGGAGACGCATTCTCTTCCAGTGTTGGTTTACCCAGGGCCGACACCCGCGCTCAGCGAGCTTGGATCTGCCATGATGGCCGGCTTTTTTTCTGCCGCGACCCGTGCGTGAACTGCAAAGTCCTTCGTAGCACGGAATTTATTCCGCGGCCTCGCCCTTCTTGAGCCAAGACGGAATGTATTCCGTACTACGAAGAGCTGTCCTGACGACCCCTGCTGGAAATTGCGTCCACTTACCATTAAATTAGAGAGAGGAAGTGTTCGTGTTTAGACCGCGAGGCATGATGGTCGCGGGGTAAGGCTCAAAAAATGTCCGCTGCTGACTGGTTTTGCAAGATTGGTGAGAAGAAAGTTGGCCCGTTGACCGGTCAACAGCTCAAGACGATTGTCGCCAAAGGGCAACTAAAGCCCGAGCACCTCGTGCGCCGCGGCAGCGAGGGGCCGTGGGTTCCGGCGGGCAGGATCAAAGGACTGTTTCCGGAATCGGCGTCCGGCGCGGCGGCGGGCAAGAAATTGCCCCAGGCGACCGCCAAGCCGTTGCCCAAGGCGGCCAAGCCGGGCGCACCGCCCGCGGCCAGGACCGCGCAACTGCCCGCCGCCACCGAGTCGGCCGTGCCGCCCGCCGACATCCCCCAGGAATTCGCGCTCGGTCAACACCACAAGCACCACGTGGAGTTGAATGTCGATGGGCTGCATATCGAGACGACCCCTGTTTCCGTTTCCCGCCGCAAGGTGAAAGCGGGCCTGAAAGGGATGAAGAAGGACGAACGCAAGAAATTGACGATCATGCTCATGTGCCTGATTGGCGGAGGCACCACGTTCGGCGCGATCGTCATCTTGTGGGCAGCCATGTCCGGCAAGCTCTCCAGTACAACGCACGAGGGACCTAAGGACCCATCCGTTGCGGCCCCACCCGCCAGTAGCGGCAAGCAGCCTGAGAAGGCGCCGGCGGAAAGCAAGCCGGCCGCGGCAACCGGCGAAGAGCCGAAGGATCCTTGGCCAAAGACAGTGACCGTGGGCCCGGTCGAAGTCAACATGATCAAGGCGACGCGAGATGCGCCTCCGGAAGGAGTAAAGACCGACGCCGCCGAGGTGCTCACTGTGCAGGTTCGGTTGAATCTCACCAAGGCGGGGCAAACAGTCGATCGTACGAGTTGGATGGACGGCAAGCTCAAAAAGCTGGTTTCGCTCAAGGACAAGGACAAGAGCTATGAGTTGTTGGACGAACGGATCGCTTCCAAGGGCGATGGCAAGACGATTAGCGCTGACTGGCTGCTTGTGAATCTCATTTTTCAGGCCCCGACCAACGAGAAACTGAAGTACTTGCACCTGACTTTGCCGGCGGCTGCCTTTCAAGCCGGCAGCGGCAAGATCTATCTTCAAATCAACGCCAGCGATATTACCGCCGCCGCGGCAAAGAAGCCGGCGGAGAATGCCGAGAAGTCGGACACGCCCGGCGATGCCGATTCCGCCAAGGACGCGCCCAAGGGCAAGGCGAAAAAGTAGGGGTTGGTTGTTCTCTGAGAATTGTACTGTAGTCATGCAATTCCACGGCCATGATTCTCTTCGAATGTCCTTATTGTGCCGCTCAACTGCAGATCGACGAGGGCCGGGCCGGGCGGTCGATGACTTGCGCGTTCTGCAAGGGCCAGGTCGAGGTGCCGAAGCCGGCTAAGCCGCGGCGGCGCGAAGAGTATGTCGTGGACGTAGACGACTCCTTGCCCGCGCACGGGCAACTGACGGCGGCCGATATCGCGACCCTGGAGCAAGACGAGCCGCCGCGCAAGAAGAAACGCCGCCCCAAGATGGAGTGGCACCTTTTCATCGGCGGTTTTGGTTTTCCCTGGTCGCCCGGCGCTGTGTTACGGTGGTTGTTGATCGCGCTCTGGGCAGCCGTGGCCGGCGGGCTGATCTACGCGGCCCTGGCACTGGGGATTACGGAAGGTTTGGCCGAGGGCAACATCTACGAGACCATCGTGGCGATGCTGGCAGGCGTGGGCGCGGTCCTGGCGGGACTGACTTGCGCGGGCGTGGCCGCCATCCACGGTCTGACGATTCTCCTGGAAACCACCGCCGGCAACGACCGTATGGAAAACTGGCCGAATGTCGTCCTCTTCTTGGATTGGGTCGGCGATCTCTGGTTCATCTTCAACACGGCAGTCGTCAGCGTGGCGCTGGGATTGGGGCTGGCTTGGCTCGCGCCGGACCTGATGGGATCGCGGGAGACTATTGTGGCGGTCACAATTTTCTTCGTCTTCCCGGTCCTCTTGCTATGTGTCCTGGAGACCGACTCGCCATTCTTGCCGCTCTCGACCGCCGTGTTTGCCAGCCTGGGACGGCACGGCATCGCCTGGCTGGCGTTCTACGTGCAGGTGGGTGGCGTGCTGGCGGGAGCCGCGGCCCTGGTTAATTATCTGGGCCTGCAGAGCGATTTGCGGCTAGCGATCCCGCTGGGCGGGTTGCTGTTCTCGGCCGTCGTCATGATCTACTTTCGCTTGCTCGGCCGCTTGGCATTCTACTGCTCGGTGGAAACAGAAACCGAAGAAGTACCTGAGTAACCTAAATGGCCTTTCGTGATTCCAAGACGCATTTGTAGGGTGGGCCGAGTAACACGAGTCCCACCAAATTCGATCCGGAATCTGGTGGGACTCGTGTTACTCGGCCCACCCTACGGCTCCGCGCCTCCTGGAATCGCGAAACTCCCGTCAGTTCACCTCGTCGAAGAGTACGCACAAGACTTCCAGGGCGTGAATAGCGCGGACGGGATCGTGGTCGCCGTCGATGTGTACGGGTTCGCGCCAGATCGACAAGGCGTAGCGGATATACTGTTCGCGCGACTCGGCCAGGAGGGCCTCGCCGAGTTCGACCTTCAGGGCCGGCCAAAGCTTGCGGAACTCGGCCAATGCGGCGGCCTTGCCCTGGACGGCGTCAAAGAGGGCATCGTCCAAGGCCTCGAGTCGGGCAACGACCTCGGGCGAATCGGCGTCGAGAAACTTGGCGGGGCCACGGGCTGCCGGCGTCTCGCACGTCGACACAGCGGCAAGACTCCCCTGAAACTTGTGGTGAGCTGCGTGCGACTGGCGCATGCCGACGGCTTGCGGCTGCCGCATTCCGCCGGCGTCCAATTCGTCGAGCAATTGCAAACCCAGCAGAGGGAGGTCAGCCAGGTTGAAATCGGCCCGCGGCCGGGCCAGTTCCTCGGCCAGGAAGGCGAAATTCCCCGACGAAAGCGCGCGGTATACGAGCCGTGCCCAATCGTTGACCAGAAGCCGGTCCGATACCTGCCCGTTGCCGAGATCCAGCGCGGTCAGGCCGGTCCGGTGGGCAAGCCAGCGCTGCGCTGCGGCGTCATCGGGCAGCGCAAACAGATCGAACGGCCGCCGTGCGGAGAACTTCAGCCCCGTGGAAAAACTGATCGACCCGCGGCAATCCAGCGGCAGGCAATCCAACAGGCCGCCGATCAGCCGCTGCGTGGCAACCGGTCCCCGCACAGCAAGACCGACGTGGTTCAAGACGCCCTGCACGAGCATCGCCAGCGCCGCCGGGCCAACCTCAGTCGCCAACCGCCTGAGCAGGCTTGGATCGCGAGCGGCATTGGTGCGCAATTGCAGCGGCTCCAGGCATGCGGGTATGGGAGCCAGGGCATCCAGGCTGTGCCTGGCAGTGACCGCGTCGAGCATTTCCAGCGGATGGTTGGCAAATTGCCGCAAGACCGCGGCGGAAACGACCAGGCAATGCGTGTAGATGCGTTGGCCGCCGCGTCCGCTGTACTCCCAGCCGGCCCGAATCGTGCGCGAGAGGCAAAACGAGCCACTGGGAAGGGGAAAGAAGTTCACGCTTTCCGCCTCAGGCCCCGCATCGGACAGCGAATCGTGCGATGGTCCCCAGGCCACCAGTTCGCGGCGGTCGTGCTCGACGATGCCGGGGCTGGCAGCCAGGATCTGGTAACCGGCCGAGTTCTCGGTCTTCGCGGACGTGAATATCGCTTGTTCGACGGCAGCCCACCCCTTTCTCATACTTATCGTCTCCCCGCGGGATACAGTTTCTCCAGGATCCATTCGAATGGCTCGACAATGCCGTGCGGTTCGACCCGCAAGGGCATCCGCCGCCGGCCTGCACCGCGGGTTTCCAGCCACGTGCAGCAGCCGACAACGCTAGCGGCGAAAAATGCATAGTCGACAAATTCCTGCCGGCAGTATTGCCAGGTGCCCGTGGCATGTACGCGGGCAAACTCCTCCGGGTTCCGACGACAGACTTCCGCCTGATCGACCTTGGTAAAGACCAGCGCGAGCGGCCGCCGCACGATCCGGCCTTCTCCGCCCCGCAGTTCGAGTTCCCGCAGGCAACTCAGGACCTTCATGGCCGCGAAATCGGGGCCACGCTGGCCGCGCGCGAGTTCCGATGCGTCGATCAGCACCAGCGCGGCAGCCGAATTCCGCAGTAGTTCGCGGACGACGTGAAAGGTTTGCGGATGCTCGACTTCCTCAAGAATCGCCTCGCCGGCCATGTCGGGCATGACCAGTTCCACGCTGGGATCGGGGCCGCTCGCGGCACCTCCGCGCTTGCGCGAACCGGGGCGCGCGTGCCCTTCGCGCGACGGCGGCAGTTCCGCAGCGATATTATGGTGGATTTCGCAGTGCATCCAGTTCCAGCATTCGGGTTCTGAACCGGTCTTGGCCGGGAACTCGCAGCGCGCGAGGGCCGACACGGTGGCCTGCTGTAGGCCGATGGAAAAGGCCCCCCGGGCGACGATCTGCAAACGGTGTGTTTCCCGCGAGAGCATGTCCATCAACATGCCGAGATACACGGTCTTGCCCGACCCGCTGGGGCCCAGGATGGCGACCATTTGCGGCCGTTGCCTTTGTCCCAGGGCTTGGTGGGCCAAGGCCAACGGCGCGCTGCAGCGGCGGCAATACTCGGCCTCGCGCGTATTCGCGGCCTGGCATACGTAGCACGCCACAGGCGACGCCGACTGGGCCAGGTCGTCGGACTTCATCGGCTGCAGCGCACCGCGGGTCATACGTGGAGGACCTCGCACGTGCTCGGTTCGGCATCCGCCATAGGCAGGGCCTCATTGCGCGGCAAAGCGAGCACGAGGTCGCACGTGCCGATGGCGCAACGGAAGCCGATATTGTGCCGCCGGCTCAAAGGATATTCGCCGCTCTCGAACTGGCAAGTGGCCTGGTTATCGAGATACGTGTCGAAGGCCCCGCCGCGGATGCTTTTCAGCGGCGCGCCGCTGCCGTAGCTCTGTTGCGGCCCCAAGCGGAAGTCGCTGGCGTTCCACTCCCAGACGTTTCCTACCATCTGATAGATTCCGCCCACGCTTGCGCCAGAGGGAAATTCACCCACGGCCACAACGCGATTCGGTCCCGAACCCCAGAGGTTGGCCCGGCTGCGATCCAGGCTGTCGCCCCAGGGAAAACGCCGCTGGATCATGGCCGTGCCGTCGGTGGCCACGGGCCAACAGGCGGCCTTGACCCATTCGGCGCCGGTGGGGAGACGCTTTCCCAGCCAGCGGGCGCAGGCCTGGGCCTCGTACCAACTGACGCCCACGACGGGCAGGTCGTCTTCCCCCGGCAGGTAACGGCCATGCTGCCAGAAAGCCGGACCCGGCTTGCCTGTCTGGTCGACCAAGTCGAGTACCGCTGGCCACGTCTGCTGATCCCAGAGCGTCATGTCACGATAACCGCCCGCGGCGACGAATTCATAGTACTGCCGGTTCGTTACCGCGCAGCAGTCGAGAAACACGGGCGCGACGTGTATGCGCCACTCCGCCGCGGCCGCGGCTGGGCCGGCAAACTCGCCCTCCTCATCGTTACCGTCATTGCGCAGGATCACCTCGCCTTCCGGCACCAACCCCATGCGGGCGTGGAGCTGCTCGCAAGCCTCAAGAAACTGGTCCTGGCTAAGATTGCCGACAACCTGCTTCCGCAAGAGCAGGGCGTGGCGCGATTGGGCCAACATGCGGCGGACGAGGACCGCGGTATCGTCGGTGTCGGCAGGCCGATCGGCGGCGGACGCCGTAACCGCGTGCGGCAACGGCGTTTCCACCGGCGGCGGGTCCGCGTGGCACAACGCCAGCGTCGTGGCCACGGCCGTATACACGATGCCCACGGCGCCGCCGATCAACATGGGCAATTGCCAAGCATACAGGCCGAAGCCGATGCACAGCAGGCACAAGAGGCCGATCGTGGCGCATCGCAGTTTGTCTTGATGTCGTTGCATAAAGGCGATTGAAAATAGAGGATTGATCACTTACTGGGATCAGGTTCGTTGTTTCGCTTGCAGCGCCGCGAGGTGATGTCGCGTTGCAACATCTCGAACTGGGCCAAGACCGAGTTCAGGACGGAACTCTCGCTGGGTTGCGGCTTGCCGTTTTCGCCGGGCGCGGCTGGGGTGCCGCGGACCTGGCCCGCCAGGGCTTCCAACAGGCTCCGCATGCGCTTCAACTCGCCGGAGAGTTCTGCCTGTTGCTGGCCGGCCAGGCGTTTCTGCTCGCTGAGCGATTCGGCCTGTTCGGCCGCGCGGCGGCGCATTGCGTCCAGTTCGCTTTCCAGCGCCGCGCGTTGCTGCTGCCAGTCGGCCTGCTCCTGCCGCGCGTGCTCGAGGATGTCGGCAATCTGCGGGTCCGGCGCCGGCTGTGCCCGGGCTTCGGCAAGTTCCGTCGCCAGGCCCGCGAGCCGCGACAACTGGCCTTCGACGTTCGCATACAACTCGCGCAGGTCCTGCTGTTCGCGCTGCACATCCTGCTTGATCGCGGAGAACTCGGCGCAAAGCTGGCGGCAGCCTTCGCGGATCTCGCGAAGTTCCGCCTGGTCGCCCTGGAACCGCTGATAGCCCGCGCGAATCTCCGCCCAACCCTGCTGCGTTTCCTGCTCGGCGGCCTGCAGCCGGCCGTGCAACTGCTGCAGCTCTTCGATCAAGCGGTGGAAATCGTCGCGAACGGCGGCGAACGTTTGCTCCGACTCCAGTTTCTGGCCCGTGCCGGCTTCCAGGCACTTGTGCCGCGCGAAGAGTTCCAGCGACAAGCATTGGAGCTGATCGAACACGTCGCCGAAGAACTCCGTGAACTCATCCTGAGTCGCCCGAAATTCCTCCATCGAATCATGCGCAGATTCGATGCCGCCCGCAGGTTCTTGCAGATCGACTGACACGGTTACACGCCCGTTGAAGGAAAGTTGCTTGGCGGCCGCCCCTGCCGTACGGAGAAAAGGGTCCGCGAGTCTTTACGATACCTGACCGAAGCGGGAACCGGTGGAGGTTCGGCAAACGCCAATCCGATTCTGTCGGGATCGCGAGACTGGTCGAGACTTGCGGGGGCGGAAATCGCTGCGGGCCGAATGGTCCGCTAAATAAACCTAGGTCAAGAAACGCCCGCAGGCAAATGTCCTTCGCCGAACTTCTCCGAAACGCATCCCGGCCAGGGGTGCGAACCCGTTTACACGTAAGAAGTTAAGGTTTGACTTGCCGGTCAGTTTACGATCGTCCCACAGCCCGAACCACGAGGCGGCAACCCGCACTGCGGCTGCGGGTTGTTGGGTGACTCTGCTGTGCGATCTTGCTTTGTTCGTCCGTGGACCCATCGGAAGCAGCGGAACAGCAATTTCGACCCAAGTTTCAGGCCGAACGAATTCAGTTGTTCAATGCGATCCATGCCGGAACTGCGCTGCGCTTGTTTCGGCCTGCATGGCTTATTGCCGCTCCTTGTTTCCTGTCGGCACCATCAAGTCCTTGCCGATAATCTTGAGCACAAACGCATACTCGCAGGGCTTTTCGGCGGGCATGGCGATCTCCAAACCGTCTTTCGTTTGCTCCGATTTCAGCTTCCCCGCGTGGCCCAGCAGGCTTACGTCGGTCACCTTGCCGCCGGTCGCCGAAGTGGCCAGCGAACGGACAACCGCCCGTGGGCCGGGCCACGCCAGGAACGTCGCGTACAAGACGCCGCCCTTGCCGGCAAAGCGGATGTCGCTGCCGGCATAGGGGCGGTCCCGCCCGTTGTTGACGAACCGACCCGCCTGGTCCGTCTGGCCCTCGCCGTACACCCGCCAGGGGCGCGTTCCGTAAATGCTCTCGCTGTTGATGTCCATCCAGCGGGTCAAGCCGGCGAGGAACTTCAATTCGTCGTCGTCGAGCGTGCCGTTGCCGCGGACGGGGATGTTCAGCAGCAGGTTGCCATTCTTGCTGACGATGTCCACCAGTTCCTTGATCACGCTCTCCGCCGTGCGATAGGTGATGCCCCGGTAATAATGCCAATTGCCGATGCAGGTGTCAGTCTGCCAGGCATAGGGTTGGATGCTGTCGGCACGGCCGCCCTCGAAATCGTCCACCAGGCATTTGTAGACCTCTTTCGGCGGGTCGGCGTCGTAGATCTTCGTGTTGTAAACCGCTTCCAGCTTCCCGTCGTGCCACGCACGGTTGGCGTTGAGGAAGTGGGCGACGACGTCCATCCCCGCATCGCCCAGCGGCGGGACCGTGTCGTCGAAGTACAGCAGGTCGGGCCGGCAGGAGTCGACCAGGTCCTTGACGCGGTAGAAGAACTTGTCAACATAGGCCTGCTTGGCCGCGGACGTGCGGGCCGCGCCGTGGGGACCGTAGAGGTCGGCCGGATCGAGCCCTTCCCACCACTGGCCCTTGCCGTCGGCTTTGGTCAATGCGCCATCGTACGGTACGCCCCGTAGCGGGCCGGTCTTATCGCTGCCGTGGGCCGGCTCCAAAAAGCCCCAGGCCCGCGCGCAGTGGACCGTGACGCCGAACCGCAGGCCGTTCCTCCGCGCGGTCTCCGCCCAAATGCCGACAATATCTTTCTTCGGTCCCACGTTGACCGAGTTCCAGGGCTGGTACTTCGAGTTCCAGCAATCGAAGTTACAGTGGTGATTGGCCAGGGCCACGAAGTACTTCGCCCCGGCCCGCTTGTAGAGTTGGATCAATTTCTCCGGGTCCCACTGGTCGGCCTTCCAGGCGTTGCAGATGTCCTTGTAGCCGAACTTCGAGGGGTGGCCGTAATGGGCGACGTGATAGTCGTATTGACGTTGCCCCGGCTGGTACATCAAAGTAGCGTACCAGTCGCCCTGCTCCGGCTGGCACTGGGGGCTCCAGTGTGCCCAGATGCCGAACTTCGCATCGCGGAACCACTCGGGACATTCGTACTGTTTGAAGGACCGCCAATCCGGCTTGAAAGGCCCCTTGGCAATCGGGTAGGTGGCCTCTTTCAGATCGGTCGGTGGGCTGCCGGGCACCGAAACGGCGGGCGTGGTAATGCCGTACTTGGCCGAGAAATATTTCCACAAGCGGGTCAGTTCCGCCTGGGAAAGTGCCCGATCATATACCAGGACCTCCGCGATTTCGCAGCGCGCCCTGCCGCCCAGCGCGAGCTGTCGGGGCAGCGACTTGGCGGTCTCGATGCGCAGCGGCCGCTCCATCAACCGCAGGTCATCCTTCCAGAAGTTGACCAGCGGCTTCGAGGCGTCCGCGAACGTGCCCGTGTGCAGATGCCAGTCCGTATTGAGCGAACCGGGGCCGTAAAGGTTCCAATCTTTTTGATAGATCCAGTTGTCGCCGATCCAGCCTCGATCATCGTCGACATATCCGAAGGCCCAGTTGCGCGTGGGGCTGGAAAAGACGCGTTGGCAGGCGGTGGGGTCCTTGTCGGTCCAGCGGGCCAGCAGCAGCAGCGAATGCGACGACATGCCGCTGCTGAAATCATAAGAACTGCCCAAGGAACCGCGGCCGTCGAAACGCACGACCGCCTTGCCGTTGAGGCCCTTGGCCATCACAGGTCCTTTGCCGGAGAGTTCGCCGAAAGTGTGGCCCTGCCCGGACTGGTCCAGCCATTTCGTGACACGGCCGTTGCCGTCGGTCACGACTCCCTCATCCGCCTTGAGCCACAGCAGGCAGCCCTTGAGTTCTCGGGGCAGAGAATCCGCCGCGAAGGCTGGGGCGACTGTCATGCTCACGGCGCTCAGAAAGGCCAAGAGACGGCGATCGAGTTGCCCGGCACATCTCCTCACGGTCGATTTTCTCGTTGTCGTCATGGTTTTTCCTTGGTGGTGTCCTTTACAGGGAAGCGGATCAACGGACTGCAAAACGGATCAGTTCCGAACAGGTGCCCTTGGGAGGGTGGATGGTCAAGCCGTCGTGGATCAGCATGGCGCCGTCGAAGGTTTGGGTGGCGCCGTTGTTGTCGAAGGTGACAGCGTAGCGCCTGGCCGGGTCGAGGCCCCTGGGTCTGAACAGGTAGGTCGCGGGAGCGGCGGCGGTGAGGCGGATGAACGTGGCCCAGCCCTGCGTCTTGTCGACGGAGGCGAACTCCATGGCGAACCAGTCGGCCGATTCGACGCCGCCAGTGGCGTGTACGGGAGCGTGATGAAAGACCCTGCAGGTCGGCAATAGCGGTCGAATGAACGTCTTGTAAAGCGTGGCATAACGCTGGTGGTGCTGCCGCAGCGCGGGCGTAAACTCGCTCGGGCTGCGGGGCAGCAAGCCTTCGAAAATCATCGGCGTCTGGCCGATGGCATAGGCGCCGCGGAGGGTGGTAAGGGCGTCAGGAAGATCCTTGGGGACAGCCATGCCGTGGCAAGTGACGAAAATCTCCGGGGGCATGAAAACACTATACCCAGCGGCCATGCGGTAGAAGTCGGGATAGATGGAGCGGTCGGACGAGAACTGCTCGTGGTAGACGCCCGCCACACTCAGGTCGTTGCGGTCCCCGCCCGCGGACGCCTGCTGGAAAATTACGTTGGGGAAGGCCGTGCGGAGCCGATTGGAACCGGCCAGAAAAGCCTCGTAGTGGCGGAAGTAGTCCGACTCCAGGAAGCCGCCGCGACTGCTGGCCGAGCCCTCGCCCAGATAGCAGCCGTTAAAGTCATGGCGGTACAGGTCGAGGCGGTAATGTTCAAGGATCTGCCGGACTTCCTTCTCCCAGTATGCTGCCGCGGCGGGGATGCCCAGCTTGAGCACGTTCCCCGCGAACCACTCGGGATGCTCACGTCCTACGCGGCTCTCTTTCCACGGGCCGATGGTGCAGCCAGGCGGTGGCGACGTGAAACCGTCGCGGCCACCCTCGTCCTCGCTGTAAAGACCAAAGAGGAGGCCCTTGGCGTGGGCATAGTCGACCAGGGGCGCCAGCCCAGCGGGAAAGCGTTTGGGATTCGGTTTGAGCCACTCACCGTAGCAGGAGCACCATGTCGGACAGTCGAGAATGAAGACCTCCAGCCCCGCAGCCGCGGCCACGTCGATGGCGTCGCGCATGTGCTTCTCATCAAAATCGTCGCCGCGGAAGATACACACAGACCAGTCTTCGTTGCATAGGTATTGCGCGCGATGGGCAAGTTCGGGCTTGATCGGGGGAGATACGCATCGGCGGACGTGCTGGTGCATGGCTTGGACGGCGGCGTCAAAGTCGCCCGCGGTCAGCCCCAGGTGGACGGCGGGAGTCGTAATGGTCTCGCCCGCATCGATTACCCGCAAGGCATTGACGGCCGTCGGGCCGACTTTGAACGTCAGGCCGTGGTCCTTGCCGAATTCCATGAAGTAATTGACCGGCCAGCCCAGCCCGCCCATGGCGAATTGACCTGTGGCGTCGTTGCGCAAGGCGAAGAAGGGCTTTTCGGAGATCAAGCCGCGGGTCTGGTGTAAGACGTTGCAACCCGGCTTAAGGGCCATCCAGCCAAACCAACCTTCAAACTGGCTTTCCCAGCGTTGCATATGGCCCAGTGCGAAGGGGGCGTCCTGACCCCAGAGTCGTCCGGCCCAGGGGGCCAAGCCCGTCAACGCAATGGGCTTGGCAGCGCGATTCGTGATCCGAAGATAGCGGGTCAGGATGGCGGTGCCGTCCAGGAGCGTGTGAACCTCGAGATGGATGCCAGCGGTGGCATGTGTGAGTTCCACCACGACATGCCGAACACCGCGGGGAGTGGACTGAAGCTCGTGGAAGGCGCCCCACTGCCAGCCCGAATCCAGGAGCCTGCCGCGGACGACAGCGGGGGACGGCTCGCTCTTGACGCGAATCTCGAAGGCCGGTTCGCGCCAGAAGCCGGCGCGATCGACTTGGCCGTCGCTAGACCAGCAACGGCCCACGAGACGACCGTCGAGCAGATCCTCAACATAGATCACCGGGCCGGAGCGGTAGCGGACTTCGCAATTGCCTCCTGCGGCGTCCCAATCAACTTGTGTTGTCTCGCCACCGCTGACGGTATGTCCGCAGGCGAGGAGCATCACCAAAAACAAGGTCGGCATGGGAAATATCTGCACAAACATGGGAGACTCCTGGTAAGGGGCGACCGACGAATAACTTCCGGATTTGCGTGGCATGCCTTAAGCCTTATCCCTGACATTACTTCTGAAATTGACCACTTAGGTGTTGAACGACTTGACGGTATCTCTATTTCGGGGCAGCCGCTCGTTTTACTCGATCCACGAGGCCACCGGGCTTGGCCGGGACGCTCAGGTCAACCCGGTCCAAAGCGGCGGGCAAAGACCACAGCATCATGTCCTGATAGTAGTCGTTGCCGAAAGTCCTTTCGCCCGTGTCGGCGTCCCCGCGCATGATGTTGGGCATATCCCAGGTGTAGCCGTGCAGGCAGACCAGATTGTGCCAGACCTTGTGCGCGAGTTCGACGCCCAGTTCCCGCTGACCATGATAGATGTAGGTCATCGCCAGCATCAATGCCTCAGGCGGGAAGTAACTGTACGTGCCATAGCCCTCGACCTTGGCCGGCGTGCCGTCTGGGTTGGCGTAGTTGACGGCCCCGTACTTGGTCACGGCCACGTTGCAGCGCTTGATCGTAGCGAGCACAGTCTTCACGCGGTCCTGAGGCAGCGCGCTGGCCAGGCCATGGTGATCCGTGATCCACTCACCGTCCAACTGGTAGCCAAAGACGAAATCGGACTTCGTGTTGGTATCGGGCTCGAAGTAGTTCAGGTAGTAGCCGCGCGGGTCCCAGAGCCGCTGGTTCAGGGCTTCCCGGGCGGCCTCGATCCAGTCTCCGCACTGCCTGGCGTACTGGCTGTCACCGGTCTCCTTGGCCATTCTCTCCGTGATCCGCAGTTGAGCAAGATGCAAACCGGCGACGTGAGCGGTCATTCCGTGCCAGCCGGGTTGCGGAGCCTCGAACCACTCCGTGCCCGCGTTCCCGTCCGGCATGGAGATGATCCTCTCGCCGACGCTATAGCTCTTAGTCGTGCGCAAGCCGACGGTCCAATTCATGCACTTCTTCACCATCGGATAGAACTCTTGGAGGTACTTCTTGTCCGCTGCGTCGTTGCACATCAGGAACCGATCGACGAGCGAGGCCAAAGAGACGCCGTTGCTGGCGAACTGGTAGCCCTTGGTCGGGTAGTTGAAGTCGATGTAAGGAGTGCTGCCGGTACATCCGCCGAAGATCCATGGCGGCGCGCCGTCCGCGAACTGATAGCCCTTGTAACCCCGCAGCGTCGCTAGCTCGAGATCGGGGAAGAAGTAGGACATGGGCAGGGATCCATAGAAACTGCAGCCAATGCACTCGATCTGCGGGCAGCCCCTTGGGCACTCATTGAGACCGAATAGACCGTCTTCTTCCTTGACCCAAGCGGGAATGGGGGCCTGCTTTCGAGCCCAATAGCCGTCCTCCGTGATCAAATACAGCACGTTGATCAGGGAGTCTCGCAACCAAACCGGCAACTTGTTCTCGGTGTAGATCACCTGTTGCCAGGCCAGGACCCGCTTCAGGAACTGCTCGTGATTCTTTGCGAGAAGTTGCGCCGTGGACTCGGCGCTGGGATAGAGCTTGGCATACATATGGCTGAACCAGCGGGGCTCGCCTGAATAGCCCTTGTAGACGTCTCGGGCTCCCGGTCTGCCGACTCCGTTCCATTGGGGAGAATGCCAGGTGACGACAAACCGCACCACCTTCTCCTCACTGGAGGAAAGCGAGAAATTGACGGCGGCAGAGCTTCCGGGGCGGCTTGCGTCTGCCGGGGGAAGCGCATTGGCAATATCGGCCCACGCGGCGCTGTTTGCTCCAAGTTCGCCGCCCATCCGCAGGTCCTCGGGGCCGAGCACGCCCAAGGCGTAGGAAGCAAGCCGGGCGCCGACCGCCACGCCGTTGCAGCCGCCTTGAACGATGGCCCGCGTAAACGTTGTCGCTCCGGCCTCTTCGGCATTGGGACCGGGGAAAGAAAACGCCACCGTCCCGCGCTGCGGCGAGGTGCCGGCATTCCGCAGGTGTACCTCGAAGACAATGCCCGGAATGGCCGAGTCCTTGGTATGGCCGGGGAAGAAGGGGCTCCATGCCCGCATGCCGACCTTCACGGGGGCATCGGTGTCGAACTCCAGGTCGGCAACGGGATAATGGCCCCAATAGTGTATCTGTTTAGGTATCTGGACGCCGTTGAGTTTGATGTCGGCCCAGACGGGCGGAATGGGCGAGCCGTTGGGGCCGCCCTGAAAGCAGCCCCACCCCTGCTTGGCCTGCTTGGGATCGCAATAGACCCAGGTCTTTCCTCCTACGCTCATGCCGAGAACGGGCAAGTTGATCGGTCCGCGGCGGGGTGCGTGCGTGTTGAAGATCGTGGCATAGCCCAGCAAGCCGCTGATTTCCAGGTCGAGACAACCCGTGTCGATGCCGCCCAAAGCCATGCCGTTGGTGACGACATCGCCGCGGCGATAGATCACGCCGCAGACCGGCTCTGAAAACCCTTTGGCCTTGAATTGGACCCAGTCCCGGGCCGGCAAGCCGGTCGGAAATAACGTGCCTGCCGCGGCGGGCCCGCCCGCGAGAGAGAATACGGCAACCGCCATGCAGAGTCTAAATATCATGAGCATCCAACTCCTTCCTGCTGGTGAATGAACTCAAACGTGCTGGTCAACCAGGATCTCGTTGCCATCAGGATCCACTACAACAAAACTAGCTGGTCCAGTTGTGGATTCATCGGCTTCGCTTGTAAGTTGAATGCCCTGCGCCTTCAAGTGTCGCTGGATCGCCCGAACATCGTCAAATTCCGGAAGTCGGTTCGCGTCGCTATTCCAGCCCGGGTTGAAAGTCAGCATATTCTTGTCGAACATTCCCTGGAATAGTCCGACGAGCGTAGTTTCGTTTTTCATGATCAACCAACCCTGGTCCTGGTTGCCACCGAACACCGTGAATCCGAGTTTCTCATAGAAAGCACGGGATACTGCGATGTCCTTCACAGCTAAACTTACGGAGAATGCGCCAAGTTTCACGGGAAGCTCCTATTGCGATAGCGGGCTGGAGAGTGCAGAAGAACGGTTTGTGACGGCTAAGGACCGGCGAATCAATAAGTGTCGTGTTGTAGGGGTGAATTTAGTCGCCCTCTTCAACAATAGGGCGACTAAAGTCACCCCTACGGCGTCGACTTCCGACAGTTATCAATTCGCCGGTCCTAACAGTATTGAACGCCGAGTTGCGGCAAAACATTTCCCTATTCTCGCCACCGCGCAGGGCGTTGTCAATCTGACAGGGGCTGAGAGCTGGGGCTTGAGTGATCGGTCGGCAAATGGTACAAAGACATCGCAGTGAAGATGTATGCCGCTGAAAACGGGGGGCTTTTCGCCAGTCGACCTTCGCTTCCACGCGAAATCAAACAAACCTGTTCCCTGCAACCTGCCTGCTCTCTCGCCATTCCTATCGGAGGAACCAGATCGTGAAATCCGTGCTGATCGCCCCACGCAAGTACGTTCAAGGCCGTGGCATCCTCAAGGAGTTGGGCAGTTACCTGAAGATACTTGGCCGGCGGCCGCTCGTGCTCTGGGATGAATGTGTGAAGGGAATTGTCGGCGCGACGGTTTTGGAGAGCATCCGCCAAGCGGGCCTGGAACCGCTGGAAGCCATGTTTCAGGGCGAAGCCACTCTCCAAGAAAGAGAACGCGTGGGACAACTGGCCCGGCAGCATGCAGCCGATATCGCGGTGGGTCTCGGCGGCGGCAAGATCCTGGACGTTGCCAAGGCCGTCGCGGTGGACGCGGGCCTGAAAATGGTGACGTGTCCCACGATTGCTTCCAATGATTCGCCTACCAGTGCGGCCTCGGTGTGGTACGACCAGCAGGGCAATTTCGTCAACTTCGAATGCTGGCCATCCAATCCCGATCTCGTGCTGGTCGACAGCCTCATAATCGCCCGCGGCCCGGTCCGGGCGTTCGTGGCCGGCATGGGCGACGCCCTGTCCACGTGGGTCGAAACCGAGGCGGCCTGCAAGACACGCGCAGCCAACCTCGCCGGCGGACGGCCGACCATGGCGGCGGTCGCGCTGGCGCGGCTCTGCTTCGATACCCTCATGGAACACGGGCTCGAAGCGAAACGCGACCTGCAATGCCAGGCGCTCACTCCCGCAGTCGAAAAAGTCATCGAAGCCAACGTGCTGCTGTCGGGCTTGGGTTTCGAGAGCGGCGGGCTGGCCACGGCCCACATGGTCGGCAACCTGTTGTCGAACGTCCCCGAGTGCAAGCGGATCATGCACGGCGAGAAAGTCGCCTTCGGCATCATCACCCAACTCTGCCTGGATGACGAGATCGACGTGCGGCAGAGAAACACGATCGTCGATTTCGAGATCGCCGCCGGCCTGCCCGTGACTTTCGCCGACATCCACCTCGAAGGCCTAGCCCGTCAGCGCCTCGACGAGATCGGCACGGCCTGCGCGGGCGAAGGCTCGCTCTGCCACAACCATCCATTTCCCGTTACAGCCGACGACGTCGTCGATGCCATGATCGCGGCCGACGCGCTGGGCCATGAGCGGAAACGCCTGCGGTCATAAAGTTGACGCTCGCCGGGCCGCGACTTATAATGACCGCTTGTCCCTTAATGATAAAGGAGAATGCGATGAGCAAGGATTTGAAGATCGGACGCCGCGCCGCGTGCGCGACGGTGTTGGGCATCGGCGGCGGTTTGCTGCTGGCGGGCAACGCTTCGGCGGCCCCCTTGCTGAGGCGGCGGGTAGTCGTTTCGGCGGCGCTGAACAACGCCGACTTTTATGATGCCCAGGGAAAGTTCAAGCCCGAGGCCGCCAAAGCGGCCTATTTCCGTTTCCTGGAAACGGCCCCGTACCCCATCCCCGAACGGCTGCGCAAGGAGATTTGGGTCTCCGATTTCGGCCTGGGCCGCTTCACCGAGGTCGGCCTGGGCGGCATGTTCTGGGTCAATAACCAGAAGGACAACTACACCAGCCTCGACTTCTTCCTCTTGCCGGGCCAGATGATCCCCGAGCACTGGCATGTGCCGCTGCCGGCCGAGAACGTGGCGGTGAAGATGGAGTCGTGGCATGTCCGCTGGGGCTCGACCTATACTTACGGCGAGGGCGAGCCCGCGGCGAAGCTGGGCGTGAAGATCCCCGAGTGCGAGGAGAAGTATGTTACGGTGCGGCACGAGAAGGCCCTGAAGTTGGGTGACGTGGCCGGACTGACCAGGCCCGAACAGAAGCATTGGCAGCAGGCCGGATCCGAGGGCGCGATCGTCACCGAGACCTCGACCTTCCACAGTGGCGCCGCCGTGCGGTTCACCGACGCGCGGATCAAGTTCTAAAAAATACCGGTAGGATAGATTTGTAATCTGTCGCCACAGGTTGAAAACCTGTCCTACCGGAAATCTGTCGCGACAGGTTGAAAACCTATCCTACGATGGAAAACACCCTGTGAGGCAACTCCATGCACCGTCACGCCGTCCTCTGCGGATACACTGCGATCCTGCTGCTCTTGACCGCTGGGCAAGTCTTCGCCCAATCCTATCGCGAGATGGTCGAGGCCGACTGGCTCCGGCAGGCCGGCACGGCACAGTCAGCGGCGCCGGCACGGTTCCCCATAGCCCAGTTCCTCGCCCGGGCGCGGCTTCTGGCGGCCAACCTCAAGACAGCCGGCGTGAATACCCAGCCCCACGAACAGACGCTCGCGGCCATCGAGGCCGAACTCCAAGCGCTGCCCGCCGACGCCGCGCCCCAGCGGCAGAAGGAACTCTATCTCAAGACCCGCTGGGCTATGCGGCGACTGGCCTTCAGCAACCCGCAGTTGGGCTTTCGGGAGATTGTCTTCTGCAAGCGGTTTACCCAGGAAACCTATCCCGACATCTGCCTGAACCACATGCCCTGGGTCTCGCGGCCCGGCGGTGATCTGTGCGTGGTCACGCTGGCCGGGCCGGATGGCGAGCCGCGGGTGCGGACCCTCTTGAACGGCGCCTTGGGGCCGGGCCACGTCCACGGCATGGACCTGTGGTGGGACGCCACGCGAGTGGTCTTCGGCTACGCGAAGTCCAAGAGCAACGAGCCGGTCCCGGGCTTCCCCGGTCGATTGGGACATCAGTACCGGCTCGATAACGAGCCCACCCACATCTTCGAGATCGGTATCGACGGCAAGAACCTCCGCCAGTTGACCGACCATCGTCTCTGGAGCGACCTGGACCCGACCTACCTGCCCAACGGCGAAATCGCGCTGGTTTCCGAGCGCTGTGGGGCATCGTTGCAGTGCAACGAGATGGATAAGGACGAGACCTCCTGCAACCTGTACGTGATGCGGCCCGATGGGAGCAAGATCCGTCGCTTGAGCGTCTCGAAGGACGGCGACTACCTGCCCCATTGCCTGGCCGATGGTACGATCGGCTACACCCGCTGGGAATACGAGCAGCGGGGATGGGCCAACATCCAGTCGCTCTGGACCGTGCGGCCCGACGGTACCGGGGCCGACGCCTGGTTCAAGCAGCATCTGAATGATCCCTGGGCCTTGGAGGACTTCCGCTCGATACCGGACACGAACAACAACAAACTCGTGGCCATTGCCGCGGGCCACCACACGCTGGCCGCTGGGCCTGTGGTCATCATCACCCCCAGCGACGGCATGAACGATCCGCGGGCGATTCGGATTGTCACGCCCGGCGTGCATCCGCCCGAGGGCGGCATGTCCGGCTCGCCGGTCGACGGAGGAGGAGTGGCCGATCGCGGCGGATTCTATATGACCCCCTGGCCGCTGTCGCAGAAATACTTCCTCGTTTCCTACTCGTACAGCCCTGCGCAAACCGAGCGGGCCGGTTATGGCCTGTACCTGATCGACGTGTTCGGCGGCAAGGAGCTGCTCTACCGCGACCCGGGTATCTCGTGTTTCCTGCCCATTCCGTTGCGACCGCGACCGCGGCCGCCGGTGCTGGCCGATAGGACCGATGCAGCGAAGACTTTTGCCGTTTGCAGCCTGACGGCGGCCGCTTTCGGGATGCCGGGGGTCGAGCCCCGCCGGGCACGCTATTTGCGCATCCTGCAGGGTATCCAGTGGCCTTACGACAAGAAGTACGGCGGCCAGCGCTACGAACCAGACGCCAAGGGCGCCGAGAACTGGAACCCTACCCGTGTGATCGGCACAGTGCCTCTGGAGGCCGATGGGAGCGCGTACTTCAAGGTGCCCGTAGACGAGGCTGTCTACTTCCAACTGCTCGACGAGAACCAGATGGAGTTGCGGCGGATGCGATCGTTCATCAGTTTCCAAGCAGGCGAGCAGCGGGCCTGTGTAGGCTGCCACGAGACGAAGGCCCTGGCCCCGCCCGACGGCCCATTCCCCACGGCCATGCTCCGCGACCCCATCGATCCTGTGCCGCCGCCCTGGGGCACCTCGGCCATGAGCTTCCTCCGCGACGTGCAACCGATCTTCGACCGGCACTGCGCAGGTTGTCACAGCGGCATGAAGCCGGCCGGCGGACTCGACTTCTCCGGCGGCCTGACGAGCGTGCGGGACGGTCGCACCCGCAATGTGGCCTACGACACGATCTTCAGCCGGAATCTCATCGCGCGCTCGAACGTCAACGATGATGCCCGCATCACGATGCCGCTGGCCTTCGGGTCGCACCGCAGCAAGCTGGTTGAGGTGCTGCAAAGCGGCGCATGCAGCAACCGCGCTAAACTTTCCCAGGAGGAGTGGATTCGGCTGGTCACTTGGATCGACCTGAACGGTCCGTACCATGACCGCTTCATCAACAAGCGTCAGGAACGGCCCATTTACGACCTGCCGGCCGATCGGCAACTGGAATCGGCGATCGCCGCGGTGCATGCCACGCGCTGCCAGGCGTGCCATAAGCCGGCCGACGTGACACGGCTCAGTTGGATCGACCTGCGGCAACCCGACCGCAGCCTGTTTCTCATCGCGCCTTTGGCCAAGCTGGCCGGCGGCGCCCAGAAGTGTTCCGAGGTAGTCTATAAGGACACCAGCGACACCGACTATCAGGCCGTGCGCACACTGGTCCGCAAGGCGGTCGAGAAGGCCTGGCAGTGCCCGCGCCGCGACCTGGAGTCGCTGGCCCATTAATGAAGTGTCGTTCAGAGGCCGGTAAGGCTCACCCGCGTGCGGGCTGTCGCCATTTCGATGACCTTCGGCGTGAATGCCTCTTTCCCCATGATTTCGGCAACCACTCGCGGTGATGCGGATTGATAGAGCAGTCTCGCCTCGACAGTCAACGGCCCCGAGGCGTCGGCCGGCAATGTAAAGCGAACCGTATCCCGAGCGAAGCTCTTGGGTCCAATGGTCCGCTTCCAGAGGAACCGCGTCATTTCCCAGAGCTTGAAAGTTGGCTTACCTTCTTTGTCACCCGCAATGGCGCCGAAGGCGATGGCACCCGCCCGTGGATCGCCGTGGTCGTCCAGCCCCGGGTTCTGGAAAAGGAGCTTGCCCTGGGCGTCGTGGATTTGCAATTCGACCCACAGTCGCCGGAGTTCCGTGACGGCCGACGGAATACTATGACCGGCGGCGACGTTGTACACCAACACGTCGACGACCAATTCCTTACCGGCCGTCGCTTTCGCGGGTGACTTGAGTTCCAGCCGGGCTGCGCCTTTCAACCGCGCCTCGGCCATTTGCGCGTGGGTCTTTCCACCGGCAAGGATGTCGGCGTTCGCATTGCCGCCCACAAAATAGTGGCGATAGATCGGACGATCCGCGCCCTCGGCAACGGATTTTCCTGTGAGAACCAAGGGCTTGAGCGTCTCAGCGACCTTCTGGGCCTCTTCGACCGTGCGCATGTGGCAGTCCTGGCACTGAATCCCCTTCTTGGAAAAAATCCCTGCCTTCCACTCGTCGTACGTTTCCTCAATATGAAACCCGTTCATCGGCTGAATGACCGTGTGGCAACTGGCGCACAATTCGGAACTGCCGAAGAAGTCCCTCTTCTCTCCGGAATGAGAACGGTTTTCGGCGATATTGCCATAGTTGCCGAACTTGACCATTCCTTGTTCGATCGTGAACGAAGCGTTGGCCGGCTCTTTCCAGGGGCCCGTTGTGCCGGTCAGTGCCGAGATCTGGTGGCAGACGTCGCAGTTCACGCCGGCTTTGGCCGCGACCGGCAATTGCGGGTCGAGCTTCGCAGGAATCAGTCCCGTGAGCACGCCGGCCGGCGAGTGACAGCCGGCGCAGAATGCGTAGACTTTCGGCCCGGCCTCTTTACGTGCAGTTTCGGCCAGCGCGCGATAAAGCGGATCGGTGTGACTTGCCAAGTGCATTGACCCCGTCAATTCCTCGAGTTGCCGGGGGTGGCAAACACCGCAAGTCTCCGTGGCCTGAAACAGGTCAATGTCGGCATGGGCGTTGTCCGCGGTGCGGATCAGCGAAAGGCCGAACGGTCCCGTGGGCGGTTCTGCCGGCAATTTCGGCGCGGCCGACTGGCCGACGGTCGCCGCCAACACCCCGAATCCCATCACAAGATATGCGATACTGGAATTGTGCCACATACTATTTCCTGACTTTCAGATTGCATAGATCGAGGCGATTGGATACATCCGACTCGTCGCCATAATCAACGAGGATGACCAGTCGTCGCACACCGGTCAGGTCCAGGTCGATGGGCTTGGGCGGATCGGCTCCGGTAACGGTCGTTTCCAACAAGACCTTGTCGTCGCCGCGGAGCACGAGGCGGGCGCTGCCGCGTGGGCGAAAATCGTCGTCGATCCCCGCTACCGCCTCCAGCTTTCTGAACTTGCCCGGCAGGTCGTATTTCATCTCCGTGCGGCCATACATCGCCAGTCCCTTGGGATATTGCTTGCCGGCCAAACGCATGGGTTTCGATTCTAGGGTCTGGTCCTGGCGTGGGCGGAAGAACTCGGCGCGGGCCGGCAGTTCCTTGTCCATGCCGAAGTAGGGCGTATAGACGGCCGAGTCCGGCTTCAGGTCACAGAGGAAGACGATCTTGCCTCGCGAAAGATCGATCTGGGCCACTTGATCCGGCGCGCGGCGGACCGTAAGGCCCGCGGGCGTTTCCCATTCCAACTTCTCGGCAGACCCCGCTTGCCGGGCGGCGCCCGGATAATTCACACTGCGTGCCGACCACCGCGAGCCACCGGCGTCGGTGACGGTGTACTGGCCCTCGGGATGCTCGCTCGGTTCGGCATGGTAGTAGACCAGCCCATAAATCTTGGCCCGCTTGATATTCAGTACTTTGCCGTTCAGGTCGAACTCAACCTGCTTGTCGGTCACGTCGTGAATAGCGCCATCGTGCCAGTCAATGCTATCGCCCTTGGCGGTGACTACTACGTCGCTCTGAGACTTGTTGCCCACGATGCGCAGCCATTCGGCGGCCGCGGCCTGGCTTCCGGCCTGGAGGCGGACGGTGAGGATGTCGTGGGTCGGGATTTCCATGACTTCACCGCCGAGGAGCGTAATACGCGCGGTCCCGGCGCGGGTCGTATACTCTTCGGCCAGCAGTGTCGAGCCATCGACCAGGTCGACCCAAACCGACGGTTCCTTGCCGGGCGCGGTTGGCTTCTGCTGGGGCGCCAACGAGGCAATCTTCTCGATTTCCAGCGTCACGCGGCCGGTCGGCGTTTCCAGGACGACCTGTTTGCCGTCAATCGACACCAGGCCGCCGGCCAGTTGCTGGCCTTCCAGGGGTTGGACCAGGAACTGGGGAGCGGCGCACGCCGCGGCTGCCCAGGTCAACATGGCGACTAGGGAATTGCAAATTGCCAATGGAATCAGGCTGGGTTGCTTACTCATGGTTTCCGCTCCTCATACGTGAATTTTACCCAGTGCGTGTTGGAGTGGATTTCCAGGCGGCGGCCGGGAGGGTCGGCATCGATCTCATACTGGTTGTCGAAGGCGGTCGCCTGGTTCTGGTGCAGGATGCGGCCGGTCCGCACATCGAGGCAGAGTATCTGCGAGAACGTTCCCTGGTGGCTGAAGCCGCCATTGGGCTGCACAGTGACCTGCATATATTGGCGGTAGAATGTGAGGATAGGCAGATCACGGGCCTGGTGGACGTTGAACATCTGGTTGGGAATTTGCGTCGCCCAAAGCCGCTTGCCCGAGGTCGCGTCGAATCCGTAGACCCAGCCGCCGACGTTGATGTTTCCGGCCGTGAGGTTATTTCCGCCGAAGGGATTCTGCTCGACGGCGGGCGAGATCGCGATCAGGACGTATCCGCCGGGCGAGTGCCGGGCCACGATCCCTTCCAGCGAATCGATCCGGTCGGCCTGCGACTTGAAGACTTCTTTGCCGTCGCGCACCCCGAGCACGACGAAAGCCCCGGCAGGCTCCAAGACGGCGATTTCATCCCCGTCGAGCAGCCAGAACTGGGCCTGGTCGGTGAAAGCATGCTGCCAGAGGACCTGCTGGGTCCAGGGATCAAATAGCCGCAATTGGGTCTGTTTGAGGTTGGAATCCCAGATCAACCATTGCCGGCCGAAAGCGGCAATCCGCTTGCTCAGCGGCGGCACGGCCCGGCGGCCCAGTTCGCGGCCGTCGAACCCGCAAAGCACGATCGCTTCCGTCGCATCCGGCGGAGTGGCCAGGACTATCTCTTCGTCACCGGTCAAGTCGCTGTCGCCGACCAGGTCGTCGCGAGTCCAGAGCAAGCCTCCGCTAAGCGGATCGACCGCCACGAGTTTCCGATCCTGTTCGAAACAAACATAGTCGGCCGTCACTGCCAACGGACTGGCGGTGGGCGTGGCCAGCGGCTTTGCCTGCCGTTGCATCAGGAAGCGGCGGCGAAGAAGCATTTGTGGGAAGCCGGCCTGCGGCGTGGCAACCGTGAAGCTGTCCTGGGACCAGAGCATCTTGCCTTTCTCGGCCAGTGCGTCAACGGCGCAGACGCGGTTACCCAGCATTGTCACCAGCAGATGGCCGGCCAGTCGGCCCTCCGAAAACTGGTTCACGTAGCCCATGAAATTCGGATGGATCTTCACCTCGTCCAGCGGCAATTTCCACCGCACCCGGCCGTCGGGGTCGGTCTCCATCAGCGAGGGAACGCCGGTGGCAAAGGCAATCCGGATGCTCAGGTTCGCTTCCGGGGCCAAGACCGGCATGAACATGTTGACGCCCGCGGGCCGGTTCGCGGTGCCGTTTTTCGTTTCTTTCTTGGGTTCGCCCAGCGGCCAGGGATCGGTGCGGTCCAGGGCGTGGCGGACTGAATCCCCCTTCGCCAGCGCGGCAGTCAGCTCATGGCCGCGTTTGCCGTCTCTGCCGACGATATCGGCCAGCGGACCGCTCAACTCGCGGTAGCACCGTGCGGCGTCCTCGGGTCGATTGGCGCTGCGGTAGAGCACGGCCAGGCCGGCGGCCGCCTCCCGCTGTTGCTGGGGAGTGCCGTGCCGCAGCACGCAGTCGAGCATCAACTCGCTTGCCAACAGTCCCCCCGCGGCGGACTGGGCTTTCTGAGCTAATCGGAGGCGGGCATCGTTGGCCGCCGCATGAAAGGCGAAGCAGCCGATGAACGGTGACAGCCGGTCGTCGCGGAGGCGTGCCTCGATCTGGCGGTCCATGACGGCACGCTGGTCGGGCGAAGCGGCGGCGTACAGGTCGGCCAGGCTGCCGCCGATCCAGCGGTCGCAGCGGACGGTCCGCGTAACATCGGCGGCCTGGATTTTCGAGACGTCCGGCGCCTGATCGATCCATTTCATGTAGACGTCGAAGGCCTCGGCGATCCGTCCGCCACGGCGCAGGCCGGTTGCCAAGCTCTGAAGGAACCGGCCGCGGAGTTCCGGCGTGTCAAAGATCGATTCAAGTTCCGTGGCCAAGGGCCGGCATTTGTCGAAGTCCGACTGCAAGCCTTCGCACAGTGTGTCGCGGAGCAATTGTCGCGTGTGGTCCGACGGTGCGGTCTTCAGGGCGCGGCGGAACTGATCGATGGCGTCGACGTATCGGCCCTGGTAGAAGTGGACCTCGCCCCGTTCGGCCAGCAGGGAGGCATCGTCCGGCCGGGCGTGCAGTTGGGCCACGAGTTCCGCGTCCCGCGCGGGCAAGAGGTCGAAGCGGCTGATGGCGTCGATGGTTTGCGAGAGAACGGCCCCCTGGTGGTTCACCAGATTGCCCGGGGCCTGGCCGTCCACCGTGCGGCTGCGCGAGAGGATTTTTCCCGTGCCCAGGTCAATCGCCGCAACCTCGGCCGTGCTCAGGGGCAAGTAATAGCAACTCGGGGAAAGATAGCCGCGGCCGCTGGGAAACGCGGAAGGGGGCAGCCAGGTGTCTCCCGGGTCCCAGGCGCGCGTGCCGTCGGACAGCTTCAGTGCCCATACGCGCTTGCGCCCGACAACGATCACCTTGCCGTCGCATACGCCGCCCACGTACAGGCCATCGTGCCGCGGGACCGCCCATTCCTGGTTGCCGTCGGCGAGGCGCAGGCAGACAAGGTCCTCCGAATTCGGCGCGCACAACAACACGCGGCCCGCCGCGATCGTCACACCGGGGTCGTACCAGCGGTCGGTCTTGTCCGCCTGGTTGGCCTGCGCCTGCATGATGAAGAAGTTCCTCCGATTGACGCCGTTGCTGGGCACCTCGAAGGCCCAAACAACCGATCCGGTTGTCAGGTCGACGGCCACATAGCGGTTGCCCGAGACACAGTAGGCAAGCAGTACGCTGTCGGCCGCCGAGGGACTCGATCCCCAACGGCGCGGGTCCGCGCCCAGCGGTCCAAAGGGAAAGAACACAGGAGTCGCCGACTCCTGCTCTTTGATCGCCAACGTCCACTGGTTGAGGACCGTCCCATCGCTCGGTTGCAGAACCAAGAGCCGGGTTTGATCGCCCACCTCGGCAACTACATAGAGTTGGTCTTCCAGCGGCAAGGGCGGCCCAAGAAAGAACGCACCGGCCAGCGGGCCGCCACCTTCGGCCGGCGGGCCGCCCGCCTCCCACTTGACCTTCCCCGTCTTCACGTCGTAGGCCGTGAGCCTGTTGTAGGTCTTCAGCATGCCCGGATCGAGCTGGCGGCGGCCATTGGGCAAGACGACCATGGACTGCGTATCGGACCCAAGATCGAAGGGCGTGCATTCCAGTCCGAAGACCAAGCGGCCATCGCTGCTCATGGTGCCGAAGGAAAGATCTTCCCACAGGCGGCGTGTCAAGCCGCGGGCGACCTGTTCGGCCGCATTGGCCTTCTTCTCCGCATCGGCGAAGCGCAAGAAATACTCCAGCGGATCTTCCATAGGGGCTTCCCAACGGACCGCGCCGCTGGCTAAGTCGATCGCCCGGATGTCGATCGCCGTACGGGTCACCACGGTCTGCCCGACCACCAGCGGGTGCAGGCTGGGCAAGGCGGCCACGCGGTTTTCCCGCTGCCGCTTTTGGACCTTCTCAATCGCCTCGCGCAAAGTGGCGTCGGGCGAAGCTAGGGCCTGGTACTTGGCCTTGAGCCACGGATTGCCGTCGACCGCCAGTGCATTGCGCGTGGGGCTGCCGGCGTACATCTGCGAGCCATCGGCCTCCGAGGTCGAAGGGCCGACAATCGCTTCCAGCCACGGCAACGCTTGCTCGTCGGAGGCAAACACTTCGCGCGACTTGCCGCCCAGGACGACCGTTTGTGCCGGCTGCCGCGACTTCCACTGCACCAACACCTCCTTGGCCGCCTGCGGCATGCGCGCCTTCAGGCAACAGGCCGCCAGCTCGACGCTCAGCGCGGGATCGAAGCGAGCGGCACGCTCGGGATCGCGAATAAGCCGACGGAAGTAGGACGCCGCACGCGAGAACTCGCCCTTGGTGCGGTAATAAGTGCCCAACAGGTACGTTGCCTCGCCGCCGGCCTCGGTGAAGAAGTAGCCCTGGGCCACGTCGGCGACCGGGGCCAGCCCGCCCGATGAGAGCGCCTCGGAGAGGCGGCGACGTGCCTGAGCGTCGAACAGCGACCTGTACTCCGCCAGCCCTTCAGGGGGCAACTGCGACAACAGGTGCTCAGCGTCGATCTTCAGCCGTCGCCAGACCGGCGCGTCCGGATCGGGCCGGTAGGAATAGTCCGACGGCGCCGCAAGGATGTCGCCCAAGAGGCCCACCGCCTCGGCGTAGCCCTTCTGCGAAATCAACTTGCGCGCACGGGCCAATTGCTGGACCTGGAATCGCTCCGCAAGCGGCAGCCCGCAGAGCACGACCGGATCGCTGCGGTCCTTGTCCTTGACTGCGCCGACAGCGAGCTTGGCCGGAGCCAGGCCCACGGGCGCGGCGCCCCCGCCGACCGGGGGCGCGGGGTTGGAAATGGGCGGCGCGGGCTTGGCCGGCGGCTTCTGCGGCGGCGCGGGAAGCGGGTTGGTCTTGACCCACGCCTCCCATTTCTTCAATGCAGCATCACGCTGCTTCGGGTCCTTGAATCCCATGTTGAAGAAATTGAACGATTGTTGCGGGAAACGATGGAGCTGGTCGAACCACTGCTTGGCCTCGGGCATGTCGTACTGGGCTTGGTCCTGCCCTGTCAGTTCCAGCAGCCAAGCCAGGGCCACGTCGCGGACCTCGACTATTCGCACCTCCAGCTTGTTGTTAATCATCATTTGATGCCGCATCACCTCGCGGTTCTCGCCTAACATGGGCAGCAGGAGCGCAGCGTAGGGCTTGCCTCCCAGCCGGGCCGTGCCCTCGATTCCACATGCCAGGAGGTTTGCGTTGGGGTTCTTCGGGTCCTTGAGCAGTTCTAACGCCGGGTCCAACGCTTCTTTGATCTGGAACTGCACCGCGAACTGGAGCTTTTGCATGGCCGTCGCCAGGCCGGTCGGCTGCTGGATCCATCGGCCCAACAATTTTCGCGAGATATCTCTGAATTCGCCGTCGCTGAGCGCCTTCTGAAACGCCTGCCGGTAGAACAGATTGGGCCACATCGGGTTCCCCAGAAGGTCCGGCGGCAGGCGGAGCTTCGAGTCCACGGCGACGAACAGTAGTGCGGCAATCGTGCCCATCTGGGGTTCCCGCTGGCCCGCCGGGACGCCGCCGAAGAACCGCTGCATTACCTGCTGAAAGCGGAGTTGGAAGGCTTTCACGGCCAACTCGTCGCCAATCTCAGCCGACTCCAACAGCACCGGCTCGCTGCGCAGCATTTCCACGAACAGCTTCCGCGCCGTAGGGTCTTTGCCGTAGACCTCGCAGAAGCGAGACCAGCAGGGAAGGTCGTGTGGCTGCCGGCCTTCGGTGTCGGCCACCAGCGCCGCGAGACGGCGGCGAAAATCGGCCTCCAGCACCTCGGCCAGTAGTCGGCGGCAGCCGCGCCGCACCTCCAAATCGGGATCCTGGAGGCCGGCCAGCAGCGCCTCCCGTGCGTTCAGCCCGGATTTCGCCAGACGGGCCGCCGCGTCACGGCGCTTCTCGTAAGACTCATCGCCCAGTTGCCGCACCAACGCCTCCGCCGTCGTCTCGGCCGGCGATTGCTTGCCGGCCGATGCCGGCGACGTCTTGGCCGCGGCGGCAACTCCCGGCTGCTCGGCCGCGAGTCCAACGGCGGCGGAGCCCAGAACCAGCGCCGCAACCACTCGCCCCAGGATCCCCGGCCGGCGCTCCCGCGCTCGCCCTGCCACGCCCCGTGACATTCTTGGGACTACCAAAACCTCTGCCATGAGTCGATTCCTTACATGTTCAGCCAGTCCACGAGCCGCCAGTCTGGAATTCGCTGAAAATCAGCCGTGTTGTGGGTGACGAGCGTCAAATCATACACAATCGCGACGGCAGCGATCATCAGGTCAGGAACACTTGCCGCGATCCCTTGACGTCGGAGTGTGCCCCGGAGCCGTCCGAATTGTTCTGCACTCCGTTCGTCATAAACCAGCAGTTCGACCTCTGTGCGGAGGTCTGCGATAGACTGGAGCAGAGAGTCGGGATTTGGCCGCCGATATGCCCAGGCGAAAAGCTCACCCAGAACAATCGTAGGAAGGTAAAGACGACCTGAGTGTTGGATGAATCTATGGCTCAGCCCAGAAGGACGGCGGAGGTGCTCCGAGCAGACGTTGGTATCCAAGAGGAAACTCATTCCGAACGCTCACGATTGGATTCTCGCTTCCGATCGTTGTAGATCTCCTCCAGGATTCGGTCGTCTTCTTCGGTCCACTCATTGGCGAGGGCGCCTGCCGATTTCAGAATCCCTTCGCCACGAATACGGGGCGCCCGGGCGGCTTGAACGATCACGTCGACCAACTGACCTTCCAGGAAGCCGGGACTCTCGCTGAGTTCGATCGTGTTGCCGTGTATGACGCCCGAAATAGACTTGTTCATGTTTCACGATCCTCCCATTCCCGTCCTCTACATTCTACCGTGCCCGGCGTTTATCCTCAACGGGTGTCAGAATTAAGTTCGTTGCAGAGTTTCAGCCGTCCAAATAGAGAACTTGCGTTGGCCGTGACGCCGAGATAGCATGGGGTGGGGCGCATGTTTGACATGGAAGGAAGCCTATCGTGAACCAATTGCAAACGGCCAGATCGAGGAGGCGGAGAGGAAGATAAGCGGTCTTTCCTTCAATGTAGCAGCGGGGTCGACGCCCTCGAAGGAAATCGGCGACTTATGGTGGGAGCTTGGCTTCCAGGCGATGGCGGGCCGCTATTAGTATCTTCTGGAGAACAAGTCTGAGCACATGCTGGCTGCTTGCAAGGAATTTGAGCATTCCCTTGGCAACAGCCCGGGTTTTATTGCTGACGCGATTGCCTATGCTTGGCACGCCCCCTTGTCGGCGGGGGCGGGGGCGAAATTGAAAGAACTGAGTTTGCAAGCCCGGCAATTCCGGCGAGAATATCGATATGACGTAAAGCCCAGGAAACGCACACTTGGAGATGGTGCTGCACTGCTGGGCTGTGGAATGCTGGGCTTCGTTGTTATGTCCGTCTTTGTTGCCGGTGTCATCTTTATTGCAACTTAATTTCGATAGCGCGGTAACATGCAGGAGTTCTTACATCCGCCGATCGGGCTTTACGTGCATGTGCCCTTTTGCCTAAGCAAGTGCGCGTATTGCGACTTTGCATCGTACGCGGGGCGCGAGGCAGATATCCCGCGCTATGTGGATGCCGTTATCCGGGAGATAACGCAGCGCAGCGCAGCAACAGGGCATCCGCAAGCGGATACGATTTTCCTGGGCGGGGGCACGCCCTCGCTTCTGGACGAGTTCCAGGTGACACGCATCCTCGCTGCGCTGTTCGAAGCATTCCCAATTGAAGAGGGCGCCGAGATCACCTGCGAATGCAATCCCGGAACACTTACAACGCCCTTAGCGCAGGCGCTCGGCAAGGCGGGCGTTAATCGGCTGTCCATGGGCGCTCAAGCCGCGCAGTCGCATCTTTTGCGTCTGATCGGCAGGATCCATGATTGGGAAAAGGTGATCGCGTCCGTAGAAATAGCGCGTAAAGCGGGATTTGAGAATATTAACCTGGACCTGATGTTCGGCCTGCCCTCGCAAACCGTTGCGGATCTACGGGAAACGCTCGATGCCGCGATTGCCCTCTCCCCCACGCATCTCTCCTGTTACGGTTTGATGGTCGAGGACGGAACGCCGATCTGCCGCGATATCGATGCGGGAAAGCTGGCCCTTCCGCATGAGGAAATCGAGCGCGAGATGTACGAGCTTGCGCGGCAGACGCTGACAGAGCACGGCTTTCAGCAATATGAAATCAGCAATTTTGCCCGCGCAGGCTGCGCCTGCCGGCATAATCTCGGCTGCTGGACACGCGTGCCGTACCTTGGCTTCGGCTGCGCGGCGCACAGTTTTTTCGAGGAATGCCGGACGATGAACCCGTCAAAGCTCGATGCGTACCTGGCAGGTGAGGAACCGAAGACGGAGCAAATATCAAAAGCAGAAGCGCGGTTCGAGAGCATGATGCTGGGCCTGCGCATGACGCGCGGCGTAAAGAATGAGGATTTTATGCGTATGCACGGGATGGGTATCCGCGAGGCCTTCGGTGAAAAACTAGAAAAACCGATAAACGGCGGGCTGCTTGAATGGCACGACGGTGCTTTAAGGCTTACGCGCCTCGGCATGGATCTGCAAAACAGCGTGCTTGTTGATCTGATGTGACATAGGTTGTCACATGATCGTGCCCGCTTGACAGTCCGAGTTCCCATTTGCTTTGGTCACGAGTCGTGATTTCTCTTGCTTGATCTCTTGCTATTTCGCGTACGGCGATTTCTCGCCTTTGTCGCACACGGCCCATAGCCATTCACCGTGTACCTTGAAGAGAACGCCATTGGCAACGCACGGCACACTGGAACTGGTGAAGGTGCTTCCCTCGATGGTGCCGAGTATTTTCAGGGTCTTGCTCGCCGCCAGGACAGTCTTGCCGGCAAACAATTTACCGTCCACCGCCAGCAGGGCGGAACTTAACTGGCCGCGATCGCTTTTGAGGGCGTAGGTCCAGTAGTTCTGTCCGGTGTCCGCATCCAGACAGTGGATGACACTGGCTTCGTCGATGACAAACACCAACCCGTCGGCAATGGATACGGTGGTCAGCGTGGCATGCAACTTATCGTAATTCCAGACTTTGCCGCTGCTGGTGACGTCACCGGTCTTGGTCGCATCGATACAAACGAGATTTCCCCTGCTGTTCTTGCTGCCATGATTCGGATCCCCACCAATCGCCACGTAAACCCGGTTGCGGTAAAACACCGGCGTGGCGATGATATCGCAGGGATGCTTTTTGCCGTCCCCTGTGGCTTGGTGCGCATAAAACGGCGCATTTCTGTATTCCGCTGGAAGGCAATCGAACCACCAGATCTTCTTCAGGATCGGCACGTCAGGCACTTTAGCCGTCGGAATGGAATCGACCGGCGTGCTGGCCGGCGAGCCGATCGAATAACGGAATTCCAGCGGCAGGGCCGGCTTTTGCGTGGAGGAGAGCGGATTGAACTTCTTAACGTATTCCGCGGGAGAGAGTCCGGCTGTGTTCTTGTCGGTGACATCGATAAAATGCACAATTGGACCGCGCAGTCTGGTCGTGTTCCAACGGTCGGGAGCGACCTTCGCCGCAGGATCAACCGGTTCAAACGCATAACAGAGACCGTTTCCGGTGGCAAAGAGGATCTGCGCTTTTCCGTTCACCGTCGCTAGTGACGGCGACGACCATTGGCCGCGCCAAAGCTGTTCGCCAATCTGTTCGTCGTCGCGCGCGACGAGCTGTCCGGTATGCTTGTTGAGCGCGATCAAGCTGGGGGTCAGCGGATAAAACGGCTTTCCCCTGTTCATAAAACGGCCATTGCCGGTACAAACATACACAAAGTCGCCATGCACCAGGACGGAGCAACTGGCGACATGATGCTGGACGACATGCAATGTACTCGCCATGTCATACCGCCACACGACATGCCGGGCAAAATCCGCGGCGCCGGCAGCGACGGACGATTTGCGCCATGAGGTCAGATCCAGGCACACCACGGTCGGGTCCGGCGCCACAAAATAAAGGCGATCGCCCTCGACGGTCGGCGTCGAGCATACCCCGAAGTTGTCGGCTTGCGAAGGACCGCAGATGAATTTCCCTAACTCGTGCCCCGTTTTTTCATCAAGGCAAATTATCGCGGCATCCGAGGACGAGCCGCCGGCCGTACCGATAAACACCTTGCCTTGACTCACTACCGGACTGCCGAAGGTCCTGTCACCGAGCTTGGCGACCCATTTGATGTTCTTCGTGGTGGAGAGATCGATCTCGCCATGCGCATTTTTCTTCCCGAAGGAATACCAATCCGGCAGCCCCCTCTCTGTTTCGGAGGCCATATTGCGCGACGGCTGTCCGCCCCACGACGGCCAATCCGCGGCAGACACGGCGGTTGCCGAGACAACTAGGGACAAAAAAATGCTGCCGGACGATACCCTGGTCCGCAGAGAAACTCCGGCAACTGTCTTTCTGAACGCACTTGAGGGTTGCGGTTTAGCTTTCATTTTGGCGTTGATCTCTTTCCTAGCCCCAGGCACATCGGCTTGCCGCTATCCACAAAGCGTATCTGCGCGACGCCATCCGCGTAATACCATCCACTGGCCGAGGCACTTAGCGCCCTCTCCGAGGTCTGTCTCTGCAGAGCGGTCCCGTCCAGATAAACATTGCCCTGATCCAAGCCTGTGTGTACCTTGAACAGATAGTGCCTTTGCGGCGGGGCATAGACGCCGGGGACTTTGCGAGCACCGATGTCGATGGTAATACTGCCCGTATCCTGTACGGCGCGATACTCCGTCGTGCAGTAGTCGCCTTTCTCATAATCGTAGGAAATGCCGTCGTCCTCGTAGAGCGTAAAGGTGGAAGTTCCCTGCGGGTACACATCCACAATCAGCGGGTCGATCGGCTTTTCCCCAACGTAATTCATGTCCGGCATCAGGGGAATGATGGCGCCGGCCCGGACAAAAACCGGAAGTTCATCGGCAGGGGCCTTGAAGTTAGTCAGCGTCCTTCCACCTTCGAATGTCCTTCCATCCCAGTAATACGTCCATTTGCCCCGCGGCAGATAGATCCTGGAACGATCGAAGGAGACCATCAAATACTTGCCGTAACAATATTGATTGGAAATGGAATACGTCTGTTCGTCATCCTGAAACTCAAGCGGCAACGGACGGATCGGCCCGATGCCGGTAGTGTGCTGCTCCCACATTTGGGAATAGATATAGGGAATGAGCCGGTAATGGAGCTTGACGTACCGCAGGAAGACACGGTAGGAGTCCGGGTCTGAACCCCAGGGAAGCTTGCCATAGATCCACTCGTTTTGGACCATGTAGGGTGTAAAGGCGATTGCCTGAAGAGCCGTGTAGCTTCTCGCGCCCGACCAATCCTGCAATTCTGGCGTATAGGCCATCCCGGTCCATCCGGAATTGGCTATCCAGGGAATCTGGACTCCCTGGTCGGAATAGGCGACCAACGGGTAACGCTGCGCACCTGTCCAGAGCGCAGTACAGAAGAGGAAGAACCGCTTGTTATGGGCCTCTTTGTATCGATCGAAGAGACCCTTCGCCCAGATATAGCTGTAGGCGTTATGGTATTCTTTGAGGCTAAGCCCGGATTTCAAAGTCCTGGCTGGGTCGGTCTTGATCCACGACGGGTCCACGCCATGCGTATCCTCCTTGAAGCCGCCTGTGACGCCCAGGTCAAAAAGATGAGTTCCAAGCCAGCCGAAATACGCATCCATGCCTTTAGCCATCGTGGGGTCCAGCAAATTTTCCTTTCCAACGTACGGGCTTAAGAGCGTGTTGAGTTCCCGATCTACGATCGTGTCTTGCATCCACAAATTCACGATGAACCCCTTGTTCATCATACGGGCGCACCATGCTTTCGCGTCGGGAAACCTGCTCGATTCCCACACCAGGTTGCCATATCCCACGGCCCAGCCCGGTTCGGTCGCGATGATGTCGCAGGGAACGCCACGAGCCCTGAACGCGGTGGTCATTGAATCGAGGTCGGCGGCGCCCAAATAGACAGGCTTGGGAAGCAAGTATCCGTTATTGCCCTGTGCCCTGTAGGTCAACCCCAACGCCTTTTTCGGAGGCAACTCCAGGTAGCCCGTCAAATCGCAATAATTTTGAATGATCTTCTTGAATGAAGGTCCTTTGAGGAAGTAAAAGTCCAGTTCGCCACCCGACACATTCCAAGCAATCGAGGCCGGGTTCGTCTTACCAAAATCAAAATGACTGATAAAAGAATTGTGCAGCAACATGCCGTAGCCGGCCGTGCTCCAGTAATAAGGCACGACAGTTATGGCCGAGCCGTCTAAAGAGCCTTTGTTCGAGTTGGGATCGATCTGAAATATCTTGATGGTAAGCCCGCGGAGGTCGAAATGTCTCCAATGCATGCCACAGCCATAGAGATGTTCCGTCTTTCCCGCGGCATCCCTGTCGAAGGCCATGGTTTTAGCGGCGCCGTTCCAGCCCATGCTGTTCGGGCCGTTCTGCCGCGTGATGAGCGTCGTATTGTCGCGCTCATAAAAGCTCAGATTGAACGGGATCTTGTTGGCCCGGATGACCATTTCCTTTGTGGCAATATTGATATGGTCGCCTACGTCGGTCACCGTGGCGCCCACCGCCGGCCAGTCGTATTTGACCACAGCATAAGGCTCGTTGGCAACAAAAGTCGCCCCGGGAATGGCCATGCGGATGCGGGCGACATCAGCCTTGCACAGCTCGATTCTGACGGTCGCGCCGCTCGAGCAATGAAACGCGACGGTATTGCCCGTGACCGTATGGGAACCGTAATTACCCACGGCCTGGGCGGCCGCAGCGGGCGGCGGCAGACCTGTAGCCGCCCGCGGAACATTATCGGCGTGGAGCATGGCCAGCGGAGCTAGCAGCAGGATACAGAAATTCAGTAAGGCAACTCTGTTCATTGGATGTCCCTGTTCATTCTTCCAATTTGGCAATAAATTGCCCTCACCCTAACCCTCTCCCGGAGGGAGAGGGGACATGTTGTGATAGCCTTTTACTGCCGGTCGAGTTCTTCGCTCTGCGGCAGATCGGCCAAGGTGGGCAGGCCGAAAAGCTGCAAAAAGCGCTCGGTGGTGAAGTACTGCACGGTCCGCCGCTTGCCCGGCAACCGCTCGATCCGCAACAAACGGCGGTGGACCAGTTGCGAGAGCACTGGGCCGCTGGGCTTGCCGCGAACCGTGCCAATCTGTTCGGCGGTCAACGGCTGCTGGTAGGCCACGATCGCCAAGACGTCGATCGCCGCCTGCGAAAGACGGGCCTCGCGGATGCGGCCGTAGAATTGCTCGCAGAGCGGGTGAAACGGCTTCCGCAACGTCACGCGGTAACCGTCAGAATCGTCGGCAATGAAATAAGGGCAACCGCAGTGCGCGTAGCGCTGATTCAGTTCCTCGACCAGCCGGGCGACCTCACCCAGCTCGACACCGCGCATCAGTTCGGCGGCGCGGGCCGCGGTCAAAGGCCGGTTCTCACGGTCGCCCACAAAGAGCATGGCCTCCAGGATCCCCAGCGGTGTGACCGGGCCGGAGTCGTCACCGGACGATTCGGCATCGCCAGCCGGTTCGTCACCCGCCAAGGCCGTTTCCTGCGCCGATTCCCCCTGCGATTGGTCAGCTTCCGTATCGGCCGGGGCCAGCGGCGCCGGCGATGATTCCGCCGGTCCCGCCGACGGCCCCATCGCCTGGGCGAACGCCCGGGCAAGCTCGTCCAGCGAAATGGGGTCCTGGTCGGGAGTTTCGGTCATGGCCCGGATTTTACTTCCAGCGCTTGGCCACTTGTTCTTTCATGAATTTCAGGCCGTCGCTGGCCAACTGCCGTTCGCTCTGGTACATCCGCCGCCAGATCTTGGTGGCGGCCACGATCTTGTCCAAGGCCAGCCCGAAGGCCTCGATCACCATCAGGTTGTCGTAGCCGATCTCGTGCAGCGTGTCGAAATTCTCCGCCCAGCGGATATTGCCGCTACCGGGCGTGCTGCGGTCGTTCTCGGAAATGTGGACGTGGGCCAGGCAGCCCTTCAGGGCGCGGATCGCCGCAGGCGTGTTCTTCTCTTCGATGTGAGAGTGGAACGTGTCGTACATCATCTGGCAGCGCGGATGGCCCACGTCGCAGCAGAACCGCGCCCCGTCGGCCGCCGTGTTCAAGAAGTAGCACTCGAAACGGTTGAGGTATTCCAGGCCCAAGGTAACGTTGACCTTCTCGGCATGCTCGGCCACTTGCCGCATGCTGTCGACGCCCCAACGCCACTCGTCGGCGGTCGGTCCTGCGCCGGTAAAATAGCCCAAGGCCGAGTGATACGGCCCGGCCAGCAGTTCGCACCCCGCGGCCGCCGCGCTGTCCAGCACCGCCTTGGTGGCGTCGACAGCGATCTTCCGCTCAGCCGCGTCGGCGCTGATCGGATTATTGCCCTCTAACCGGATCGTCACGCCCGTCCGCGCCAGACCGAGATCGTCCAGCCGCTTGCCCCACAAGGCGAATTTCTTCAGGTCGGGCTCGAAGATCGGAATCTCTACGGCATCGTAGCCAATCTCCTTGATTTGTTCCATCACGGGCAGGACCGAGTCGTCCAGCGTATCGCACCACAGCAACAGGTTGAGTCCAAATCGCACAGCATGTCTCCCAGTTTAGTGTTTTATTGATCGGATTGCCGGTCCTTGGAGTCCGACACGGCCCCCAGGACAAAGAAGTAAATGCCCGCAGGCAAGGCCAGGGCGCAGACGATGCCATCGAAGATGGCCTCCGCCTTGATAAGGTCGCGATGCGGAAGGATGGGCAGTACTTCCGGCGGCAGGAGTTGCCCCAAGAGGATCACGCCGGCAGCCAGGCCCAAGGCCATCAGACCGGCGCCAATGCCAAGTTTATCGGTGGTTGACATAGCATTCGCCTTTGGGTTCGTCCATAGTAACCCGAAGCGTTAGCGAGGACAACTACTTGGTTGGTCCTGCCTGGCGCTCCGGGTCACGATTCTGTCGGGAGAAATCCTACTTGACCGGAATTCCTTGCAACAACTCATGCTGGCGCCGGCGGACCGTTTGGCGGGCGGCGGGAAACAACTCCTGCACACCCTCGGGCAGCGGGGTAAAGCCGACACGACGCATGACCTGATTCATCCTCCATAATAGTTTCTCATCTTGACCGTAATCCCACAAGATGCGCTCCCGGCAGAAGAGAAAAATCATGGGAGCCAAGCGGTCGGTGGTGCGGGCCGACGCGAAGTTCACTACCGCTTGCACCGCCGCAGGATCGACCAAATCCAGGGTACTGTAATAGACATCCAGCTTTCCGGGATTGTCCTCCGCCAAGGTCCAGTCCAGCAGCACTTCGGTCAACACGTGGCCGAGAAAACTGGGCCGGAAGCCTGTATCATCGGCCAGAACGCGGCGGAGAGCGGCGGAAAGTTCCAGGCCGGTCTCGATAAAAGCCCGAGTCCCGTGAAACTGGGCATCGTCGCGGAAATGTTGCAACACCCCCCTCGCGATAGAGACGGTATTGGCATTCGGGCCGTGGATCAGCGGTTCGACGTTTTTGGTTCGTAGCCGTACCCTGCGGTCGGCCACTGCGAGCCAATCGGGCACGGCCGTCCCCGCCACAAGGTAGGGGTCCGCGAGAAATGGCAGCGCGTGGGAGAGGTAATTCATCCCCGGTAATACTACAGCAAACTCTCCAGCAACAGCCGCATCTTCCGCATCTCGGCAAACTGGTCGACGCCTTCCACCGGAAGGATATCCACCGACAAGGCACGGTCGTAGCGCACGCGGGCCAATTGGCTGATGAGTTTGCCGTATTCGATCAGGCCCTGGCCCACGCGGACCTGCAACTTGTCCTTGCTCGTGTCGCGGAGGCGCACGTGGTAGACGTGCGGAAAGACCTGGTCATAGCCGTCCCCCTGGAGCGGGCCACAAACGTAGTGGCTGGGGTCGAGCGTGATGCCCAATCCCTTGACGTTGTCGCACAATACGGCGGCCGTGGCAGGGTCCTGCGTCATTCGTCCAATTTCGCTCTGGAGGCCGATGCGGACACCGTCCAGCGAGGCGATGGCCACCATCGTCCGCAGCCGCTCGACCTCGGCGTTGTAGGGCGTACCCAACTCGGCCGATCGCACCGTGACGGTCACCACTTTGCTGGCCTTGGCCAGCTTGCAACAGGCCGCAAACTGCTCGTAATAGCGACGATCGTTGTCCGGCAGGTCGATATCCACGCTGAAGGCAATGGGCGTCAGCCGGTGGGTCTGGCGGCAAATCCTGATTGCCGCATCGAGATCGGCCGCTACCTCGGAGGGCTTCAGGTGCCCGTCCGCTTCGTGAATGGTGATTTCCACACACGTATATTCCAGGTCGACCAGCCGCTGCAAGGCGGCATCCAAGGGCAAATCGGCAAAACATCGGGTAGTAGCAGCAACAAACACGCCCAAACTCCTTTGGCAACAAACATTGGCGAAGGCCCGCCACCTTAGGGCAACGAACATCCCATTGCGTGTAGCTTACCGCGATATGGTGCTCCGTACAACACCATCGACTTGCCGAAACGGGGAAACTACAAAGTCCGGCAGGACAGTCCTCCGTAGCACGGAATTTATTCCGTCTTGCCCTAAGAAGGGCAAGGCCACGGAATAAATTCCGTGCTACTAAGGCCGCCTCGGTACAGCATTTTACCCAGATTAACCTTGGTTTACATCGTTGAAGGTTCGGCTGACCGCCGAACCTGGTCGGTGCTCAGCGACTGCCGCAAGACAGAGGACCTCTCGCAAGTCCAGAAGTTGAAGTTCGCGGCCACTGGCATCCGTTACGTCCGCATCACCGTTTCCGGGGTGTTCGCCGATCCTGTGATCTGGGCCAGCATTGTGAGGTCAAGGTCTGGGAAGCCAGACGCTGAATTGGAGCAGAGGGTCCTACCGCCCGGCTAACTGCCGGGCATTGCTTGATCGGGCCAACCCGGTAAAATAGGGGTATTGCAGATTCAAAATAAATATGGCTCTTCCGCTTTTTGGTGCAAACGCCCGCTGGAGTCCCGCCTTTAGGCGGAATTCTGCCTGAAGACGGGACTCCAGCGCTGGCGCCCGTCCGGCCTGCACGTAAGAGCGGAAGAGCCATAAAACATCCTTGGCCATAAGGAATGCCATGTCCACTACCCCCCATCCCGAAGGGACGCCTCCGCCGCGACCTGAGCTTTTTCCGCAGGCCGCGGCTAGCGGGGCGCCACACTACGCGCCTCAGTACTACCCGCCTCCGCCACCTCCCCGCCGAGGATTCTGGGGGAGGTTCTTCCTCACGTTCTTTGTGCTGTTGGCGAGCGGATCGTTCTTCCTGAATCTGATCTTGCTCTCCTTTAGCGCCAGCGTGCTGGGCGACAGTTCCTCTCTGCCGGTGCATGAGAAATTCGTCTCGCACGACAAGAATGGGGTAGACAAAGTCGCCATCCTGCCGATCGAGGGCGTCATCCTGGAAAGCGAGGACGGCTTTGTGATGCGGGCGATCGAGGCGGCCATGAAAGACGATCACCTCAGGGCTCTCGTCCTCCGCGTCGATAGCCCCGGCGGCAGCGTCAGCGGCAGCGACTACATTTACTACCACCTCCGCAAACTGGCGGAGAAGAAGAATATCCCCATCGTCGTCAGCATGGGAAGCATGGCGGCCAGCGGCGGCTACTACGTGTCCATGGCGGTCGGCCACAAGCCCGACACCATCTTCGCCGAGCCGACCTGCTTTACCGGATCGATCGGCGTGATCATGCCACATTACAATGTTTCGGAGTTTATGAAGGACCACGGGTTGGCCGATGATTCCATCGCCAGCAACAATCTGAAGATGATGGGCAGCATGACTCGGCCTATCACTCCCGAAGAGAAGGAGATCTTCTCGGCCTTGATCAAGGACAGCTTCGAGCACTTTAAGGAGGCTGTCCGCTCGGGCCGCGCGCGGTTTGCCAAGGACCCGAAGCAGCTCGATAAACTGGCTACCGGTCAAATCTACACGGCGGACCAGGCCGTCAAGAATGGCCTGGTGGACGAGATCGGGTTCCTGGACGATGCCGTCACGCGGGCCATCGAACTGGCCCAGTTGGACACCGACAAGGTCAAGGTCGTTCGCTACAAGCAGGAGGCCGGACTGGCCAGCATCCTCATGGGCGGGCAATCGAGCAAGTCGCAGTCGTTGGATCTCAAGGCCCTATTGGAGATGACGACTCCCAAGGCCTATTACCTTGCCTCATGGCTGCCGGGATTGGCCAGCGCCGCCAAGTAGGAGATAACAATGCCGCTAGTGGTTGTAGGTTCCGTCGCTTTGGACAGTGTGGAAACGCCTGCGCACGGCCGGCGCGATGACGTTTTGGGCGGTTCGGCCGTGTTCTTTTCCTATGCGGCCAGTTTCTTCACGTCCGTTCGTCTCTCGGGCGTGATCGGCGAGGACTGGCCGCCCCGACATCTCAAGCTGTTGCAAGATCGCTCGATCGATACGGCCGGCTTGCAGGTCATACCCGGCGGCAAGACCTTTCGCTGGAGCGGCCGCTACCTGGCGAACATGAACGACCGCCAGACGCTCAGTTTGAACCTGAACGTCATGGCCCAATTCAATCCCGTTTTGCCCGAACACTATCGCCGCTGCAAGTTCCTTTTTCTCGCCAACGGGGCCACGGAAATCCAGTTGCGGGTCATCGATCAGTGCCCCGCCGCGCAACTGGTCGTGGCCGATACGATGGACCACTGGATCCTCAACGACCGCGAGAACGTCTTGAAGATGCTCAAGCGGATCAATGGCCTGGTGCTCAACGACAGCGAGGCCAAGTTGCTCACGGGCGACGAGAACCTGGTCCGTGCGGGCCGCAGCGTATTGAAGCTTGGCCCGCGCTTTGTGGTTGTCAAGAAGGGCGAGCACGGGGCCATGTTCTTCAGCGAACACGAGACCTACGTCCTGCCCGCTTTTCCGACCTGCCAGGTAGTCGATCCCACCGGGGCGGGCGACAGCTTTGCCGGCGGCATGATGGGCTACCTAGCCGAGAAGGGCAACTACGAGCCCAAGACGCTCAAGGAGGCCATGGCCTACGGCACGATCGTGGCCAGCTTCTGCGTCGAGGATTTCAGCCTCGACCGCTTGCAGGAGATCGATCGCGCGGCGATCGAGCGGCGGATGACCGAATACCGGCAAATGTTGACGTTTTGACGAGGCATTGCCCATGATCCGCATCGAACAGGCGACGAGCGAGCACATCCCGCAGATGGCGGACCTGCTGGCAGTGTTGTTTAGCGAAGAGGCCGAGTTTCGCCCCGACCGCGAGAAGCAGATCCGCGGCCTGCGAATGATTATCGAAGTGCCGGAGCGGGGCAACATCTTCGTGGCCACGGAGGAGGACGAAGTGGTGGGCATGGTGAGTCTTCTGTTCACGATCAGCACGGCCAAGGGCGCGCCGGTCTGCTGGCTGGAAGACATGGTGATCCGTCCCGACCGGCGGGGCATGGGCATCGGTACGCGGATGCTGCAGCACGCCGTGGCCTATGCCAAGTCGCACGGCTTCACGCGGATCACGCTCTTGACCGACCGCACGAGCGAAAAGAGCATTCGCTTCTACCAGGACAACGGTTTCCAGCACTCGGAAATGGTGCCCATGCGGCTGCACCTAGGGTAGACCGGGGGACGGACTGGAAAGTCCATCGAAGCGTATTTGAGGAAAATGCCGGACGTGGGAACGGATGCGGATTCTTCCCGAATTGAGGGATCGATCCGAGGCGTTAAGGCCGACTCTTCGATGGATAATGACACCGCAGGAGCCGGTCTGGCCAATTATGACCGTACTTTGCGTGCCATTTATCTTCGCGCACTGGGTCAAGCCGGGTTGGGCTACGGCATTGGCCGCTACTACGGCGTATGTTGTCTGGTATGCTTGCGGCTTCCTGGCAATACCCGGCATGAAGTTTTAGAACTCCGAACCGGCGACCGCACGAGGGCTGGCAGGGCCAGGAAAGGTAACTTTTAAGGTGTGACCCTGACGGCAAATCTGTTCGGGCTTTCGATTCAGGGTTCCAGCGGCCCATTACGACTGCACACGCTCCTCGATCCGGCGGTTCACTCTTTCGAGGCGTCACACCTAGCGGGCTAGCGTCGGTTCAGGGCTGGGACCGCTGTCTTTGCGGCAGGTCCGCGTGGCGCCCGGCGTGGGAAACCAATTGTGCAGGAAGAATGCGAGCATGGGTCGCGAGGCAATCACTTTGTCGATATCCTTGAATCCCAGTGCCTTGGCCTTGGAGAAGTCGGCTTCCGCTTTGGCCTTGTCGCCTTTCTTCAGATGGGCATTGCCCCACATCTGGTAGGCCGCAGCGCCTTCAGGGTCAAGCCGGATAGCCTCGCTGAAGTCGGCGATGGCCTTGTCGTGAGCGCCTTGGTTCTCGTAGACCACCGCTCGGCCATGATAGGCGTGGCCATAGTCGGGCTTGAGCCGAATGGCTTCGGTATAATCGCCAAATGCCTTCTCATAGCTGCCGGTCTTCACGTAAAAATCGCCGCGAAAGCCATACGCCTGGGCTTCTTCCGGACCATAGCCGACGGCTTCGTTGTAGTCGGCAAGCGCCTTGTCGTAGTCGCCCAGCTTCGCATAAACGTCGCCCCGCCCGCAATACGCCGCGATATCGAAACCTTTGAAACTACTGGCCGTGATGTAATCGGCAAGCGCCTTCTCGTAGTCGCCTTTCTCGTCGTAAGCCTTGCCTCGGGAGATATACGACTGGACAAAGTAGGGGTCGATCCTGATGGCCTCGCTCAAGTCCGCAATCGCCTTGCCGTGATCGCCCTTCGCGTAATAGAAGACGGCACGGTTGTAGTATGCCTTGGCATTTTTGGGGTCCAAGCGGATGGCTTCGGTGCAATCGGCAACGGCCTTCTCGTATGCGCCCTTTCTCCCGTAGGCAAGCCCGCGGTCAAAGAACGCCATTGAGTACTTTGGGTCTAGGCGTATGGCCTTGGTCAAATCGGCGAGCGCCTTGCCGTAGCCGCCCTGATTGCTGTTAGCGGCTATCGGATCGTTGTACACGACAAGGTCGGGCTTGAACCGAAGGGGCGCGCCGCAATCACGCATCGCCCAGTCATTTTAGCCCTTTTTCGTGTCCGCATCGATGACTTCCCGCTGAAAAGACTTCGCGAAGTCGGCGGAAACGCAAAGGGTCGGTAGGCACGCTTTTCATTCGGTATTTGCCCCAGCGCGGACGTTGTATTTGAATTGGTCCAGACCCCACCCGGCTTGCCCGGGTCGGTGAATCAGGTTGAACGGCTAAAATGCGAAGCCGCCCCTCGATCTTGCTTCCTTCGCCGGACAAGGCCGCCTACGGCGGCCTTGTCCGGCGAAGGAAGAGGGTGGGACAGGCGCACGGTGTGTTAGCTCTTCAACCTGATTCACCGACCCGGGCAAGCCGGGTGAGGTCTGGCAACACGCATCACAAGCAGGAACCGGTTCGAAAGAAAACACTCTTTACCGCGTTGCGTAGTTTCTATCGGCCCACCCTAAAACTCCACACGCTCCCCAGGCCAGATCCGGAGATCCACCTACGGCATCTCCCTGCCCGCCCGCATATTCCCCAGCAGGGCCTCCGCGCAGGCCCGCGCAAAGATGGGATCGTTGATCGATACGTCGAGTACGACCAAGGGCACGTCTGGACGCAGGTCGCGCCGCAGGGCCGCCAGCAGGGCCGCGTCGGCCTCCGGGTCCCAGAAGGGTTGACCCGGCTCGCCGATCACGCTCAATCCCTTGGTCGGAAACAAGACGGTCGTCGCGGCCCGGTAGGCGTTGATCTTCTCGGCCAGGATCCGGCCCAACTCGGCACACTCGGCGGACGTCGTCCGCATCAAGGTGACCTGCGGATTGTGCTGGTAGAATCGCCGCCCGGCAAATCGCGAGGGAACCGATCCTGGCTCCCCAAAGTTCACCATATCCAAACAGCCCGGGGCAACAACCGCGGGAACGCCCGCTTCCTTGGCCGCGTCCAAGCGGGTGCTTCCCGCGGACAAGATTCCGCCCACAAGCTCATCGGCCCACTCCGTCGTCGTCACGTCCAATACACCGCAAGCCATGCCCGATTCAATCAGTCCCTCCATGGTCCTTCCGCCCGCGCCGGTGGCGTGGAAGACCAGGACCTCGTAGCCCGCTGCCTCGAGGATCGCCCGGGCGGCCGTCACGCAGTCCGTCGTGTTGCCGAACATGCTGGCCACAATCACGGGCCGGTCCTGAGACTCGATCGCGGGCCGCTGGGCGACCATCCCGCAGATGGCCCCCGCGGCGCGGCTGAGCAGCAGGCGGGAGATGCGATTGAGCCCGGACAGGTCCACGATACTGGGGAACATCACGATGTCGCGGCCACCGACATAGGGCGCCGTATTGCCGCTGGCCAAGGTCGAAACCATCAGCTTGGGAAAGCCGATTGGCAAGGCGCGCATGGCCGCCGTAGCGATGGCCGTGCCGCCCCCGCCACCAAGGGCCAGGATGCCGTCGATGCGGCCTTCGCGGGCCAGGCGTGGGACCAGGACGGCCGCGGCCGCCGCCATGGCGGCCACGCACTCGCCGCGGTCGCGGCGGGCAACCAAGGCAGCCAGATCGATACCCGCGGCAAGGGCCACGACCTGGCGCGAGATGTCCGCGGCGATGCCCGGTGGGCCGCCGGTCCCCACGTCTACAAGCAGCGGCTGATGGCCGAGTCGCCGGATCTCCTGGGCCACCTGCCCCAGTTCCTCGGCCTTGGTGTCCAGGGTGCCCAGGACTGCGATAATAGACATGTTTAGTCTCCCCGCATCTTCGCAGCGGCCGGGACGGGGATGCCCTTGAACCGCCGGGTCAACTGCGTGAGAGAGTCCTCGATCGCCATCCGCTCCAGGCTGGAAGCGCCGACGAACCCGACGGCGTCGGTGTGCTGGTTGATGTAGGCCGCGTCGTCCGGCGAGCTGATGGGACCGCCGTGGGCCAGGAAGAGGATGTCGCCACGGACCGCCCGGGCAGCCTCGATGATCGCCTGGGTACGGCGCACGGCTTCCTCCATGCTGACCACCGCATCCTTCACGCCGATCGCGCCGCCGACCGTGGTACCCACGTGGGCAATGATGGCGTCGGCGCCGGCCTCGGCCATGGCCCGCGATTCCTGCGGCTGGCTCACGTAGACGATCGAGAACAAGTCCATCTTGCGGGCCAGGGCGACCATCTCGAACTCTTTCTGCACGCTCATCCCGGTCTCTTCCAGCACCTGGCGGAAGCGCCCGTCCACGATGCAGTGCGTGGGGAAATTGTTCACGCCGGAAAAACCCATCTCCTTGACTTGCAAGAGCCAGTGCCACATGCGGCGACGGGGATCGGTGGCATGCACGCCGCAGATTACAGGCACTTCTTCGACCACCGGCAGCACCTCGTACTCGCCGATCTCCATGGCCACCTGGTTGGCGTCGCCATAGGCCATCAGGCCCGCGGTCGAGCCGTGGCCCGCCATGCGGAAGCGGCCCGAATTGTAGACGATGATCAGATCGGCCCCGCCCTTCTCGATGAATTTGGCGCTGATTCCGGTGCCCGCGCCTGCGGCGATAATCGGCTGGCCTTTGTCGAGCGTGGCCCGCAGCCGGTCGACGACCTCCGTGCGCGTATAGGGGTTTCCTTTTCCGGTCCAGGGATTGGGCATTTGGTATTCTCCTAGAATTAACTGCTAACCTTTGCTGGGCGTATAGCCGGGATACGCCACGGCAGGCCGGAGCGTCCGCCAAGGCTCCTCGTCGAATACGTCGATCGTGAAGGGGCCGCCCGTTTCCACGGGGCTGAGGATCGCCAGGAACCGCAGCGTTTCCGGGCGGTTGTTGAATGTGGCGTGGGGCGAGCCTGCGGGAATGAAGGCCATGTCGCCGCGCCGCAGCAGGCATTTCTCCCTGCCGACCCATTGCTCCGCCTCTCCGTCGAGAACGTACAGGATCTCCTCGCGGCCGGGATGGCGATGAAAGTTGTGCCCGTCACCGGCGGGCATCGTGGCCCGGACCATGAAGAGCCGCTCAGCGCCCACCGTTTCCGCCGTGGAAAATTCCTCCAGGCGGCACCAGGGCGTGTCAAGATGCTTGACGTCGCCCGATTGGACGAATCGATTGGGGATCTTTTCGGTCATGGCAGTGGTTCTCCTCCGCATGCATTTAGGCAGCGCCCACGCGCCGCGCGTCAAGTCAAAAACGTTTTTCGTATCTCGCCAACGTTCGCACGAACAGTTGACACTGTCGAAAAGGAGTTCATCTTGTTCTATGGTTTGTCAATCGCCTGTTCGATCGTTCGGATCGGTAGATACATATGTCGCGGATCGTCAAGCAACGACATGAATCCGAGTTTTGCGTAAAACGTGGTAGCCTTTTCGTCGATAGCCAATACCTCCACCGCGAACACTCCCAGGGCACTTGAGAGTCCCAACGCCCGCCGCAGCGCGTCGCGGAGCAACTCTGTGCCTAACCCATGCTCCTGGACGGAGCGGTCGACCGCCAAACGCGCCAAGAGAATCACCGGTACCGGATGACGTGGCAACTTGCAGCCCACTTCGTCGGGGACATCGGAGAATGCCACCGCACCAGCCGCCAACGTATAATATCCGACGACTTTCTTTCCTTCATCGGCGCGCACCGCAACGAATGTCTTCCCAAGACGTCGCTTCTCGTATTGCGTCACGAGCGTCCGGAGAAAATCGTTCAGCGCAGGCTGGCCACAATCGAAACCCGTCCGCTTGTGTCTGGTCCTGTGGTATGGCTCGATCTGAATCTCAATCATGGCCATTGCGACGCTTGGACATTGCCTTCCGGAGGGCCGCATTGGGGGCTGGCGGGTTCTCGATGAGTTCCAGGAACCGGTCGCGATCGCGGTCGGACAGGGTAGTCATGGCCTGTTCAGGGAACTCGGCTTCCGGCTTGACAGTTCCGCTGGTTTTGCGAATGCGCAACTCGTTCTCGCTGATCTTTTCCAGGATAACCGTAGCTTTGGCAAAATCTTTGGGCAACGTTACGCGTGCCCGGGCATCCACAGTTTGAGTTTCTCGAACGGTCATGACTCTTGATCTCCGATTGTTGTTTCTGCTTCGTACCAATTAATTCTACGGGGACTGCCTGGCGACGTGCTGGACGGTATGGCCGCTTGTCGGAATTGAAACATGCATCAATGACCTAATCCAAGGTCATTTCAGTCACGCCAGTGGTTCTCCTCTTCAAACTATGGGCAGCTCCCACGGCCCGCGGAACGCTCGGTGTGCCAGCAGGCGGTTGGCCTCGGGATCGCCCGGGAACTGCTCGGCTTTGGGGTCCCAGCGGAGCTTGCGGCCCAGTTTGACGGCGATGTAGGCGAGTTGGCAAAGCGTGTCGCTGCGCACGGCCGTCTCGATGTCGCAGATCGCGCGGCGGCCCTGGCGGACGGCGTCGAGGAAGTTGCGCGAGTGGTCGTGGCTGACGGGCAGCTTGATGCCCATTTTGCCCGCCTTGTTCTGCGGATCGCGGAGGAGCTGGTCGTCGCTGGCGCGGATCGCGCCCCGGTTGACGTGGACCCAGCCGGAATCGCCGCTGAACTTCACGCCGAAGGCAGGGCCCCGGCCGTTGTTCGTGAAAGTCACGGGCGCCGCGCCGGCATACTCGAAGCGGATCTTCCAGTTCAGGATCGCGTCGCAGGTTCCCGCCTTGGGGAACTCGCCGGTCCCTTCGATCGTGACCGGCCCTGTGGCGTCGGTGCCATTGCCCCATTGCGCGATGTCCAGGTGATGGATGCCCCAGCAGGCGATCATGCCCAGCGAGAAGTTGGCGATGTTCTCGTGCCAGTCGCGGATGAGCTTCTGCGCGTTGAAGGGCGTCAGCGCGGCCGGGCCGACCCAGCGGTTCCAGTCGAGGTAGTTGGGCACCGGCTGCTCGGGGAGCAACTCGCTCTGCCGGCCACCCGGCACGGAAACCTCGATCTCTTGCAGCTTGCCCAGGCGTCCGTTGAGGGCCAGTTCGCAGGCCCAGCGGAAATATTGGTCCGAGCGCTGCTGCGTGCCGAACTGGAACACCACGCCCTTCTTGCGCACGGCCGCCCGGACCCGCCGGGTCTCCTCGAACGACAGGGCCATCGGTTTCTCATGGTAGATGTGCTTGCCATGCAGGATGGCGTCCGCGGCAGCGATGCTGTGCCAGTGGACGGGCAGAACCATGAGCACCGCGTCAATGGCCGGGTCGGCGTTCATCTCGCGGAAGTCGGAGAAGAGCTTGACGTCCGGCTTGCCGTACTTCTCGGCGACGATCTTCCGCGCGGCCGACACATGCTGCTGGTGTACGTCGCAGATCGCGGTCACGCGCACGTCGTCGTGGTTGAGGAAGGCTTGCATGTCCCGCGTGCCCTGGTCGCCCACGCCGAGCGCGCCGAGCGTGATCTTATTGGAGGGCGCGGTTGCGCCGTTGGCCCCCAGCGCCGCAGCAGGGACAAGGTATGGGGCAGAGACGGCGGCCAATGCGGATCCGAGAAAGGCTCGGCGGGTCGGTCGTTTCATGACGAGGCTCCCTTGGTAGGTTCTGCGCCGCACGCAACGCGGCGGCATTGCATGGAGTCTAAACGGGCGGTGCGATGAAGTCAAGCCAATCACGGCTCCGACAGGCGATACAAGGGCAAGTGGCGGAAGTAAACCTCCAGGGCCAGCAGGCGCAGCGAACTGGCGTAAATGCGCCCGGCCTGCCAGTCCCATTGGTCGGCGGGGTCCCATGTCCCCGCCAGGTGCCCGCTCTTGATCTGGCTGCCCACGAGCATGTCGCGGAGGGCCAGGTTCCACTTCCGCCAGGCCTCGCCCTGCACGTGGTACATGACCTGCGTGCCATAGTACCAGTAGTAGCTCGATTCTTGCCCCTTGCGCGGCAAGTGGGCGAGCAGATACTTCACGCCCGACTGCAAGCGCGGATCGTCGCGCGGGGCGCCCAGATACTCCAGGCAAAGCAGCCCTTCGGCCGTCATGGGCGGCGTGATGGGATAACCTGCCTGATAGCGGAATGTGCCCATGCCCGCGCCCTTGTCCTCGACCGCCCGCAGCCACTTGTGAACCCGGTCCAAGGTGGCTTGCGGAACCTTGAGGGCCGCTATCTGACCGCTCTTCATGGCCATCACCTGCCAGCCCACCACGGAGGTGTCGGCCGCCTGCTGCGGATTGTAGCGCCAGCCGCCGGAGGGCTTGTGCTGCGCGGCGACGATGAAGTCCAAGGCACGCTGCGCCGGGGCTTGCAGCTTGGAGTCCTTGGTCATGCCGTAGGCCTCGCAGAGCACGATCGCGGCAATGGCATGAGTGTACATGCGGCCTTCGCGGCTCATCTCGCCACTCAACTCTCCGTCGGGCTTCTGCTGCGTGAGCATCCAATCCAGTCCGCGGCGCACGGCAAGCTGGTACTCGCCCGAGAGGTGTGTGTGGCCGTCGCCCAGCAAGGGCAGCAAAGCAAAACCCGTGGCGGCCACGTCACAGCGGAAGCCGCCCTGGCCTCCGTAGTCGCGGCCGGGAACTTTGCGGTAGAACTCGTGCAGGCTCCAGTAGCCGTTGGCGTGCTGGTGATCGACAAACCACTTCAGTCCAAGATGCACGGCCGCCAGGCTTTGGCTCGTGCCGCCGGCGGCAGTCGCCACGTCCAACTTGTCAGCACTCTGCCGCATGCGGAACATGGCCTGCAAGCCGATAGCATCCTCGGCATACATCAGCCCTGAGGCCCGCGGTCCGCGGCGGGCGAGCCCATTTTGAGGCAGTCCGCCCGTCGCCGTAAGCGACGGCGGATCGTTTCCTTGGGTACCGTTTCCCTGGGCATCGCTTCCCGCAGCGCCTTGGCCCAGTCGCCGCGACCAGTCGGCCAGGGCTACTGCGTCGCCATCGCCGGCCGATCCACCGGGCACGCCGCGGGGGGCTGGCGCGGCGCCGAGATGGGGACGGGAGACGTCGACAACGCCGGGAGAAACTCCGGCCCGCTGGCCCGATCCGTCTCCGCTGCCGGCGTCATGGCCCGATCCGCCCGCCGGGGCCGAGAGGACCTCCAGTTCGGCGTGGACCTCGGGCACGACGGGCGTCGTCAGGCGGGCCGCGCGCTTCAATCGCGGCACCGCAGTAATGGCCGCGGGCGAAAAGTCGTTCATAGCAAGCTCGGTTGGTGTGCCCTTGCCGAGCGCTCCCGCCAGCGGTTCCTCAGGCCCGGCGAGCATTGCGGCAGCGGGTGGCGGGCCCGTTGCAGCGGGTCGTTCGCCACCGACGGCAACGCTCTCGATCCGCGGCGCGGAAGACTGCCCCTCAGCCCGGAGCGGCTCGATCTCGGCCGGCTCGGTTCCGAGGCCCACCGCCGCCCGCTGGCGGGGCAAATTGCGGATGTCGGTTCCGGCAGTCAGTTCGCCGGGCGGGGCCGCAAAACGGGCCGCCGGCAGCATCGGCCCCAGCGGTTCCAAGGGCGCCGTTTCCAGCGAGGCCAACCGCGGCGGCTGGGACGCAGGCAAGGAGTCGGCGACGGGGTTTTCGGTCGTCACCGACTTCAGGTCGGCAACTTTTCCAAAGCCGTCGTCGGCCGGCCGCAACGATTGCCGCAGTTTCTGCAAGGGTATGCCGGCGGCGGCCACGATCTGCCGCAGCCCGTGCCGGATCTGTGCCCCGGCGCCGTTGTCCAGGTAGACGTAAAAACTGCCGATCGCCAGCAGCACGTGGACGGTCAGCGCGATGAGGAAGAAACGTGGGGCGGGCAAGCGGCGTCTGGAGACCTCGCGGAAGTACCAGATCAGCACCCCGGCCAGGCTGGCTGTGGAACCCACCGCCAGAAGGCTCCACCAGACCCACTCGGCGCTCCAGGCAAAGAGATTCATGGCCGTTCCTCAGAAAATGTATCCGGCACACTCCGTATGCCGCTGCCCGGCACACGGAGTGTGCCGAATACTTTGGGCTCCGGAAGCTTGTTCATCGCCGTTCCTTCGTCGCCTCTTCGGTCACCGTGCAATAGTGCCCGACCTTTTCCCGCTCGCACAAGCCCATGACGCGGGCCGGATAATGGAAGGGCACGCGGTCGTCGGCGCGGATGTGTACGGTCTGGGTCCCCGGGTTCTTGATGCCCAACTCGTGGATGAAGCCGGCCAGGTGCAACTCATCGAGCGTCTGCCCGACCACCACGTATTCGCCTGTCTCGGTCACATTGATCACGATATCGTCGGGCGGCATCGAGAGCGGCTGCGCATGGGCGACTTCCGCCAACCGCACGGAGACCTCCCGCTCGTCCTCGCCCATCCGCGTGGCCACCAGGAAGAAGATCAGCAAGACCAGGAAGATATCGATTAAAGGGATCATGTTGACCCCTTCAAGGTCCGATTCATCAGAAGGCAATCGCATGGCAGACTCCTTAATGTATCCGGCACACTCCCTGTGCCGCTGCCCGGCGGCACAGGGAGTGTGCCGGATACATTCTTAACGTGTTTTCATTCGCCCCAGCGGTTCGGCGGGTCGAACCGTTTCGCCGCCGGCCTCCGCCGATCTTTCCATGCCGGCGAAGGTGGGAATCGTTTCTTCCAAGACGTCGACCATCTCCCGCAGGTAGCGGTCGACGCGGGTATTGAACCAATGCGCGCATAGCAGCGAAGGCACGGCGATCAACAGCCCGAACGCGGTCCGCAGCAGGGCCAGGTAAATGCCTTCGGCCAGCATCTCCGCTTTTCCCGTACCCGCCTGACTGGTGACACGGAAGGCCAGGATCATGCCCACGACAGTTCCCAGCAGCCCAACCATGGGGGCCACGGTGGCGATGACCCCTAGCATGCGGTTGCGGCTGCGCTGCCCGGCGGCCTCGCGGAGGGCGGCGTCTTCCATGGCCTTTTCCACTTCGGGCAGCGGGCGGCCGGCGCGAATCAGGCCGGCCATCAGCACGTTGCCGATCGGCGACTCGGAACTCTCGCAGAGCGTGCGGAGGTTCTCGGTGCTGTCTTCGCGGCGGGCGATCAGGTCGCGCAGACGGCGGACGAACCGCCGCGGCATGAGCTTCCGCCGCCGCAGGTTAACCAGCCGCTCGAGCACGACGGTCATGGCGAAGATCGACAACGAGCCTTCGGCGGCGTAGAACATCCAGCCCAGCCAATTGGTCTTCTCGAAGAGCACGCGCCCGATGGAGATCACCTGTTCAGTGTTGCCCAGGTTATCGTGCTTGGCGGCATCCGAGCCGCTTGACGTGGCGTGCGGGGCTGCGGCCGCGGCGGGGGCTGCAGCCGTCTCGGCGGTCTTGCCCTTGGCGGCGTCCTGCTCCGCCGACAGGGCGACATTCGCCAGCCCCCAGCAGGCCATCGCCAGTAGCACTGCCACAAAAAACTTCGGCCGTCGATGCATATCGATCACGTTCATCACTTCAATTCCTTCAACATCCGCGCCGCGTCGGCGGCCTTGGCATGGTCGGGGTACTTGTCCACGATGACTTGAAAGGCCTCGATGGCCTTTTGACGCTTGCCCAGCGAGAGGAAACATCGGCCGATCTCGAATTGCGCCAACACCTGCCAATGCTTGTAGGCGTAACCCGAGGTGACCATTACAAACTGCTCGATGGCGTCTTCGAACTTGCGCTCGGCGAAGGCGATTTCGCCGAGCATGAAACGGGCCTTGGCAGCCGACTCCGTGTTGCCCGCCTTGGCCACCTCGTCGTCGATCGCACGGGCCTCGCCCAGTCGCCCCTGCTGCTGTAGGGCCAGGGCCAGCCCGTAGCGGGCGTCCTGGAACTGCTCGAAGGCAGGAAACTCCCGCGTCAAGGTCTCGAAGAACTTCTGGCTGTCCGGCCATTTCTTCTGGCTGGCCGCGCACGCGCCGGCCCGATAAAGCGCGAGGGCACGATACTTTTCCACCTTCTCGTCGGCGACCCGCTGAAACAGCGGCAGGGCCTCGGCAAACTTCTCTTGCTGGAAGAGGCACTCGGCGGCCAGGAACCGCGCCGGACCGGCCAGACTGCCGCTGGGCTGTTCGCCGAGTTGTGCCTGCAAGGTAGCGGCAGCCTGGGCAAACTGCTTCTGCCGGAACTGCATGTTGGCCAACTTGTAGCGGAGCTTTTCGCGGAGGTCCGCCGACGGCGACTTCGCCAGACCGGCCTCGTAGGCCTGCGCCGCCTGAGCGGCCGCCGCGGCGCTCCGCTGGGGGTCGGTCGCAGCCCGCTCCGCCGCCGCTTCATAGCGCCGGCCAACTTGGAACCAGCCGTCCGCCGCCAGCGGGCTGCGGGGAAGCTTCTCCGCCAAGGTGCGGAACGCGGTGGCCGCCGCGTCCGTGTGGTCGTCGCGCAGCAGGGCCTGCCCCAACTCGTAATAGGCCCAATCGGCCTGCGCATAATCGGGCTTGTCCTGCAGCAACTTCGCCAGGGTTGCCGTGGCCTGGTCGTACTGCTTCACGGCGGTCTGGCAAAGCGCCAGGGCATAACGGGCCTCGGCGGCCTCGTCCGGCGACGGATTGCCGCCCAGGAAGGCCGTAAGCTCCTTGGCCGCCGAATCGAGTTGGTTCTGGCGTTGCAGCACCAGCCCGCGCAGGTAGCGCGCCCGAGCGGCCAGCGCGGGGACCGGATTGCCCGCCTGCAGCTTATCCAAGGCCGCCAGCGCGCCGTCAGTGTCGCCCTTGCCGAAGCGGGCTGCCGCTAGCCCATACTGTGCGCGGGGGGCGAAATCGCTTTGCGAGAATTGTTCCAGGCACTGCCGGTAGCGGGCCAGGGCGTCGTCGTACTTCTTCTGCCGCAGTGCGATCTCGCCCAGCTTGTAATGGGCCTGGGCCGCTTCGTTGCATTTGGGGTATCGATCGAGCAATTGCCGGTAGTAGGTTTCCGCCCGGGACGGGTCTGCGCCCGAGAGGGCCAACTGGCTCTCGGCGGCGATCAACAGCATACCCGGCGCCCATTGCGGCTGGGCAAGGCGAGAATTGCCCAACAGGATCTCCGCGCACTTCTGCGCCGCGGCATAGTCCTTGCTTTCCAGGTTGGCGGAGGCCGCCAGGAAGAGCGCTTGTGCAGCCGACGCATGCTCCGGGTGGGCAGCGGCAAATTTCTCGAAGTAGCCGGCTGCCTCCTTGCGGCGATTGGGGATTTCCCAGAGGGCTTCCGCCCGCGCCAGTTCGAGATACGCTACGGTCTCCGCCGCAGGGCCACCGTCGAGGGCCTTCTGCACGGCGGCCAGGGCCTCGTCGGGCTTTCCCGCCTTGACCAGCGCCCGCGCCAACCAGCAGGCGGCCTCGGCCGACTGGCGGTCGTGGGCCTTGGCCAGCGTCTCGAGCACCTGCTGCGCGTCGCTAAGTTTGCCGGCCGCGAAGTAGCCTTTGCCGGCAGCCAACTGCGCCGCCGCCTTGTAGGGGCTGTTGGGGAAGCGCTTGGGCAATTCGAGCAAGAGCGCGGCGGCATCCGCCGGCTTGCCCGCTTGCAGCCGGCACTCGCCCTGGCGGAGCAGGGCCAGGTCAGCGTGGGGGAAAGCGGTAATGGCGGCCACGGCGGAGAAGTGCGGCTCCGCCTCGGCGTACTTCTTCTCTTTCAACAGCGAGAGGGCCAGCCGCAAGCGGATTTCCGCGGCGAACTCGTGGCCCGCCAGGGCCGGCGTGCCCAGGAACTTCTGAAAGGTGGCGATCGCCTCGGAGTCGCGGCCTTGCTCCTGCTGGCTCGTGCCCAGGGCGTAGAAGGCATCGGCAGCGACGGAACTTGTGGGGAAATCGTTGACGACCTTCTGGTAAGCTTCGATCGCCTGGCGGGCGTCGCCCCGGGCGGAAAGCGATTCGCCTCGATAATAGAGCGCGGCCGCCGCATACTTGCCCTGCGGATACTTGGCAGCCACCGCGCCCAGCGCTTCGGCGGCCGCTTGAAAATCTTCGCGGCGCTTGCCGTCCAAGGCCGCCTGGTAGCGCGCCATGGCAAGATTGTAATGCGCGCCTTCGGCGTTGGAAAACGCGGGATACTTGGCCAGCAAGGTCTGGAAGGTATGGATTGCCTCGGCGTACTTCTTGGCATGAAGCTGGCAGATGCCCAGATAGTAGTGGGCGCGGTCCAGCCGGGCGTCGCCCGGATACTGCGCGATAAAGGCCGTCCATTTTTCCGCAGCCCGGTCGTAGAGACCGACATTTTGCAGTCCCGCGGCGGCGTTGAAATCGCGCACCGCCGCCTGGGCTGCTTGCTCGTCGTCGGCGGTCGCTCGGCCGCTCAGCAGGGTGGCCAAGCAAAACGTGCATAGCGCCAGATGCCGAAGATCGACCCGGGAGAGTTGCATGGCGTATCTCGCTTAGTAATGCCTTTCGAGCCGCGGTTGCGTTTCAGAGGAGCAATGTTGGTGGGGGCGCAGCGGACCGGTTCTTTCGCCGAGCCGGCTGCGGAAGCACAATTGCTTTGCTGAGGATTCTTCTAGGCGTGGCGGACCGGGACCATCATCGCACCCTTCGATGCAAGCCCAGGGCCGCTGGCGCATTATATGTGGAGCCGCGCAGACTTGCAAGCAAAAAATAATAATGGTGTGCGGCAAGGTTTTCTGGCAAGATCGTGGCACGGGCTTCCAGCCCGTGGAATGCAACACGGGCAGGATGCCCGTGCCACGGAGGGCGTTCCCTACAGGTTAGTAGCGCTGCAACAAATCCATGAGCTTGCGGTCGAGCTTGTGTCCCTCGAAGTCTTCGTATTTCACGTCGCGGCGCTCGCTATCGATAACGCCCATCGATCCGCGAAAATTCCACATGGCCCAGCCCCAACCGGCCTTCTGCCAGTTGGCAAGGCAGTCCTCAGCCCAGCGGAGGACCACGTCGTGCGGCGTCTTGTTGTACACGCCCCATTCGCCCACCATGACGCCGATTCCGCGGGCCTCCGCCGCTTTCCAAGGCTCGATGCAAGTCTTCCAGAGCCAGGCCTTGTCTTGGACGGGCAGCCCCAGCAGCGGACCGCCCGGCGCATCTGGGGCAAAATGAAACGACGCCTGCTTCTTGCCGTACTCCTGCACGCAGTCCAATACGATTTCCTTCGCGGCGGCTGCGGGCCGGATGCCGATCTGGCTGACCTGCAGCCAGTCGCCCTCCGTGACACGGATGCAGACCTGCCGCGTACGCGCGGGAATGACGGCCTGGTAGTCGCAGTCGAAGAGATTCTGGTAGATTCCCCACTGCGGTTTGAATTCCGCCTTCTTCCATTCGCCCTTGCCGGGACCGCACTGGAACCGCTTCTGCAAGACCGGCTGGCCGTCGGCCTCGACCACCAGGCGAGCGGCGGTCGAGACCGTCAGCACGTGCAGCCGCAGCGCAGTGTCCGACGCAAACGGCCCGTCGATCGTCAGCGGGTATGAGCCTTCGGGCTTGAGCGGGCTGAGCAGTGTGCCGTTGGGCGGCAGTACCCGCGGCCATTGCGGATAGGGGAAGCGGTCGCCATTGACCCAGTTTGCCTTGTAATGGCTGATCTCCATGGGAGTGTAGCCGCGGGTGGCCTGGGCGATATGCAAATCGCACAGTTCCGGCACCGGCACGTTGCCCCATTGCAGGCCGTCGGCGATGATCAGCCGCTGCGGATCCTCGCCGTGGATGGCCTCGACCAGTTTGCGGACGACGGCCACGTAGGCCTTCGCGTCGACCTGGCCCGGCTCATTCATCAAGTTGAAACTCAGCCGTTGGCTGGGCACGCCGCGGTAGCGGCGGGCGAACATGGCCCAATGCTTGGCGCAGACCCGCTGCGTCTCCGCATCGGTCCAGAGGTTCGTCCGCTCCGGCGGGCTGGCCACCGTGTAGCCTGGGGCACGATGGAAGTTGATGCAGACATGGATGTAGTACTTCTGGCCCCAGGCGACTGCCTGATCGATCTCGGCCAACGTGGTCTCCTCGAACTGCTCCCAGTTATTGCCGCGGATCCACAGGCGATAATCCATCGGTAGGCGCACGAAGTTGAACCCGAGCTTCGCGATCAGCCTGAAATCTTCTTCCAAGAAGGGCTGTGGGCCGCCGGTCTTGTAGAATTTCTCCAGCAAATTGAAGCCTCGCCAACGCGGCAGTCTTTCGGGTGTGGCCGGCAGCCAGCCACCTTGTGTTGGCGGCGCCTCGGCGGCGAGCGATGCGGCGGAAGAAACGGCCAGGACGACGGCAACGAGGATTTTGGGTAGAAGTTGCATGGGTGGGACTCGTGGGTGGGAGAGGGAGGCAGGTGAGACTTGATTATGGCACATCGCGGAGCAGGTTGCGAGTACCCGGCAACGTAGGGTGGGACCAGATCGCGCGAACGTCAGAAGATGAAGCGGAAATCGGTTGCTTGGTACGCGTCATTTGTATTCCGCTCTAAGGGCACGACGGACGGGCGTTTACGCCCGTTTGCGGCTTTAGCCGGTATTCGGCCCGGCATTCATGCCGGGTAAGCCGATTCGCGCGGAATCACTGCCTGATTACTTTGCAATGTCAACCCCGTTTACGGGGTTCCTGCCATAACCGTTCCAACTCTTGGGACGTTCCCGCAGGAAGGAGACCCGTAAACGGGTCTGACAACGTGAAACAAAACTTAACAGAAATGATTGTCGCCTGCCGAAAACCCGGCATAAATGCCGGGCCGAATACCGCCTGCGGCGAGCAACGGGCGTAAACGCCCGTACGTCACGCCCGCGGAACAAAAGCGGGGTAACGCCTCGTCCCACCGAGTCGCCACTTTCGCGCGGGGTGCCCGGGTCCCACCGTACGGCCTTCGACACGCGGCACCAATCGACTGCTCTTACCAGATTGCCGGCCAGCTCTCGGCCGACTCGGGGCAGCCGAAGGCCTGGCGAAACTCGGGGAAGTTGGCGACCGATCCGAGCACGCGCCAACGGACGGGACTGTGTACGTCGCTACCCACGTGCAGGCGCACCGCCTCGGGCCGCTCGTTGGTCCGCCAACTCTGGGCAAAGGCGATGAAGAACCGTTGGTCCGGCGTGAAACGGTCGATAGGCACAGGCTTCTTCTGCTTGGTCGCCAGCTTGAAGGCCGCATAGGCCACGCGCAGCCCGCCGATGTCGGCGATGTTCTCGCCCAGCGTCTGCTCGCCGTTGATGTGCAATCCAGGCAGCACCTCGAAGGCGTCGTACTGCCTCGCCACGCGCTCGGCCCTGGCCTGAAAATTCTTGGCGTCGTCGTCGGTCCACCAGTTCTTGAGGTTGCCGGCCGAGTCGTATTGCCGGCCCTGGTCGTCGAAGCCGTGCGTGAGCTCGTGTCCCATCGTGGCCCCGATCGCGCCGTAATTGGCAGCATCGTCGGCCCTTTCGTCGAAAAAGGGCGGCTGCAAGATGCCCGCGGGAAAACACATTTCGTTGAGCGTCGGCTCGTAGTAGGCATTGTTGGTCTGGGGCGTCATGTTCCACTCGTTGCGATCCACTGGCTTGCCCAGCTTGGCCAATTCGCGGCGGACCTCGAAGGCGTTGGCGGCCAGCACGTTGAGCACGTAGGGCCGCCGGGCGATTTCCAGTTTGCCGTAGTCGCGCCACTTGTCGGGATATCCCACCTTGCTGCGCATGGTGTCGAGCTTCTTGTAGGCCTCGGCCTTGGTGGCGGTGCTCATCCAGGTGGCGGCGCGGATCCGCCCCCGCATGGCCTCTTTATGAAGGTTCACCATGGCCAGGGCGCGGGCCTTGGCGGCCGGGCTGAAGGCCTTTTGCACGTAAAGCTGGCCCAAATCCTCGCCGATGGCCATGTCTGCCGCGGCCAGCACGCGTTTCCAACGCGGCCGCAGTTCCGTAGCGCCGGAGAGCTTCTTGCCGGCAAAAGAAAACCGCTCCTCCACGAAAGGCTTGCTCAGATAGTTGGCCGTCTGCGACAGGAGGCACCAGCGCAAGTAATCGCGCCAAACTGGCAGCGGTTCGGACTCCAGCAACTTGCCGAAGGCCGTGAAAAACTCGGGCTGGCGGACCAGCAATTGGGTCTCGCCGGATGGGAAAGCAATCGCGTCGAAATAGCGGTCCCAGACGATGCCGCGGGCCACCAGTTTCCCCAGCGCGGTCCGCTTGAACTTGTTGTAGTTCTTCTCGGGATCGCGCAGATCCACGAGCGAGCGCGAGGCATTCGCCAAGGCGGTTTCAAAGACCATGATGGAATCGGCGACGGCCTTGGCCGATCGGGGCGTGTCGCCGGCCAGCACGAGCATGCGGGCGATATGCGCCACGTAAGCTGCGCGGATCTCCTCGGCCTCTTTGCCCTTGCGGAAATAATAGTCCCGCTCCGGCAGTCCCAGGCCGCCTTGATTCAGGCTGGCGATCATCGTCGTGGTGTCCTTGTCGTCGATCTCCACGTCGAGGTGGAACCCGGCGTTGATGCCCTGGGCCTGCAACTGGGCCATGACCGTCACCAGTTCCATGCGGTTGGCAATGGCCCGGATGCGGTCCAGCCAGGCGGACAGTGGGCGCAGGCCTTCGCGGTCGATCGCGGCCTCGTCCATGCCCGCAGCGTAGAAGTCGCCGACGCGCTGGATCACGCTGCCCTTAGGGCCGCCGCTACGTGCCGAACTCTCCAGGATTCCTTTTAGGATGGCGAAATTCCGTTCGTCGATCTCCTGGTTCACGCCATAGGCGGCGTATTCGCCGGGGATGGGCACTTTTTCAAAGGCCCCATTGGCATAGGCATAGAAATCCTTACAGGGCGAGACGCCCGGGTCCATGTAGGAGCGGTCCACGGCGGAAATCGCCGCTTTACCGGTGGGCGGCCTCTGCACAGCTTTATTGTGGTCTTGGGCATTGCCCTGCGCCGCGACGACGGTGAGGCATAGGACCACCGCCGCTCGATTAAACCATGAATATCTTGACATGCCGAACTCCATGTGTGAATCGACGTATTCCTCTGATTGTCGTGGTCGGGCAGACTTGGTCACGTAGCGACCGCCGATGGTAGCCGTGGGTTTCAACCCACGGTTTGCGATGCGCGCGTATTTCCTCCGTCGCGTAGCGACGGCCGATTTTCAGTCGTCGCTACGCGACAAACGGAAGGGTTATGCGGGACCGTCGTCCGTGGGTTGAAACCCACGGCTACCATCATAGCGTCGCTACGCGACGACTGAAAGCTCCTACCGACGGAACAAAACCAGACCGTTCCACCCCTGTCAATTTCCCCACAGCAACCCACTTTTGCACAGTCCAGTCCCACCCTACAACTAATCGCTCTCTCAGCGTGTTGCTTGGTTCGCCTTTTCGATCAGCCGGGCGATCTTGGCCCTGGCCTGCCGCAGGGCTTGTGAATCGCGCGTGAAGTGCGTCAGGTCCTTGACCACGGCATCGTCCACCGCCAGAATCTGTTGGGCTTCGGCAATCAGCGCCTGGTGCTTGACCGGATCGGCCTTTTTCAGGCGGGCCACGGCATCCTGGAGCAGCCAGAAATACTCGTAGTCCTCAGCGCCGTCGCGGAAATTCTCCAGCCGGATCGAGGAAAGCGGCTGGCGGTTGGACCCGGGATAGATCAACTGGCCGTCGCCGTTGTGGGCCGCTCCCGCATCGTTCCGCCAGGTCGCCGGCTTCCACTTGACCTCGGGCCACCGCTTCTCGCCGACCAGGTTGTCGCGCCACGTGTTCAGACCCCAGTACAGGAAGCCTGTCACGCGGTACTTCTGGTTCTGCCACAAGAGCACGCGATGATCGATCGCCGGCCACTCGATCATCAGGTTCGCGTAGGGCCTGACCGGACCGCAACAGACATACCACCAAACGGTCTTTCCCTTGGCCTGCTCGGCCTGGAACTCGGCTTGGTGATACCGGCCTGTGTTTGGTGCCCAGATGTCCATGACTTCACCCAGAACGGGCATGGGATCGTCCTTGTAGAAGGTCTGCATCAGCCGCAAATCCGGCATCGACTTCTTCATTTCCCGATAAAGTTCCAGGGCGAAAGGATACTGCTCCCTGCCGATCTCGTCGAAGCAGTAGATGTAGGCCCGATCGATCCAGCCGCGCTTCTTCGCCCGCTCGTAAAGCGGGCGGATCTGGGCGATCTGTTCCGCGTTGTGCTTGCGGCGGGCCTCAGGCGGGCCGTGCTCGAACCAGGCGTTGGCCAGGCAGAAGGCCGAACCGCCGCGGTCCAGTTGGCGGGCTACGAGCCGCTCCATGTCGGTGTTGAAACCGGGCCATTCGCAAAGCATGAGGCTGATGCGATGGTCGAGGCAAAAATCGAGCCACTGTTCGTACATTTCGATGGGCACGGCGGGCAGCTTGTAGAACTTCTGCAGCTCCTCCGGCCGCAACAAGAAACACGTCTCCAGGTGTTGCTGCTTGGGGATGGCGAAATTCCACACGCGGACTTCCAGTGACACAGACCGAACCTGGTTGTCCGCCAGCCGAAGGCTAATCGTGCCACGATACAGCCCGGGCCGGGCGTCCTGGGGAACGCGTACGTTGATCCACAGCGGCTGGACCCGGCCGGCATGGACGTCGAACTTGCCCGCCGACAGAAGCGGGTCGGGCCACCAGCCCACCTTGCTGACCGGGTAGGCCGGCTTCTCGGTCTCCACGTAACCCACGATGTTCCAAGTCACGTTGGCTTTAGGGATCTTGCTGCCCGCGTCGCCGGCGAGGTCGCTGACTTCCAGCATGGCACCGCAAACATCCTCCTTGCCCGCCGCCACGACAAGCTGGACGCCCTCGACCTCGTTCCTGGCGGCCTCGATCGCCAGCCGTACGACCGCTGGCCGGTTCCAAGGCTCGTCGCGGAAAACTTTTTCCATCGTGTCCGCGCTGCCGAGCGTCAGGCCCTGGCCATTGCCGGCGGCCGTCGAAGCCAATCCGGCCGATCCGTTGCCGGCCTGGATGCGGCACAGCGGGTCGCCGATCACGATGTCTTCCCAGCCCACAAAGCGCGAGGCCGCGTAATAGCTCTCCGCTAGCGTCCAGCCCCGGGCGTAGCGGTCCAAGAGGATGCTGGGCGAGGCCACGGCCTGCAAGAGCGGTTCGTCGGTGTAGCCTTTCGCCCCGGTCACACCCTGCGTGATCAGATCGGCAATCAGCGATTGGCCGCCCTGGGTCGGCAGGAACGTCCGGGCGCTGGTGGAAACGGCCGTTTCGCAGATGGCCCCGGGCGCGAAACGCAGCGAGTGATAGGCCTGGGCGTCGTAATGCCGATCGTTGCTGCCCCACGAGACATATCCCAACAGCCCGCTGCGTTTCCCCGCGAAAACGTCCGTTTGGGTCAACTCGACCGGCACGTTGCGTGCGCAGAGGATGTCGGCGGCCCGTTGCATGTCGGCGTTGTACTCGTTGTAATTCAACTCGCCGGAGTCGCTGGTCACAGGACGCGGCTGGTTCTTGCGGTCGGCGTAGCCGAAGGCCGGGCAGGTATCCAGAAGTATCTTGCCGTCCGCCGCTGACTTGCCTGCCGCTTGCTCGGCGGCCAGTGCCCGCGTAGTGAGCGCCTTCGCGTCGGCTTCAGTGTACGCGTCCAGCCGCGTGACCAGGTAGCCGCCGAACTTCACGTGGGTGAAAGGCGCTGAACTGTTCCAGAAGCGGTTGGCCCAGGCGGTGCCCGTAAACCCGCTGTCGTTAAGGCGAACACTCTTCGCGCCGGATACCTTATCGTAGTCCAACGCGGCCAGGTAGCTGTCCAGGGAAGGGCAATGGTCCCCCAAGCCGCGGCCTGGGGCATCCGGAATCCGTAGCGGTATTCCCTTGGTCAGAACGATGAAGTCGATGCTGGGATGCGCGGCCAGGAAGGCCCGCAACGGCTTTTCGATGGCCTCCCGGTAGGCCGCATAGGAGATGGTTTCATTTGCCGCGCTGGCAGCGCTGTCCTGGCAGCGCACGGAAAGCACGTTCCCTACAGCCCGCCGCTTCGCATAGTCGTCGGCCACCGCCCGCGAAATCGGACTATTGTCGTTGCGCACGACCAGCACACGATCGGCGTTGCGGGCCGGCGAGGCTGCGCCGCTCCTGGCGACAATCAGGGCGGACGGCACACGGAGTGTGCCTGCTACTTTGGCCGCATTGAATTCCATCGGGAAGCGGCAGATCTGCGCGATTTCCTCGGGCCGGTAAGGCGTGCCGTCGGGCTGGAGTAGGTCGTGATGCCAGAGCTTTGGCTCCGCTGCGCCCTTGGGCGAGCCCCAGGGGTAATAGGTCTGGATGCGGCCCTTCACCAGCCCCCACATATACCAGCCGATGCCGCGCTGGGCCAGCGCCGGCAGGACGTTGTCCAGCCGCGAGCCGGCGCCCCGGGCGATGCATTCCGTACACAGCGCCGGCCGTTGGGCGATCCATTGGTCCAGTTGCCGGGCGTTGGGCGGCCCGTAGTCGTGAAAACTGATCACGTCGGAGAGGTCCGATGCCTGCCAGCAGGAAGTCAGCGGCTGGCTCGGCCGGGCGGCGCGTGCCCAGGCAAACGAGGCCTCGACCAGCGGACGGCTGGGGGCTGCGGCCTCGTTGTAAAGGTCCCAGGCCACGATCCGCGTATCGTCGGCGAAATGGCCCACCACGTCTTTGACGTACTTTTCCAGCGCCGGCCAGTTTTCCGGCCGCTTGCGGCGGTCGCCGGGACTGGCCGTCCACTGGCTGTTGTGGACGCCGGGAACCGGGTTGGGCTGTTTGCCGAGTTTCGGCTCGGGAATGAAGCAATCGTCGAAGAGGATGAACATCACCGAGATGCGGTGCTTGTCGGCGATCTCCAGGAAGCGTTCCATCCGCCCGATTAGGCCCTGCGGATCGGCTTCATAAACGACGTATTGCACGAAAACGCGGGCGCTCGTCAGGCCGCAGCGTTCGGCCCAGCCCAGTTCTTCGTCGATGGTGCGGGGATCGAAGGTCTCCTTCTGCCACATCTCGGTCGTATTGACCGCCGTACGGGGAACATAGTTGAAGCCACAAATCGGCCCCACGCCCTGGTACCACTTCCATGCCTCTTGGGGCGTCCAGCGCGAATCGCGGAATTGTTGCAAGGCCGGCGAGGCGGGTTTCTTTTGAGCGGAAGCGGGAAGCGACCCGCCGGCCAGGATGGCGGCCAACCCGATCACGCACGTCTGTGTCAGTTTCATTTTCCTCTCCCCGGCCGGCTGTTGGCCGACGTTGCCAATCTGCGAGTCTTGTTATCACCCAAGGTCAAGATAATCGCGACGGAGCCAAGTTGCAACCACCGCGGGAGATTGCCAAGTGAAATTCGGCGACCATAATAGGTACAAAGGCTATACGGACAAATCGGATGCAAGAGAGGATCAATGGCTTCGCCCATGAATCGCTATGAAAAAACGCTCGTGCTGCTGTTGCGGCTGGACGGCTTGATCATGCTGCTGGCCCTGGTCCCGTCCATGATGCCTTTGGCCTGGATGGAGGCAATCCATCGCAGCTTGGGGATGGGCGAACTGTCCGGCGAACCGCTGACCGGCTATCTGACTCGTTCCCTGTCGGCGCTGTATGCCATGCACGGGGCGGTGCTGCTGTTCGTTGCCAGCGATGTTCGCCGCTACCTGCCGCTGGTGAAGTTCCTGGCTGCGGCGACCATTGTATTCGCCCTGGGGCTAACGGCGCTCGACGTGATCGTGGGCATGCCGGTGTTCTGGATCGTCGCGGAAGGACCGAGCCTCTTGCTGCTGTATTGCGTCGTGCTCTGGCTAACGAGCCGCGTTGAAATCTAACCTACGCTTTGCTCCGCGTCGCCGAGATTCCGTAGTTTTTCCATGACCACACCGTTTCCGCGGTTGTTGAATTCGACCCGCGACATGAAGGCCCGCATGAGTAATATGCCGCGACCGCAGGGTGAGTGCAGGCAGTCCTCGCCGGTGGGATCGGGAATCATCGCCGGATTGAAGCCCCGCCCTTCGTCGGTGATCTCGACGTGAATCCGATCGACGCCCAGCAGGCAAACCAGGTGGATCTTCTTCTGCGCGTCGGCGCCGTTGCCATGCTGAATGGCATTGATTAGCGCCTCTTCCATCGCCAAGTGTACAGCAAAGACGTCGCGCTGCTGCCACTTCCGGGCCTCGAGTTGGGCCAGGATTTCGTCGAGCGCCTGCCGGGCTGCCGCCGGATTGCTGGCGATCATGCGGTCGCAGCGCCATAGCCACGAGTTGAGCAGGGCCGTTTCCATCACAAGCAAATCCTAGAAGGCAGCCAAGGCGTCAGCCTCGTCTTCCTTGATGTCGAAGAAGCGGTTGAGCTTGGTAATGGCAAAGACCTCGTAGATGTTCGGGCCGATGTTCGAGAGTTTCAGCGCGCCGCCTTGGGCCTTCACCTTGCGGTCCAGCGTGATCAGTTTGCCCAGCGCCGCGCTGCCCAGGAATTCCACTGTGGAAAAATTCAAGAGCAGCTTTTCGCGTTTGTCGTTCTCCACCAGGCTGAACATCTCGCAGCCAAGTTCTTGGATGTCGATGTCTTCGGTAATCCGGCGGTTACGAAAACGCACGACCGTCACTTTGCCAACCTCCGTGACCTCCAAACGTTGGTATGCGGGCATCGAAAAGCACTCCTGGTGTAGGATCTCGTAAAAAAGCGGATGAGAGCTGCATGGCCTTTGCTGCAGCAGATATTAGACTATGGTAGCGAGGCGATTCCGGGGGGTCAAGTCGCGTTCGGCCCGGTGCGTCAAGCGCCACGGCAAAATAAAACGCGAGTGGCGCATCGGCTGAGCTTGCAAAGAGCCTGATTTAAGCGTTATGCCAAGCCCTTCGCCGACCATGCTGCGAATAAATTTCCGCTGGCACATGCTACCCCGAAGAGACCTTAACCGGTCTTTTTGGGCATCGCCAAACTGTGCAGCACTGCCACTAACCCGAGCGAACCGAGCAGCCAGCCAACCCATTCGGGTGGATGTACCGTGCGATCGACGGTCGCGCCGGTGATAGGCCCAAATACCGGGGTTTCGGAACCGACGCTGATCAGCGGATGGTCGGTCCGCTCGGCAATAAACTTGGCGAACTGCTCCTTGAGTTCCACCGCTTCGATCATGCGAAACTGGATACCCAAGAGGAGCAAAACTAGCCCCGCCATATAATATTGATTGCGTGTGATCTCCATAGTCCCACCTTCCAGGGGAGCGGATGGTTGGGTAGGCAAACACCCCTGCGATATGCTAGTCTATCACTTAACTGCCCGCTGTGCAGCGATTTTGGGCGCTAGCGGCAGCAAATTTCCCGCGGGAGGTTGTTTCGTAGCGGGAAGATGGACGGTGACGGCAGGACCAACAAGTTCTCAGCCCCAATGGGTGCGTACGTGTTCGACGATTTAGTGTTGCCGCGGAAGTTCCTGCGCATGTGCCGCCGCAATTTTCGCCGCAAGAAGGTCTTCGACTCCAGCGGCATGGAGCTTACCGGCGGTGCTCTGCTGACCGGCACGCTGGCGCTGCGGCGTCTGCTCCGCCGCGAAGTGCTGGCGGCCGGCGAGAGCCACGTGGGCATTCTCCTGCCCCCCTCGGTGGGCACCGTCTTGGCGAATGCCGCGCTGACACTCGACCGCCGCATCGCGGTCAACCTGAATTACACGCTCACCTCGGAAGCGATCAACGTCAGCATGGCCCAGTGCGGCATCCGCCACATACTGACCAGCCGGCGCGTGCTCGACCGTTTCCCGCTGAAACTCGACGCCGAGTTGGTCTACGTCGAGCAGTTGCGAGATCGCCTGACGTGGTCCGACAAGCTCCTAACAGCCGCGGCCGCCTTGTTGCCGGCCGCCGTCCTCGACCGCCTCCTGGGCCTCACCGCCATCCGGCCGGACGACGTGGCCACGGTCATGTTCACCTCCGGCTCGACCGGCGTGCCCAAGGGCGTGATGCTCACCTATGCCGCCCTCGGCGCGAACCTCAACGGCATCGACAGCATCATCCATTTGCGCCGCAGCGACGTCCTCCTGGGCGTATTGCCGCTGTTCCACGCCTTCGGCTACACGGTCACGCTGTGGACAGTGCTGACGCTCGATCCCCAGGGCGTTTACCATTACTCGCCGCTGGAGGCGCGGCAGATCGGCGCCCTCTGCCGCCGCCACGGCTGCACGATCCTGATCGCCGCGCCCACGTTCTTACGGACCTACCTGCGGCGCTGCGGGTCCGAGGACTTCCGCTCGTTGGACGTCGTCTTTGCCGGCGCGGAGAAGCTCCCGCCCGACCTGGCGACGGCTTTCCAGCAGCGTTTCGGCGTGTTGCCGGTCGAGGGCTACGGGACTACCGAGTTGTCGCCGGTCGTTTCCGGAAATCGGCCGCCCAGCCGCGATCCTACGCCGGACAAACGCGGCAACCGTATCGGCACCATCGGCCAGCCCATGGCCGGCGTCGACGTAAAGGTGATCGACCTCGAATCGGGAGCGGACCTCCCCCACGGCCGGCAAGGCATGCTGCTGGTACGCAGCCCCTGCGTGATGAAAGGCTATCTCGACCGGCCCGATCTCACCGCCGAGGCCGTGCGCGGCGACTGGTATGTGACGGGCGACGTGGCCATGATCGACGACGACAACTTCATCACGATCACGGGGCGGATCAGCCGCTTTTCGAAGATCGGCGGCGAGATGGTGCCGCACTTGCGCGTCGAGGCGGCGATCCGCGACGTGCTTGCCGACGGCGACGAGGAAACGCAACTGGCCGTCACCGCCGTCGACGACCGCGCACGCGGCGAGCGGCTAGTGGTGTTGCACGCGGGGCTGGGCATGCCCGCCGCCGAGATCTGCCGCCGCCTGCTGGCTGGCGGCATCCCGCCGCTGTGGATCCCCTCGCCCGACAGTTTCCGACAGGTGCCGTCGATTCCCCAGTTGGGCACCGGCAAGCTCGACTTGCCGCGGTTGAAAGAGTTGGCGAAGGCCGAGTTCCAGACGCGGTCCGCGTAGCTTCCACCTGCGGGATCGATCCCCGCCGGTCCTGCAGGCAGCAATGCCTGCCTTCGCGGCCATTTTCATTTCTTGGGGGCAGATTTGGCCGACGTTGACGGCCTTTTCCTTTTCAAGCTACCCTTCGCGTCGCGCTCCCCGCGGACGAATGCGAAGGGAAGGATAGAATCGGCGGATCGTGTTCTTGCTCGAAATCCACCGGCTTTGCGCCAAGTCTCCGATTAGAAGCGGAAGTCCAGCCCGAGGTTGATTCCCTGCGCCCAGTAATCGCTGGTGTGCAGGACGAACTGCGGCCGCGCGCCGTTGGTAATGGCCGGGGGCGGAAATTGCCGCGGGTCGATGTTCAAGTCGATCTGTTCGCCGGGCCGGGCCACGGCATCCCAGTAGAGAAGGTCGTAGCCCAACGTCGCCCGCACTTGGGGCGCGAGATCCATTCCCAAGGTGAGACCCAGTTCCGGCACAACCGAAAACCGCTCGCTGTCGTAGATGCCGATGTTACTGGACAAAGCCAACACCCCGCCGGAGGCCAAGGTAGTCGTTTGTCCGGGGATCGACGTGATCGTCGTACCGCTGATCGTCACCCGCGAGTTGGTCTGGCCGGCGGCAATTTTCAGCAGAGCGTCGATCGACCACCATTGGCGGTGGAGCGAAACCGACATGCCTAGTTCACCGCCTTGAAACACGTTCCGCGTGTCGAATGTGTCGGCCTGCTGGACCACACTGCCGTTAGGGAAAGCTCCCTGCGAACCGGAAAAGGTCAGCGTATCGTTGACACCCAAGTGGTCTTCCAGTTGTTGATAACGGTAACCGGCCACGATATCGAAGCTGAATCCCGGCTGACGATTGACGTTCTTGCGCGCGAGCAACTCGGCGACTCCAAGCTGGGTTGAGGACGTGGCATTGAACGTGCCGCTTTGCTGCCCAGGAAAACTGACGGTCAAGGCATCCTGCTGCGCCGATTCGACGTTGAAAAACGGCCGCATCAGGACCGGCACGGTCGTGCCGCTGGCATTGAAAGAAGTCGTCTGCCGACTAAGTTGCAGATAGGATCCTTCCACTCCCCAGGTCTGGCAGGCGTCCAGCCACGCACCTAAGGTAATCCGCACACCCGGATGAAACCCTCCCTCCAGGTCCTTCCCGCCTGCCAGTACGGTCGTGTCCGTTTGACCGAGGAAACCGGCCAGCGGGTTACTCTGGGAGCCAGTCGTCAACAGGGGAGGCGTTGCAAATCCCTTGGTCCACCAGGCCAGGAATTCGCCTTTTGCCCAGAATCGATCGTGGAGCGCGTCGCAGAGAAATCCGCGGCGCAAACCAAAGGGGGTGCTATCTTGCTCATATTCCTCCCCTGCCCAGGATTCCGACGAATCTTCAGGCGTGTCGAGACCGGGCGCAAGATCGTGCGACGCGGCCGGCGAATCCGCGGGACCCGGCTGGCAAGCCGCGGGCGGCTGCTGCCAAGGAGGAAGCTGCGCGGCGGCCGGCGACGCCCAGGCTCCCAGCCCCAATAGGCCCAATATCGCCATCGCGCAGGGAATGGATCGATTCGCATGGGGAATCATGGGTTTATCCGATCAGTAGCTCACACTTGAGAGAAAACTGCCGCCGCATAACAACTCATCCTCTAGTAGTCGGTAATAATCGGAATAATCGTTAGATTTTACCTATCTTATCTTCTTGAATCGTCCATCCTATTCACTGCCCCGATTTCTTGAAACTTGGGTAGGTTTTAACCCATCTTCAAGGTATTCTTGAGATCCTTCTCGCTGGCCCGATTTGCAATTCTTTGGTATCTTGATGGTTTTCCCGAGGGTGGATGAGCTTAATGGACCGGAAGACACTGCTGATCACGCTAGCAAAGATTACCCTGTCGCTGGGGATCCTTGGTTATCTCATTTACTCCGCGGTAGATACCCCCGAGAAAAGGGAAGCATTCTTCGGCATGCTTCAACAGCACAAGGCGTGGGGATTCCTAATCGCCGGTTTTGTAACCCTCCTGTCGGTTGTTGTCTTAACCATGGTGCGCTGGTGGTATCTGGTACGCGCCCTGGGCATCGATTTCTCGGTCTCCGACGCCCTGCGGATCGGCTTTATCGGCTACCTCTTCAATCTTGCGCCCATGGGTATCGTGACCGGCGATCTGCTCAAGGCCTGGATTCTTGCGCGGGAGAAGCCGGGCAATCGGGCCAAGGCCCTGGCGTCGGTCGTAGTCGACCGCATCGTGGGCCTCTACGTGCTTTTCCTTGTGGCCACGGCAGGTGTTTTTCTCACCGGTTTCTGGAGCAACCCCGATCCCATGGTCCACAGGATCTGCTGGGCCGTGCTCATTATCACCTTCGGTTCCACCGTGGGGATTGCGCTGGTCTTGTTCCCCGGATTCCTGGAAGGGCCGCTGGTGCAGGCACTGACGCGGATTCCGAAGATCGGCGGCGCGATCCAGGGCCTGCTCGATGCGGTGCTCATCTATCGCAGCAAGCGGCTCGTGCTTTTTCTGACCTCGCTGATGACGGTTCCTGTTCATGTTTTCTTGACGATATCGCTCTTCTTGCTCGCGCTGGGATTGAGATTTGGCGACGTGTGCGGAGGGGATTATTTTGCCATCTATCCGATTAGCGGCATCCTCAGCGCGATTCCGTTGCCGGCTGGGCCGGCGGAGATGGGGATCGTCTTCTTCTACAAGACGGCACTGCTGCAGGCGACGCAGGGCGTGGTGGGAGCGGCGGTGGCCAAGCAACAAGGCCTGATTCTGGCGCTGGTCTATCGGCTGACCACGGTCTTGATTGCGCCCATCGGCGCCGCCTATTATTTCCTTGGCGGCCGCGGCGAGGTGACCGAGGTCCTGCACGAAGAAGAATAGAGCCGTGTAGCGGCACAGATACCACGCGTATCGTGTTGTTCACGCTACTTGCCGCCGCAGCCAGTGGTGCGGCTTGCCGGAAATACGGGCGGGCATAGAATACCTATCAATTCGATCCGGAATCGCAAAACGGTTTTGATGATTTGAATTTCGCCATTTGGATTTGTTTCGGATTTCGACATTCGGATTTCGAATTTTTCCTGCGCGTGTGCCCCAACATTGCCCATGACGGACCAGCAGCACAACCCTGACAGTTTGGTTGCGCAAGGCCCAACTCCCCCCACTGCCACCTTGCCGGGGCCGATTCCCCCTTCGCGGGACGACGCGCCGGCCAGCATCGACGGCACGGGGCTGGCGCCCAGTTGCCCGGCCCCGCTGGCCACCGTTGCTTCCGACGTCAAAGTGTTTTCCATCGACGACGTCCGGCCGGGGACGCGGCTCGATGATTTCGAGATCATCAGCCTGCTGGGCCGCGGCGGGTTCGGCGCCGTCTATCTTGCCCGCCAAATCTCCTTGGAACGTCAGGTCGCCCTGAAGATCACGGCATGGCAAGGGGGCGAGGGTCGCAAGATGGCCCAATTGGAGCACGAGAATATCGTGCAGGTCTTTTCGGAAACGGCATTCGACAGTTGCACCCGCTTGCTATGCATGCAATACGTCGCCGGCCCGACCTTGCAAGCGGTGCTCGACGAATTGGCCCAGTACACTCTCGCCCAGCGCAGGGGCCGGAAACTGCTGGATGCCGTCGATCGGCTCGTCCAACGTCCCGCGGCCTTCGATCCGTCGGCCATGCGGAACCGCGAACTGCTGGCGGAGTTCGACTGGGTCGAAACCGTCTGCTGGCTGGGCGCGCGGCTGGCCGAGGCGTTGGACTTCGCCCACGGCCATGGCGTGATCCATCGCGACATCAAGCCCGGCAACATCATGCTCAATCAATACGGCCGCCCCTTGCTGGTCGATTTCAACCTGGCTTTGCAGCAGTTCGACGCTTCGGCGGGCGACGACCACTTCGGCGGAACGTTGGCCTATATGGCACCCGAGAGTCTCGAGGCCTTTGTGCCCGACGCCGCAGTGGCGCGGGAGACGATCGCCCAGGCCGCCGACATCTATTCGCTGGGCGTTGTGCTGTACCAGGCCGCCAGCGGTTCGCTGCCGTTCACCGAGACGCCCGCGGGCAGGAACCGCATCGAGGTCGTGCGGGCCATGGCCGCCCAGCGACGCACGCTCCCGCCGCCATTGCCTGCGGAGCTTCCCCGCGCGCTGGACCAGGTAATCGCCCGCTGCTTGCACCCGGACCCCGCCCGGCGGTTCGACACGGCCCGCGAGTTGTCGGCCGCCTTGGAAGGCTGCCGACACTACCACTCGGCGGAGAAGGCGATGCCCGATTTCCGCGGCATGCGGGCGGTGGCCATGCGCTGGCCGGTGCTGTGGTTGTTCATTCTCGCCCTGGCGCCGCACCTCGTGGCCTCAGGCATCAATATTGCCTATAACTACATTCGCATCATCAGCCACCTGAGCGAGGCCCAGCAGGCAATCTTCCTCCGCATCGTGTTGTGTTACGACACGATCGGTTATGGCATCGGCATCGCGTTGGGCCTGCGTGTCGTGCTGCCCGTGGCCCGCGCGTGGCGGTTGGCCGCTGGGCGGCTGCCGGACGATCGCCAACGGATCGACGCCGCGCGGCGGATCGCCGTGAGTTGGCCGTTGTGGGCGGGGCTAATCGCCTGCCTCTGCTGGATGCCGGGCGGGATCGTCTTTCCCTTGGTTTTGACCGTGGTTTCCGGTCCGCTGGAACTTGGCCAGTGGGTCCACTTGCTGATCTCGTTCGTACTTTCGGGGCTGATCGCGGCAACGTATTCGATGTATTTTGTCGAGTGGATCACGTTGTGTGTCGTTTATCCGGAGCTGTGGTACGACCGGCAGGGATTTCGGGCCACGGCCGCCACCGAACTGCGCGGCGTGCCCATTTATCTGCGCCTGTTGCAGGTCCTGGCCGGAGTGATTCCCCTGATCGGCGCGTTGGTACTGATGTTCACGGCGCAGCAGGATTCTGGTTTTGAATCGTTTCGCTTCCTGGTCTGCGGCCTGATCATCCTTGGCATGGCCGGATCACACCTGGCGATGTTCACCACAGGCTTGCTCTTCCAGGCCTGGGCGGCCCTGACAGGACCAGGCGAGAAGCCGGCGCGTCGGCCCAGGCGGTGAAATTGCGGAGAGAGGAGGGCGCGGGCAGATGAAGAACGCGCGCTAAAGTCCTCCGTAATGTGGTGCTTCGCGATTAAGTCGTACCGGTTCCCTCTTCCGTAAACACGCCTTCTAGCATGAGTGAGGCACGAACGGTTACGCGGCAAGGAAGGTTGATCCTAAGGACCGAAATAGTAGCACGGCCGATTGCAGTTCGCCCGCAAAGCAGCGCCCCACTCCATTAAAAAAATGATCATCCCAACGATCCCGGCGTGGATCAAAAAGCCGAACGGTCTCATCTGTTTCTTTGTCGCGACCAGCGATATTCGGGCCTTTGAACGAATTGCAATGCAGGCAGCTGTAAGCCAGATTCTCTAAAGTGGTCTCGCCCTCGTGTTTTTCCGCGATCACATGATCCAATTGAAAGGGCAACGACGTCCACCGTTCCGGCAGCCGACAGTACTCGCACTGGTATGCCGCCCGTCGAGCTACGGCCTCACGCAGTGCGTTATCGCTGGCTGCCGGGCTCATGCCAAGTTCTTCTTGAGAGACAATCGTGCCTTGGAGTGCATCAAATCCACGACTGCCCCCACGAACAGATAGGCATTCAGCAAGGATTCTTCCTGGTCGTCCAGAGTTCCCTGTCGGGCCTTGGCGGCAAGCACGTTCATCCGCTTGGTGTCGGCATCGCCGAAACCCAGGCTGAGAATGGATTGCGCTGCCTCCGGAGAGAAGCTCGGATTCTCCGGCTCAATGACGCGAGAAAGAATTTCCGTCTCTTGGCTGATGGTAGTTGAACTCATAGATTTATTCTAATGTTTCCGGCCTTGTCGATAAAGGGTAGATGCCATGAAAACGTCTTCCAATTTGGCCCATTTCGGCAGTCTTGTCCCGCTGACATCATCACCCACCCATCGTGGGGATAGTCTTTGAGGCGATTGGCGCGGAAGGTCAAGAATATCGTGCCGGTTCTTTCGGAAATGGCCTTCGAGCGCGGATCCCAACCTACCTCTTCCTTTGCGATAACGTTCGCAGGACCGTGTCGAGCACCATGTCGAGCCGCTGGCCCAAGTCTTCGGCCAGGAAACGCAGCACGAAGTAGCCGTTCTCCTGCAAGAGCGCGTCCTTGCGGCGGTCGCGCCGGTAGGCCTCCAGGTTGTCCAGGTGCTGCGGGCCGTCCAATTCGATGGCCACCCGGCCTTCCGCCCAGAGCAGATCCACTTCCATCTGCCCCCAACCGTCGAAGGGAATCGGCAAACGGGCGTTGAGGTGAAACAGTCCGGCGGCCTGGGGCAGCGTTTCCAGCCGGCGATAGAGAAACGCCTCGCTGGCACTTCGCGCCCGGTCGGTCCCTTCCGCATCGCTTGGGAGCGGCCGCGCCGCATCGACGAAGAGCTTGGCCAGCGGCAGATCCAGCCCGTCGCGAACCAGTCGCTGCACGCTGGCCGCATAGTCGTTCTTCCACTGCGAGTCCGCCGGCAGCGGGACCTCGGCGGGCCACCCCGGCACGGCGCTGGCCGGCAGCAGGACCGTGTACCCGACCGCCTCGTAGCCGCGGCAACGGCGATCGAACATGCGGGCCAGCATGGGCACGTTCAGGTCGGCATAGTCGTACACCCGCACCTCGCGCTTGGCGTGGTGCAAGCGGTGCAGGCGGCCGACGTACTGGGCGATCGTCCCCCGCCAGGAAACGGGCAGCGTAAGGAACAAGGTGTCCAGCCGCGCGTCGTCGAAACCTTCGCCGATGTATCGTCCCGTGGCGACCAGCGCCCGCTGCTCGTTTTCGGGAATGGCCGCCAGGCGGGCGGCGGTGGCCTGGGCCTCTTTGCGCGACGCGCCACCGCGGAGCACGACTAGGTGGCGAATGTCGGCCGCCAGTCGTGCCGCCAGGCAATCGAGATGTTCGTTGCGCTCGGTCAACACCAACGGCGAACGGCCTTCCCGCACGGCTTGCACGACTTCCTCACAGATCAAGCGGTTGCGCTCGCCGTCGCCGGCGAGTTCGCTGTAGAGTTCCTGGAACTGGATTCGCATGTCCGGGTTGGCCGCCGCCAGGGGACGGAACGACGTGGGGCGAACCAGGACGGTATGCTCGAAGGGGCGCGCCGCAGCCTGCGCCTTGGCGTCGACGCGGTGCCGCACGGGACCGCACTGCATGAAAATGATCGGATGGTGGCCGTCCTTGCGGGTGACCGTGGCGGACAATCCCGTGACGAACTTGGCTTTCGCCCGCCGGGCAACCTGCTCGAAGCTCTGGGCGGAGAGGTGATGGCATTCGTCCACGATGAGATGGCCGTACTGGGCCACGCAGTCCTTGACGACGCCCTTGCGCACCAGGCTCTGGATGACCGCGACATCCACGACGCCGGTCAGTTTCCGCTGTCCGCCTCCCATGCGGCCGATCGCCTTGGGCGGCAGATCGAGGAACGCGGACAAGCGTTCCACCCAATGCTCCAGCAACTGGCGGCGATGGACGAGAATCAGCGTATTGACGCCGCGGCGGGCGAGCAGCCAGGCGGCGACCACCGTCTTGCCGAAGGCCGTGGTTGCGGACAGGACGCCCGTGTCGTGCTCCAGCATGGCCCGTGCGGCGGTCTCCTGTTCCGGCCGCAATTCACCTAGAAACCGCACGTCCAAAGGCACGCCTGCGTACCGCTCGTCGCGAACAACCGCTTCCACGCACAACTCCGCGAGAAGCGTTTGCACGTCGTCCAGGCAGCCGCGGGGAAGGGCGACATGCTGCGGGTGGTCCTCGGCGCAGCAGACGATGCGCGGCTTGCCGTGCGTGGGCAAACGCATGGCCTGCGCCTTGTAGAACTCGGGATTCTGGAAGGCCGCCAGCCGCAACAGTTGATTGCGGAGCGCCGGCGTCAGTTGCTCTTTACTAAGATAGATCTGGTCGCCCAGCACCAGTTCGAGGCTTTTGGGCAGAGGCCCGTCAAGGCGAATCTCCTTGCGGCGCGACGGCGACAGGGTCCACGGCTCGGCATCCTCTTCGTCCGGCAAGGCAATGCGGACGCCGATGATCCGTCCCTGCCGCTCGGCGTTGCGGACGATTTGCTCGACGGTGGCGAGATCGATCTTACCCACGCCGGAGAGAAACGCCCACTGATCGGGATACGGAAGAAACTGCTCGTCGAGGAAAACGCTGCCGCCACGTTCCCGCGGTTGTTTTTGCAGCGGCAAGGCGATCAAGTTGCCGAGTCCGCCCTGGGGCAGCGTGTCTTGATTGGGGAAGAAGCGGTCGTAGGAATCCAGGCCGATATCGGGCCGGCGTTCCATGGTCTCGGTGAGAACGTGCGAGCCGAGCCTGCGCGCCAGGGCGGCGGGAACGGCCTCGGCGAAGAACAGCCAAACGTGGCCGCCGTTGCCGGACCGCGATCGCTCCAGGACGGCCGACAGATTCATGCGGCGGCACGTCTCCAGGAATGCGGCCGCGTCGTCCTGCCAGTGCGACTTGTCGAAATCGGCGGCCAGGAAGAAGCACGTTTCGTCCTGGAGCATGGGGTACGCACCCATGACGAAATCGCGGCCCGCGTCGTCTCGCCCCTCCAGGTGCCAGCGAATCGCTTCATCGCTGACCGGCAAGAAACGCCGTTGCGGGCAGACGGCGCACTTCACTCGTGGCTTCTCGCACACGCCGCGAACCCACTCGTTGCCGCAGGCCGGCGAATAGCCCGCCTTGCCCGTCTTGCGGCTTTCGAAGCGGCGGGCATAAACGTCCTCGCGTCCGCGAAACAACGAGCGAAACACCGCGATCTTGGCCTCGGGCGGGGAGCGATGGTTGAGGGGAAGGGCTAGGGTGGTCATCAAGGAAATCATTTGCGGTGTCGTGCGAACGAGTCATTCCCGCACGACAGTCAGGATAGCGGCCGCAGGCGGAATATCAAGGTGCCGTTGTGGATGGGCCTCTTATCAGCGATTCAAACGGCATGCGCCAGAAAAAAGTGCTTCCAGCGGCATTTCGCCAGGCTCGGCCGCCGCGATCAACCCGCCGTATCGGGTCAGGCAGCGGTGTGATCTGGTCACAAAAAAGGACCTTTTTGCGTTTCAGCGGCGATTGTGTACGTCCAGGGATGTATTTGTATTTCACTAAAGGTAGTCGATCGCATTGCGGAAACTGCGGAAAAACCACCGCTTGACACTCTAATGATAGTCTTGCCACAGCCGAAGGCCGTAGGCAATTTGTTGCCAATTTGTATCCATTTTTTTGCCAAATGTATCCATTTTGTAGCCATTTTGTATCCATTTTTTGGGTACATGTTCATTTGTATAGTATCTAGGGGTAGGACACACGGCGTTCTCTTGCGGCTATTTTAGTGCGGAGTCAGAAAAATAATTAATTGCTGCTCCGGCGCGTGCGGCCGTTCGCGAGCGTTGCCGAGGCCATAGGCGGGTCGAGGCACGAGACCCACGCGCCAAAGCTTCCGCGCAGCCGCCGGCGCGGACGCCGACTTGGGCAGGTCGGCGCCGCGCATTGCCCCCGGCGCCTACCGGTGGCGGGCACGCGTCAGCGCCAAGGGGCAATCGAGCGCGTGGAGCCTACCCCGCGAGTTCCAAGTTGCCGACCCGGCCACCGTCCAGCGTTTCAAGGAGACCGGCCAGTTCCTCGGCAACGGGAAGAACTGGAGGACCTGGGCCTCGAGCGGGGATGACCAGGGCAAGGTCACCTCCCAGAACAACCTCAAGCAAGGCGACAAAACCATCCCGCTGGCCTTCGCGGTCGAGCGTGGCAAGGTCGCCCGGGATGTGAAGTTCCTCTGCAAGCTCGACCAGCCCCTGCCCGTGCAACAGGGCTATCAGTATTCGCTCCGCGTGATCGTGCAGGGTGACACGGCGGCCGGCGCCGAGCCCACCGTGACGATCGGTCTGAGGTACGGCTATGCGCTAACCAAGGACTACGATCCTATCGATCGCGGTTGGACCATCCAGCATGCGCTTTCGCAGGACACGCCCACGCAGGTCCGCACGACGATCCGCCTGCCCGTAGACCAGCACATTGAGGACGTATCGATCAATTTGTCGACTTGCCGCGGCGGCGTGAAAGTCCTCAACATCGACCTGATTCCGGAGACCGAATACGAGACGGGCACCGACCGGATGTGCGAATTCGACGCGCTGGTCAGAGAATACGATGGAAGAAAAGGGGTCGGGACTCTTTGATATGGCCGTTCATCGCACATGCATCCCGAAATGGATGGCCGCTCTACGCCCGACTCGCATGGCGTGCGCCAGCCGATCGGGATGTACACGGCGGGAGAGATTCGTGGCAGGAGCAGACGGCAAAGCGTCTAGGCTTGGAGTCCAAGCAGCGTGCTCACGGGCGGCCGCCGATAGATTCCCCGTCCGAGCAGCAATAAACGACTTCCGCCCGCCGTTTCGCCCGCCCTGGTCTTGACGTATGTCAATTTTCGAGCCTATAATGACGATAAAGGCGCGAACTACGGTGTGGTGCCGAGGGAGAATCGAGAGGGACATCCAGTGGCACTGCTAGCCGACCCAGACCGCCTCCAAGCCTATCATGACGCCCTGCGCAACTGCGAGGATGCCCTGAATAAGGGGGTATCGACGAATTACGTGCAGTTCCGTCTCAATGAACTCGCGTATCGCTTCGTCAGAAGAGATCTCGACGGCATTTCACCGGATGACATTAAGAGACGAATGTGCGAGTACGTTTTCTACGAAGGTGGTGAGATCGACGAACAGCCTGAAACACGTCCGAATTGGTGCGAAGAGTTTCCGTTTCATCATGATCTCCGTCTTAACATTCAAGACAGGAGGGTCTATATTGAAACTCGGCTCCATTGCCGGATCCCATTCGTCCCGGACGACCCCTGGATCGAAGTGGTGAACATCCATGACCCTTGAAAACTGCCAAACCATCAAACATCCGCGCGACGCGACTCAACCTTTTCCGTGGCGGTGCAACCGTTGCGGCAACCAGGCTGTTGACATGGCGACTATCGACGAATACGCAGCCGAAGTACGCCACGACGGTCGATTGCACGCGTTCACGATACGAAGTCTTCAAATTCCAGTTTGCCAAGCCTGCGGCGAAAAGGTATTTACGGAGGATGTTGACCAGCAGGTGAACGACGCGCTTCGGTCGCACCTCAAGTTCTTGACTCCCACCAAGATTCGCAATGCTCTGGATCGCCTCGATCTATCACAGAAGGAACTGGCGGCGCGGTTGGGTATTGCCGAAGCGACGATCTCCAGGTGGTTGAGCGGGACGCAGGTCCAATCCAAGTCGATGGACAGACTGCTTCGGGTCTTCCTCGCCTTTCCGCAGGTCCGCACGGCACTTTGCGGAGAAACAATGGATGCTGAACTTGGAGCGGTGGATATAACCACCCAATAGTGCATGATTTCAAGGCAGGTGGGAAACCGCCCAAGATAGGCCCGAAGGCGGTTATTGCTTGCTTGTTCGCCTATGCGGCCTGTCTTTGTCGTCACCAAACGAGGGCCAACAGACTAAGACCGCCCGCAAGCAACAGCGCATTGCTGCCGGGCTCAGGAACTGTGCCAACACTCGCCACGCGGAAACCGACATAGTTAAACCCCATCGAGGAAACGCCCGATTCGCCGCGGTACGCGGAGTCCAATTCGTACGAGGTACCAAAAAACGATCCACCGCGCGACTCGCGCCAAGAACCGTCGTGCCCGCTTGACGTATCGGTTTCATTCCACTGATAAACCTCGCCGCACTGGTCGAACGTGCCATAGGCGCTCATCGCACTGCTATAAGCGCCCACGTTCGTCAAGTAATCGTAAGAACTGAGATAATTTGTCGAACCCGTCAGCGCGTAGCCGCTCGTGGTGCTATAGAAGTTTGCCGAGTTCGCCCCGCCGGGCGGCGACTGCGAAGTCGGAACGGTATTGCTTTGGGTCGGATAGAGCCAGTAGCCCGCATGCGTGCCGCCGCTCTTGTAGTAGGCCGCCTTATACCATTCGTTTTCGCTGGGCAACAACCGGTGTAGACTGCCGCTGGCGGCCCAAGCGGCGCGCTGTGCGGCACTGCCGGTACCCGAGGATCCCACGAACTCGTAGGGTGCCGACAACTGGCCGTTGCCACTGAGACTGAAGGTGCCGCTACTGCCGGAGTTCGCGCCCAGATAGAGATAATTGCCGATGCCGTTGATCGCGCCCGATTGCGTGAAACTCCCAGTTCCAGAGTAACCAATGTACGCGTATGATGCCCACAACGACCATCCGCTGCCACTGAGGTTGTACGTACCGCTGTCGCTGGCGCCATAACCAAGATAGAGATTGTTGCTGATCGTGTTCATCCCGCCCGATTGCGTGAAGCTCCCCGTGCCCCCGCTACCCACATACTGGCACGCCGCGGAAAGCCCGCCGCCGCTGATCCCAGAAACGAGATCATTGTTGGTCAGCGTCCCGCTTCCCAACTGGACTAGGCCGGTCCCGGAGAGCACAAGTCCGGCGTTGAGGTTGATTGTCTCACCAGAAGGGGCAGTAATCGTCCCCTGGCAAACGACCGGATCGCCGATCGATCCCGAGCCGGCGAAGCCCTGCCCGGCCGGGACCGTGAGCGTGGTGCCGGCGATGTGGGTCAAACCCAAGCTGCTGTAAGCGGCAAATCTGCTTGCCGCGTTGAATCCGGCGGGCACGATCAGGAGCGAGTTGGCGCCCACGCTCACGAGATCGCGCCCAGGTTCTGCCAGGTGCCACTGGACATGTCCAGGATGCCGTTGGCGCTGAGTGTGGCCGGCGTGCCGCCCCCACTGAAGGTCCCCTGGTTCACCAGGCCGCCGTTGACCTGCAAGAGGCCGCGAGCGAGAAGATAGCGGCCGCCGCTGCCGACCGACAACAGTGCGGTTGTGTTCGTGCCGCCCGTCTGCTGGAATGCCGCCGTCAGGCCGGCGGCGTAACCAACGTACTCGCTGGCGGCCGACAACAGGCCGCTGCCACTGAGGTTGTACGTGCCGCTACCGCCCATGTTGTAGCCGAGATAAAGAAAGATAGTCGAAGATGCTATTCGTCCCGCCCGACTGTGTAAAGCTCCCCGTGCCCGTATTACCCACGTACTCGTTGGCTGCTACGTAAAGGCTGCCGCCTGTCATTTGTACGGTTCCGCTCCCGGCACTGCTGCCCAGCGACAGCGTGCCGCAGGTTTCGCCAAGCTGAGTAATGCCGGCCGTCCCGCCGTTGTTGATATAAGCCGTGGCGGTGCTGGTCGGAACAAGGTTCCCAATCCAGTTTGAAGCCCCGGACCAGTCGCCGGACGATTTCGACCAGTAAACCTGCGCGTGGGCCTGGAGCGAACCGAACAGCATCACGGCCACAAAGCTCCCCAGTGCCACCGACGAGTTAACCGCCGGGCAACTGCCCTTCACGAAGAACCTGCCAATCATTCGTCTTCTCCTTGAGTCCGCTCGAAAACCGCTCCAAGCGAGAATTCGCCCAGGCTTCAAAAGCCGGGAGGGATTGCCGCCTGCAAAAGCAAGAGGAAGAGGCTCCAATCGCATGGGAGCAGTCAAGAGGGCCACGAAAACAGCGAGACACGCGCTTCAGGGGCGTGGCTGTTCTTCAGGCCGGATGTACATAGGGCGCAAACCATAGGTAATACAAGCGTCCTCGAAAGCGGGACCTCAGGTAGGGCGGTTGCTACGCTGCCTCAAAGTGTAGGTGAAGCACCAACCAATCGTGGTCGGTACATACCCCTCAATTTAATCGAATATGAATCCAGGTCAAGCAGTTTGTTGATGGTTTTTCAAGAATACTACATCGAAGACGAAAAACCACCCATGTAGGTTGTCTCATCGTTGAGGCTAATGCCCCATTTGGATGCTGCCGCTACGGCTGGCACGCCGCACGGGGCCGGCCTTTTCCCGCTTGGTTTGCCCGTCAGGACCAAGAAAAATAACCGCTGAAAAAGTCGCGGTGGATACAAGATGTAGAACTGAGAACTGAGTACTGAGTACTCAGTACGGAGCACTATACGTTGTGTTCCCGCGAGACTTTTTCAGCGGTCTCGTTGCGACTACGGGGCCGCACTGAACACCGGCAGAGCCAGTTTCCAGCGGATGGCAATGAACCGCAGCGCCAAGGTGATCCCCGCGCCGACAAGACCGCCTACCGCGTTGCCCGGCAGCCATCGCTCCAGCAAGACGAACACCACGGCGCCGGCAAAGGCGGCGGTGGCATAGAAGTAGGTTTCTGTTTGAAAGACCAAGGGAATTTCGCCTACCAGCACGTCCCGCACGATGCCGCCCGCGACTCCCGTAATGACGCCCAGCACGACGGCGTTCACGCCGCCCGCATGGAAGGCCAGGGCTTTCTCCGCGCCCAGGATCGTGAACGCGGCCAGCACGAACGCGTCGGCCACCGCCAGCAGCTTCTTGGGCATGGCCCAACGCCGGGCGATGAAGAACATGACGACCGAGGCGGCAATGCCGGTAATAACGTAGTTCGAGTCGCGAATCCAGAAGACGGCGGAGCATCCCAGGCTGAGATCCGGCCCCAGCACGACGTCGCGGAGCGTGCCGCCGCCCAAGGCCGCAACCAATCCTAGGACGATGACGCCGAACAAGTCGATGCGTTTCCCGCCCGCGGCCAAGACGCCGGAAATGGCGCCCACGACCACGCCGAAATGCTGCAAAGGATAGTCCATCTTCCAGTCGTTAACGGTCACAATTCCTTGTTGAAGATCATTGGGCTTCTGCCTTTGCGGACCTTGCTTTGCTCACAGCACTTTGGTCATGCCGGGCACGGCGATGGGGTAATGCCCCTGGGCATCGGGCATCGCGGGCGGATTGGAGTCCATCGTGTACTGATCCAGCCCCGGCGCCAACTCGAGGTTGGATTGGATGGCCTGGTCCCAGGTGATCTCCTTGCCCGACTCGGCCGCCATGCGGCCGATAATTCCGGCCATGGCGGCCTTGGCGCAGCGCTCGGCCTCATTGTGCGACTTGTCGCGGCGGATGGCGTCGAAGAGCACGTCATGTTCCGCCTGGTAATCACTGTACTCCGGTCCCTTATACGTCCAAATCAGGTCCTGACGGGTCCGCTTGTGCCCCTTGTAAATCGCCGGACGCTGGCCCCAGCCATTGCCGATCGCAGAGCCTTTTGCGCCGTCGATCACGTTGCCGCAGTACTCCCAGCAACCGGCGATCTGGCGGCCTTGCAGGAACATCCGCGTGCCGTCGGCAAAGCTGTATTCCACGGCGTAGTGGTCGAACAACTGGTCGGGCTCGGTGCGCACCTGGCGTCCGCCCTGCCCCTGGGCCGACACCGGCCAGGCGTCCTTGATCCAGCAGCAGACGTCGATGTCGTGGATCAGCCAGTCCAGCAGGAAGCTCCCGTTCAACCAGGTGAAATTGGAGTAGTTGCGGATCTGGTGGCCCAGTTCGCTCATGCCGGCCGGTTTCGGGCTGAAGCCCACCGGGCCATGCTCGCGGTAGCTCCAGAGCGTGATGATCTCGCCAATCAGGCCCTGCTGCAGTTGCGCGACGGCCTCCTCCAGCGGCCGGTAGTGGCGGCTCATCAGCCCGCCCGCGACTTTGAGGTTCTTCTTCGTGGCTTCTTCACCGGCCTTGAGCATGCGGCGAAAGCCCGGTGCATCGACGGCGAACGACTTCTCCATGAACACGTGGCAGCCCTTGGCCACGGCATGTTCCACGTGCATCGGTCGAAAAGCGGGCGGCGTGGCCAAGAGCACGACGCCCCCGGGACCGATCGCATCGATCACCTTCTTGTAGGCATCGAGACCGACGAACTGGCGGTCCGGCGGGACATCGATTTGCTTGGCCAGCGGGCCGCGGGTCAGCCGCGCGATGCTGCCTCGTACGCGATCCTCGAAGAAATCGCCGGCGGCAACCAGTTTGGTAGGCCCCGCGGTTTGCAAGGCCTCGTTGACCGCCCCGTTGCCGCGGCCGCCGCAGCCCACCAGTCCGATCTTGATCGTGTTGTCCTCGCCGGCATAGGCCCGTTGCGAGATTGCGCCGGCCAACGCGGCCCCGGCCAGCGCTCCGCCGGTCTGCTGCAGGAACTTGCGACGTGTGGATCGATTGTTGGACATGATTGGACTCCTTGTTGGTTCTTCTGATTTAGTCCTGTATTTCGCGATTGGGCAGCGTCCGGAGTAACATTTCCGTGGAACGTAGCAACAACCCCACCGAGCTCGTCTCGGTCGGTGAAGGAGGTTGAACGGCTAAAACGAGCCCCATGCCCAACCTGTCGTCGGCCGCCTCGCAGCCTGGGCCGCCCGAGGCGGCCCAGGCTGCGAGGCGGCCGACGACAGGTGGTGGCGAGACTTTTTAGCCATCCAACCTGATTCACCAACCGAGACAAGCTCGGTGGGGTCTCCGAGGCGCATTTCATTCCGCTAAAATGTTGCCGTCCGGACAGCTTCCCAGCGACAACTTCCCCGATATTAGCCTAGAACCGCATGGAATGCCAGTTGGCCTGCCGATTTTCCCCGCCGATGATCGAAATCGGCGCGCACGTAAGGGCGCGTGGCCGTGCGGGTCTTGCGCGGCATTTGCCCCACTTGTCCGCCAAAACCAAGGAGACACGAAAGCCCAAGTCGTTGTTTTTGGCGACTAGTCATTATTTGCGCGCTTGCCCGTAACCTGGAATTCTCCGCTTGCGCGGATGTCTTCGGAAGACGAACCGACCATCACGCGAAAGCGGCCAGGCTCGACCACGCGTTGCAAATCGAGGTCGTAAATCGCCAGGTCGTCGGGTCCCAGCTTGAACGAACAGGTGCGGGTCTCGCCCGGCGCTAGATCCAACTTGGCAAAACCCCGCAATTGCTTGACCGGCGTGGATACACCGCTCACCGGTTCCTCGATATAAAGCTGGACAGTCTCCTTGCCGGCGCGGTCGCCGGCGTTCTTCATCTGGAATTGCACGTCGACGCTGTCTGCGGGGCCGATTTCCTTGGCACTGAACTGCAAGCCGCTGTATTCGAAGCGCGTGTAACTCAGCCCGTGGCCGAAAGAGTATAGCGGCGTAGGCTCCATGTCCACATAGGCGTGCCCCCAGCCGAATTGTTGCCAGTACCGCTTCGATTTCTTCATGTTATAGTAGACCGGCAATTGGCCCACGTGGCGGGGCACGGTCACGGACAGTTTTCCGCTGGGATTGACGTCACCGAAGAGGACCTCGGCCACCGCCTGCCCGCCCCGCTCGCCCGGCAGCCAGGCCTCGACGATCGCCGGCACGTGCTCGGCGATCCAGCGCACGGCCAGCGGGCGGCCGTTGATCAACACGACCACCGTAGGCTTGCCGGTCGCCAGCACGGCCTTCACCAGTTCCTCCTGGCGGCCCATCAATTCCAGCGTGGCGGAATCGCGGCCTTCGCCGTTGGTCGAGGGCCTGCCTCCGCCCCACTGGTTGCTCTCGCCCACGACCACGATGGCCGCGTCGGCACGCGCCGCCGCTTCCTTGGCCTTCTCGATCTCATCCGCGCCCGGGCCAATCACCTCGCAGCCCTTGACGTAGGTCACTTCGGTCCCTGGGTGTACGATCTGGCGGACGCCTTCCAGCACGGTGACGATATGCTGCGGGATCTTGTGCGGGACGTAATCGCCGAGTTGGCTGCGCAGGTCGTCGGCGTTGGGCCCGATCACGGCCACGGACCGCAGCGTCTTCTTCAGCGGCAGCAGGCCGCGGTCGTTCTTCAACAGCACAATCGCTTCCCGCGCGGCCTCCAGCGCCAGGTCCGCGTGCGCCGGGCGATGGACCGTCGCCACCGCATGTTCCGGGGAAACCAAGGGCTTTTCGAACAATCCCAGGCGGAACTTCTGCTTCAACACGCGGCGCACGGCGCGATCGACCAGTTCGATGGGCACCTTCCCTTCGCGCACGCTGGCCAACAGGTCCTGCATATAGCCGGACTCGAAGGAGATGCCCACGTCCACTCCGGCCGCCAGGGCCAGCTCCCCCGCCTCTTTCTGGTTCGCCGCCAACCCTTCGTAGACCAGCGTCCCGATGCCGCCGCCCTCGGAGAGCACGAGGCCGTCGAAGCCGAATTCCTCGCGGAGAATGCCGGTCAAGATCTTCTTCGAGGCGTGGGTGGGCATGCCGTCGATGGCCGGGTAGGTGGCCATCACGCCCAAGGCCCCGCACTTCTGGATGCCCGCCTGCCAGGGCACCAGGAAGACTTCGCGCATGCCCCGCGGGGAAATTTCCATAGCGCCGCGTTCCAGACCGCTGACCGGTTGGCTCTGGCCGGGATAGTGGCACAGGCCGGTGACCACTTTGTCCGGGACGGTGAGATCGCGGCCCTGGGCCGAACGAACGATCGTTTCGGCGATCCGCGCGCAGAGCAGCGGATCCTCGCTGAAGGCCTCTTCATTGCGGCCCAAGCGCGGGTCGCGGATCGGCTCGATCACGAGCGTGAAGTTCTGGTGAACGCCGATGGAGCGGGCCTCGCGGGCCACGGTGGCATAGACGCGGCCCAAGAGTTCCATGTTCCAGGTGCTGCCCAAAGCCGGGCCTTCCGGGAAGACCGTGCCGCCGGGGCACATCAGGCCGTGCGTGCCCTCTTCGCTCTGCAAGAGGGGAATGCCCAACCGCGTGCCGGCGGCGATCTGTTGCAGGCGGTTGAGGAACTCGGCCTGCTGCCGCGGGCCGTCGTGCAGGATCTCGTTGGAGAGCGTGAAGAAACCGCCGCCCGGACCGAAGCCCGCGATAAGAGTGCCCGCGGCGAACTTCTGCACGCCCTCGGTCTTTTCCGGGATAGTCTTGCCCAGCCCGTGTTCGTAAACGCAGGGCATGTTGATTTGCCCCACTTTCTCTTCGAGCGTCATGCGCCCCAGCAAGTCGTCTACGCGGCGCTCGATGGACTGCGCGGCATCGTGGTAGAGTGGCTTAATGGACTTGGCCCGCTCGTCGACGGTTGTCGAGGCGATCGAGTGCAAGAGTCGCACGGCCTCTTCGACGATCTGCTCGGCCGCTCCGGCTGCGAAGTGGCTGCTCTGGACCTCGTAGCCGCCCTGAGGATAGGCGTCCTTGGTGGGCAGGTATCCGGCCGCCCCGTTGCAGTGCGTAATGATCAGGGTGCAGGGGAAGGGTGAGGCCGCCTTGATCTTCCTGCCGATCTCGTTGAAGGCCTCGCCGCCGATGCCGACCACGGCCACGTCGCCCACTCGGCCCACCGTGAGGTTGAACTCCAGCGACTCGCCGGCGGCCGCCGCCTTGATCTTCGCCCGCTGCTTCATCGGCAGCGTGAGCGTCTTGAAGACCGTCTGGATAGGGCCGGCCGGGCAGGGCTTCTTGATGCCGTCCAGCACGTGCGCGACTTCTTCGCCCAGCATCGTGCCCAACAAGACCGCCTCCGGGACCCAGCCTTTTTCCGCGTGGAACTTCGGCTGGATGCGGAACCAGGGGTCGATGTCGCCCGACGCGCCGGCGAACTCGGGGGCAATGACTCCGCCGCCGAGATACTTCTCCAGGAACTGCGCCGCCAGCCCGTGGACGTCGCCGCTGACGAGGTAGTTCCGCGGGCCCATCGCGGTGCTGTGGGTGGCATAGTCGAAGACCACGGCTGCCACGTCGCCGTTGTCGACGCGAGAGACGCGGAGGACCTGCACTTCGCGATCCGTCAGCACGGCCGGATTGCGGCCGAGTATCACCTTGGTCTTTCCTTCAGCGTCGTGGACGAACTCGCGACGGTTGGCGCCCACGGGGCAAGATCCGCTTCCGACGGCGATCTCCATCGGGACCAGGTGGGCCAACGCCTCGCGCACGGCGGCGACCAGGCGGGTCTCCAGCCACTTCGTATACTCGAGGTTATTGGCGTGGATCTTCTCACCGCCCAGCGCGATGATCGGGGCGCTGTGCGTATGGATCGCCGCCAGGAAGAGTTCCGAGGGCTGCAAGCCGCAGGCCTCGAGGATCGCCTTCCGCATGCTCGCGGCCGTCCCGCCATAGAAGCCTAGGACCTCGGTGGAAACCAACACGAGCTTCTGCCCGTTCCGCTGAAAGGCGATCACGCGGGCCGAGAGCGGATCGTGGATGCCTTGCGACAGGTCTTTGCGGCTCTCATAGCCATCGAGCATGACGGGTTTTGCCGGTGTGATCTCCGTCCTGGCGATCCCGGCCAGCAGGACGTCCGCCGGTCCTGCCGCGACCGCGCGGCCGCACGGCAGCAGGCAGGCGGCCAATACTACGGCGGCAATCGCGACACAAAACTCTCGCAAGCGGTTCCTGTTTTCGTTTGTCATGATAGGCTAATCTCCAATGCGTTTCCGGGACGTGTAAATGCGACTCACCTTTTCGACTTATCAGTCTATCATGGCCAGAGTCACTCGTCACTAGAGCAGTTGGCGATGCCGCGGTCAACGCCAGGACACCACAGAAAAGGTGTCAGGAACCGTTTTCATGCTTTCTTGGCCGCCCTCGGGGACGCAAGGTGCTCTCCAGCCCCAAGCAACGCACGACTTGCTCCGACCAGAATGCCTCGCCGAAAGGACATCCCCGATTCACCGCACGCCGCAGTGCCGCCAATTCCGCCTCCCTTTGCGGCATGTTCACCTCCTCCAGCCAGTTCGGCAATCGCCGC
>Ga0181520_10000378_pt1 | contig 98569 bp, 95 predicted proteins | sample PEATcosm2014_Bin_29_FD_132451 | JGI IMG/M metagenome (GOLD analysis project Ga0181520, IMG submission 132451) | Peatland microbial communities from MTU Mesocosm Facility, Houghton, MI, USA - PEATcosm2014_Bin02_30_metaG | ecosystem: Environmental > Terrestrial > Soil > Wetlands > Peat | place...
ATGAAGTGGGCCATGTCCCCCTCGGGGACCCACTCCTGCACCGACGAAGGCAACAGCAGCATCTGGTCGGGAGCGTAGGGGCGGAACGTCTTCGGCATCCCCAGATTGACTCACATCCGCCCCTCCACTCGCCAGCGGTTACCGGGACGGGCTGCTAGATCGGGGTGAACGGGGAGGAGTGGACGTACCAGAAGAAGCAGAGCAGCATCGTGGCCGCCGAGGCAACGACCAGGGCGCGCGTGAGGTGCCTGCCCCGAACGGTGACGCCCACCACCATGAACGCCGGGAAGACCACGGTGCTGAAGCGCATCGCCGACATCAGCGGGCTGTAGTGGCCGATGTGGAACCAGATGGCGGCGGCGCTGAGCAGCGCGTAGAGGAAGTAGGGGGAGGGGAGTCGCTTCCAGATCGCCGGCAGCGAAGCGACCAGCAGCAGGGCGGCGACCAGGTTGAAGATCTCCTCGACGTGATGGCCGCTCTTGATGGCGAGAACCGACTCCTGGAGCACCGTCCACGGGGCGGCGAGGCGGACGCCCCATAGCGACTCGGCACTGAACGGTCCGAGACCGAAGCCGGCGGCATGGTAGGCGACGGTGATGACGGCGAGGGCAACGGCGCCGGGGACCATGGCCAGGACCAGTTGCCCGGTCAGCGTCAGTCGAGAAGGTGCCGGCGCCGGCCGCCACGCCAGGACGATGAAGAGGGCCAGCGTCGGCAGCAGGATGACACCCTGGTCGCGGGTGGCGATGGCCACCGCGCAGACGAGGCCGGCGACAAAGAAGTGCCGCCTCTGTGCGAGGGCGAAGACGGCGACCGACTCGAGGAGGAACAGGGACTCCGTGTACGGGGCCAGGAGGTAGAAGGCGGCCGGTGCGATGACGACGAAGACGACGGTGCGCAGGGCGGCGGGCCGGCCGATCTGCTCGACGCAGAGGTCGTAGAGGAGCCAGACCGCTCCGATGCAGGCGACGGTGGAGATGAGCATGGCGCCGGCGGCGTCGCTACCGAGGGGAAGTCCGGTGAGCCAGATCAGGGCGGGGTAGAGTGGCCAGAAGGCCCCACCGTAGACGTTGAGCCCGCCGGTGCCGTAGCCGACGGTCGCGATGTGCTGGTACCAGAGGGCGTCGAAGCGCTGCCAGGGCCCGAGCGTCACGCCCCAGAGCGGATTGGGGGAGCTGGCCACCGGTGCCCACGTGCCGATCGGCCCGAGGTGGGGCGCGACGGTGAGGGAGAGCGCCGCGAAGGCCCCGAGGGCCAGCCGCAGCACGACAACCGTGAGCAGGGCGATGCGGAATCCCGGTCGCGTCCAGAGACGTCCGGGCCAGCCTCGCAGACGGATCCGCAACGGGACGCGACGATCCACGCGCAGCCCACCCTCGGTGCCGGTTGCCTCTCCAGCCATCTCCCGAACCTGAAGTGGATTGCGTGACGCGTCCGACGGCCGACGGCGGTCAGGAAGCTGCCCGGGAACGCTAACACCTCGCCGTCCTCTGCGAGTGGCATCCCCGCCCGCCGTGTCCTTCGCGCGGGCCCACCCGGCGGTGCGGGGGTCGAGGTGCGACTCCCCCGTCCTACACGCGCGGCAGGCTCTGGCAGAACTCCGCCATGGCGCCGGCCACCTCCGCCGGGCGCTGCACGGGAAGATCGTGGACGCCGTCGACCCACACGACCCGGGCGCGGTCGCCGAGCACGGCCCGCGCCCGCTCCACCGACTCCGCCTTGGCCTCCAGCGGCCAGGGGGCGTTCGGGTCCCGCGCCGGCACGAAGAGCACCGGGCATCGCACCCGGCCCATCAGCTCGAACGTGTCCAGCTCGTACAGGTGGTGGGCGATCTCCATGTGGCGTTCGACGTCGAGGCGCGGTCGGAGCGTCCCGTCCCCGGCGTCCTCGAAGTTGCCGAGCAGGATGCCGGTCGCGGTCTCCGCGTCGCTCCCCTCGCCGAGCGGCCCGCCGCCAATCCAGGCTCTCACCGCCGTCTCGGTGATCCCGGTCATGGCGGGAGGGCGCATCCGCTTCTCGGCCTCCGCCCAACCGCCCTGGATGTGCGCGCTCAGGTTCCCGGCCCCGCCGTCCACGCAGACGCAGCCGAGCACCATGTCGGGCGCGGCGGCGGCGAACCAGAGGGCGACCGAAGCGCCCCAGCTGTGGCCGGCCACGATGAGGCGGCCGAGGCCCTCGGCGGCGCACAGCCCCCGGAGATCCTCGACCACCTCCGAGAAGGAGTATCCGGTCGCGGGCTTGTCGGAGTTGCCGTGGCCGCGGAGATCCGGGACGAGGACCCTCCAGTGCGGGCTGAGCCGGGACGCCACCAGGTCCCACCACCTGGCGTTGCTGGCCAGCCCGTGCAGCGCCAGGATCGCCGGTGATCCCCCCGCATGGTCACGGACGGAGAGGCGCAAACCGCCGCAATCCACCAAGCGCTCGTCCACGCCACGGATTGTCGCAGCGAGCGGCCTCCGTCTCGCCGTCGGAGATCGGCTGCGGCGGCCCCGATGGGTGGGAGGAGGCACGCGAGGTAGGCTATCCGGCATGGCTGACACCGACCGGCGCCTCAGCCTCGGATGGACCGACGACCCGGAGGCGAACCGCCTCATCGCCCAGGACCCGCTGGCTCTCCTGATCGGCTTCTGCCTCGACCAGCAGTTCCCCATCGAGCGGGCCTTCCTCGGGCCGCTCACCATCCGGGAGCGCCTCGGCACCCTCGACGCCGCGCGCCTCGCCGCCATCGACCCGGAGACGTTCGTGGCGGCGTTCCGCCGCCCCCCGGCCATCCACCGCTTCCCGGCCAGCATGGCCCAGCGCGTCCAGGGGATCTGCCGCATCGTCGCCACGACCTACGGCGGGGACGCGTCTGCCATCTGGCGCGAGGCGGGAACGGCGCCCGAGCTGCTCGGCCGCCTTCGGGATCTCCCCGGCTACGGCCCGCTGAAGGCGAGCATCGTCGTCGGCTGCCTGGCCCGCCACTACGGGGTCCGGCCGGTGGGTTGGGAGGCGATTGCCCCCGACTTCCCGACCCTCGCCGACGTGGTGACGCCCGACGAACGCCGCGCCTACCAGACCGCCAAGCGGGCCCACAAGGCCTCCATGCGCGCCAGCGCGGAGCACGCCCGGGTTCGCGGATGACGCCCGCGGGGGAGGTCGCGGCCGGGATCCTCGAGGATGGCGACGTCCGCATCGTCACGGTCGGCCCGATGGGCCCGTACGGCAACAACGCCTACATCGTCCGCGACACCTCGGCTCGTGCCGGGCTCCTCGTGGACATGCCGCTGGAGGAGGGGAGGCTTCTCGCCGCCATCGCGGCCGAGGGCGGGGTGCAGACGGTCATCGCCACCCACTGGCACCACGACCACTGGATGACCTATGACGCGGTGCGCCGGGCCACCGGGGCCCCGGTGCTGGTCGGCGCCGAGGAGGTGAACGTTCCCGAGGCCCGCATCGACGGGCGGCTGCAGGACGGCCGGGAGCTGCTCGTTGGTGGTGTCAGGGTGGTGGTCCTGCACACCCCCGGCCACACCCCGGGCAGCATCTCGCTTCGCGTCGGCTGGGCGGTGATCACCGGGGACACGCTCTTCCACGGCGGACCGGGGAAGACCTTCGCCCGCGGCGACCTGGAGGTGATCCTGGCCTCCATCGACGCCAAACTGCTGCCCCTCCCCGACATGACCGTGGTGCTTCCCGGGCACGGCGGCTCGACCACCGTCGGCAGGGCGCGATCGGGCCGCGAGGCGTACCGCCGGCACCCCAGGGCGGCGGGGTTCCACGGCGACGTCGAGTGGGGGAGCTGACCCTCGCCGGTGACGCCGCGGGCGTCAGTGGGCGACCAGCGCGATGACGGCCACCACGACCAGGAACGCCGCGAGCACCCCGATGACGGCGAGAACCAGCCATTCCCGCAGGCTCATCAGGTGATGGCGGCGGCGTGCGTGACGGCGCGGCGGCGGGAGGCCGGCGGACGGCGAGCGGGTCCGGGAGACGCGCGACGTGACCCCAGGACCGGCGGGACGCTGCGCCTGCGCCGTCGCCGGAGAGGGTCCGTCATCGGTCATCCCGCATCCTCCTTGCCGACGTATGCCACAGCGCGGCTGTCAGCTTATATCGTCAGACGACTATAAGAACAACGTCCGGCTCAGTACCGATCGTCCCCCTGCATCGTACAGGACCGCGCTGGGGAACCTGGAGCAGCGGTGGCGAGGAGCTCCCCGGGGCCGGTCCGCCATGCCTCCGGCGCCTACCATTCGCGGAGCGCCCGCATCGTCTAGCGGTCAGGACATCACCCTTTCAAGGTGGCAACCGGGGTTCGACTCCCCGTGCGGGTAGGCGGCCGTGCCGGCGGCGGGCCCCGGTGGGGCGTGGCGGCGAGCTGCGCGTCTCAGGCGTTCAGGCCGTTGCTGACGTTGGAGAAGAGGTTCTTGACCTTGCCGCCGATGGTGGCGAGGACGAGGATGACGACGATGGCGATGAGCACGGCGATCAGGGCGTACTCGGCCAGCCCCTGGCCCTCCTCACCGCGGGACTGGCTGCGGTCGAGGGGACGGCGGGCCGCTTCCCGGACGCGGATGTAGGTGGAGGCGAGCCGGGTCTCCGGGTTCCTGAGCCATGTCGGTGCTTTCATGACCCCAGGGTGACCGGGGACCCTGCACCGACCCTTAACTCGATGTGACGGGAAGTCGGACAACGATTCGCAATCCGCCGACCGGATGTTCCAGAGCGACGGTGCCGCCATGCTCGGCGGCGATGGCGGCAACGATGGACAGGCCCAGCCCCGTGCCCTCGCTCCGGGTGGGGAGACCGCGGTGCGTCCCGAGCTGATCGATGGTGGCCGGCCGCCACCCCTCCGGGAGGCCGCCGCCGTCATCCTCCACGATGACGCTGCAGACGTCGCCGTCGAGACGGCTGGACACGGCCACCTTGTGCGTGGCGTGCCGCAGCGCGTTGTCGACGAGGTTGTCGAAAAGTCGCCCGAGGAGCACCGGGTCCCCGGAGAGATCGGCGCCCGTCTCCCGGGTCACGTCGAGGGTGATCCGAGCGCGCTCGGCGGCACCGCGCCACCGGTCGTACAGCGCCTCCATGAGGTCGTCGACGGACAGGGCCTCCCGCCGCACGTAGAGGGCGCCGGCGTCCCGACGCGCCAGCAGGAGCAGGCCTTCGGTCAGGGCGGCGAGCCGGATCGCCTGATCCCGGATCTGCTCGAGGCTGGCCGCGTACCGATCCGGTGTGCGGCTCTGCTGGAGGGTGACATCGGCGATGCTGCGGATGGCGTTGAGGGGGGTGCGCAGCTCGTGGGCGGCGTCAGCGGTGAACCGGGTGAGGCTGCCGATCAGCGTCTCCCTCTCCGCCGCCGCCCGGACCAGGGCGTTGATCGACAGCGTTCCGGTGACGGTCACCACAGCCACGGCGAGGAACTGGAAGTCGGCGGTGAGGGCTGGCCACTGTCCGGTACCCAGCAGCACGACCGGCTGCACCAGGCCCGCGACGCCGACGAGGAGCGCCGGCCAGGCCGGGAGCAGCCAGAGTGCGGCGACCACGCAGAGCAGCGGGATCGCCCCGAAGGTGTCGTCCGCTGGGGTGACGACCTCGAGCGCCGTTGCGGCACCCATCACGGCGAGGCACAGCACCACCACCGCCACCACCTCGATCGGCCTGCGCAGCGGGCGGGGACGGCTGAGGATGCCCGGCCCGCGGGAGGTGCGGGCGGCCTCAGGCATCCCCGACCTCCAGACGGTAGCCGACCCCGCGCAGGTTCACGATGCGGACCCTGGAGCCGGCGCCGGCCAGCTTCCTCCGCAGCCGGCTCATGTACACGTCGACGAGGCCGGCGGTGGGCGTGCTCTCGAAGCTCCAGCCGCGATCGAGGAGGTGTTCCTCCGCCACCACGCGTCCGGCATGCTGCGCGAGGAGGGCGAGGAGGTCGAACTCCTTTCGGGTGAGGGCGATGTGGTTCGCGCCCACGCTGGCGACGCGGGTCAGCTCGTCGACGGCGAGATCGGAGAAGGCGAGGCTGGCCGGCGCGCGGTCGCGGCGCGAGAGGGCCCTGATCCTGGCCAGCAGCTCGGCGAAGGCGAACGGCTTGGTCAGGTAGTCGTCGGCCCCCGAGTCCAGGCCCGAGACCCTGTCGGGGATCCCGTCCCGGGCCGTCAGCATCATCACCCGGCTGCTCACGTGCAGATCGCGGAGACGCCGGCACACCGCGAATCCGTCGGGGCCACCGGGGAGCATGACGTCGAGGATGACGGTGTCGTATGCGTTCCGCTGCGCCTCGCGGATCGCGTCGTCCCCGGTGTGGACGACATCCGCGGCGATGCCGGCCTCTGCCAGCCCCCACCGGAGGGTTTCCGCCGCCTCCCTGTCGTCCTCGACCACAAGGACCTTCATGCGGCGATTATCGCCTCCGAATCGGTGGCGGCCCGCGCCCCGTCGCGACATCGGGACGAGGCGGAGGCGCGAACGACGCGGCCGGGTCGCGCCCTGAGCCGCGGCTATACTCGATCTGGTCGTCGCCCCACCAGTGAGGAGCCATGCGCGTCCGCGACCTCATCGCCACCGCCGCCGCCCTGGCGGTGATCGCCGCCGCGATTGTCACGGCTGGCATCCTCCTGCTGCTGGCGGTGCTCGATGGCGGCGCCCACGTCGACGGCGTCGGCTGGGCGCTCATCGGTGTCGGCGTGGTGATCGCGCTGGCCGGAGTGGGCCTCCTCAGCGTCGCAGTCCGTTCCGGACGGCGCCAGGCGACACGGCGGGACACCGCCGCCTCCGCACCCTCCGCCGCCGGCATCCCCGTCTGGGGGATGGGCGATGCCGGCGAAGCCGGTGGCGGTGTGGTGACGGTGGGCGCCCGGGGCGGCGGCTCGCCGCGCCCGGTCGGCTTCTCTGTTTCGCATCTCGACGTCCCCCTCATCATCGTCGGGCTGCTGCTCTGGACCGCCGTCGTCCTGGTCTTCTTCGCGCCGCACTGTGCCGCCGGCGCGAGCAGCTGCTGACCGGCTGCCGTGCCACCGATCCGGACCAGGTTCGCGCCCTCGCCGACGGGCTTCCTGCACCTCGGCAACGTTCGCACCGCGCTCTTCGCCTGGCTGGCGGCGCGATCCACGGCCGGCACCTTCATCCTCCGCGTCGAGGACACCGACCAGGGCCGCTACGTCCCCGAGAGCGAGGCCGCCATCCTGGAGACCCTTCACTGGCTCGGTCTCGAGTGGGACGAGGGCCCGGAGGTGGGCGGCCCGCACGCGCCGTACGTGCAGTCACAGCGCGTCGACCTCTACCGCCGGCACGCCGAGCGGCTGGTGGAGGCCGGTGCGGCGTACTGGTGCACCTGCACCTCGGAGCGTCTCAGCGCCATGCGGCTGGAGCAGCAGAGGCACGGACAGCCGCCCCGCTACGACCGCCGCTGCCTGGACCGCCACGACGAGGTGGCGGCCGAGCGCGCCGCCGGGACCCCCGCCGTGCTCCGGCTGCGCATGCCCGATGGGACGGTCGAGTGGGACGACGTCATCCGCCACAGGGTGACGTACCTCAACGCCGACATCGACGACCAGGTCCTCCTCAAGTCGGACGGCTTCCCCACCTACCACCTGGCGGTGGTGGTGGACGACCACCTCATGGGTGTGACCCACGTCATCCGCTCGGACGAGTGGATCCCCTCCACGCCCAAGCATCTGGCCGTCTACGCCGCCCTCGGCTGGGACCCGCCGCGTTTCTGCCATGTCCCCCAGGTCCTCGGCGAGGACCGGCAGAAGCTCTCCAAGCGCCGCGGCGCCCGCACCGTCTTGGAGTACGCGGAGATGGGCTATCTCCCCGAGGCGGTGGTCAACGCCATGGCGCTCCTCGGCTGGTCGAGCGGAACGGGACAGGAGGTGTTCGATCGCGCGGAGCTGGTCGCCGCCTTCTCGCTCGACCGCGTCCAGCCGTCGCCCGCCGTCTTCGACCACCGCAAGCTGGATTCGCTGAACGGGCTCCACATCCGGCGCATGGCCGCCGCCGACCTGGTGACCGCGCTGGAGTTCCACCTGCCGCAGACGAGCGAGGAGGTGCGGCGCCAGCTCCTCCCGCTCCTCCGCGAGCGCATGGTCACGCTGCGCGACGCGGCGACCCTGGCGGCACCGCTTCTCGGTCCGGCCCCGTGGGGACCCGATGTCGTCTTCCCGCCCAAGAAGATCGACCGGGCCACCGCCGGGTGGCTCCTCGAGGACACCGTCGCCGAGATCCGGGCGGGCGGGCTGGCCGACGTGGAGGCGATGCGGCTGCGCCTGACGGCCGGGCTCGACGCCCGTGGGGTCAGCGCGCGCGACGGCTTCCGCGTGCTCTACGTCGCCATCCTCGGCGCGCCCACCGGCGTTCCCGTCTTCGACGCCATGGTCTTCATCGGCGCTGAGACGAGTGTCGAGCGCCTGCTGGCCGCCCTGGGCGAGCCGGATCGGCGGGGCGGCGACCCCAAGCCCCAGCCGTAGGCGCGGACTAGCCGGAGCGGGTGGGGCCGCTGCGTTCGACGGTGAGACGCAGCACCACCCGGTGCTCCTTCTCCATCGCCCGCCGGTACTCGTCCCAATCCGGGTGCTCACCCACCGCCCGGCGGTAGTAGTCGACCAGCGCCTCCATCGCCTCGGGCAGGCTGACGATCTCCACCGGTCCCTCCACGCTGTGCCACTCGCCGAAGAAACGGTCGCTGATGGCGCAGTAGGTGGCCTTCGGGTCGCGGCGGAGGTTGAGCGTCTTCATCGCCCCCTCCCGGGTGCTGATGACGACCCGGGAGGCGCCGTCGACGGTGGCGACGACCGGCGACAGCTGAACACCGCCGTCGCGCCGGCGGGTCGCCAGCACGCCCCGGCGGTTGGCCCTGATGAAGTCGAGCACCGCCTCGTGGGTCACCGCGAATCTCCTCGGTCGCGCGGTCGCGCCCGGGGCGCGATGCCGCGCATCCACTCTACGCGGGGCCGGCCCCCGGCGGACCTGCCGCGCCGCTCCGCACCGCCACCGGGGATGCGTCCCCGGCGGCGCGTCCGCGGCTGAGGGCGAAGTAGGCCGCAGCGCTGACGGCGAAACCGGCGACGAAGCTGAGATCGCCCGTCTGCGGCAGGCTGGAGGCCACCCACCCGGTGTAGAGACTCTGGTTCATGAAGGGGATGCAGGCGGCGAGGCCGAGCAGGAAGGCGGCCACCCCGGCCCGGTTGCGGTGGCGCCGGTCGAAGACCAGGGAGGCGCCGAGACGGGAGCGCCGCATCGCCCAGTCGGTCAGCACCACGCCGAGGAAGGGGACGATCCAGTAGGTGTTGAAGGAGAGGAAGTCCTCGTACTTCCCGCCGGGGCCCGCCTGACCGGTCGTGCCCACCACGAAGCCGACGACGCCGAAGCCGCCGGCGACGATCGCCCGGCGCCAGCGAGCCGGGATGCGGACGCCCATGCTCAGGAAGGACATGGCCCCGCTGTACAGATTGAGGACATTGGCGGCGATGGCGCCGACGCAGATCGCGAGCGGGGCGACGATCACCAACACCTCGGGCAGCGGCTTGACGAACTGGTCGGTGGGAACCGCGCCGGCTCCCCAGGCGGTGCCCGCCACCGTGGCCAGGCCGGCGCCGGCGATCTCCAGCAGGCCGCACGAGACGAACAGCCCCATGCCCGCGGCGAGGGCGACACGAACCGGGTCGGTGGACCGCGCCAGGTAGCGGCTGTAGTCGGAGGCGTAGGGGTTCCAGCTGACCGCGTAGGCGACGGCGAGGAAGACGGCGATCATGAACGCCCCCACCGGGCCGCCGGCGGCGGCCGGGGCGGCGGCGTCGAAGCCGGTGCCCGCCCTCGTGTGCCAGAAGATGGCGAGGCAGCAGGCGGCGAAGACCACGGCGAGGAAGGGGAACACCCAGCGCTCGATGGCGTGGATGAAGTTGTGGCCGGTGAACGCGATGCCGATCTCGACCAGCACGATGACCCCCAGGGCCGGAGTGAACCCCGGCTGAGGCAGGTGGACGGCGGCGCAGAAGGTCTGCAGCGCGAAGGCGCCGCTCACGCTGTTCACGGCCACCCATCCGGCCCCCGAGGTGAGGGCGTTGAGGCCGGCGGGGAGGAGGTTGCCGAGGAAGCCGAAGCCGGCGCGGCTCTCCACCATCTGCGCCACGCCCAGCCGCGGGCCCATGGCGGAGAGCAGGCCGTGCGTCGCCGAGCCCAGGGCGGTGCCCACCAGCAGGGCGACCGCCGTTGCCCAGAAGCCGCCGCCGAAGAGGGCGACGGGGAGGACCCCGATGTAGACGGTGGCGAACTCGAGGTTGGGCGAGGTCCACGTCCAGAAGAGCTGGCGCGGGCGGCCGTGCCGCTCCGATGCGGCGATGCACTCGATCCCCCCCGGCTCGACGGCCGCGACCCTCTCGCCGTAGACGCCCTCGCGGACGGGGACTGCGACCGCCGGGTAGCTCACCCCTGCGCCGCGGCGCCAGGCGCCAGCAGCGAGTCCAGGACGGCCCGCAGGCGGGGCAGCTCGACGACGGCGCGGATCACCGCCACCCCGCCGGCGCCGGCGGCGACACACCACGTCGCGTTGCCGGCGTCCACCCCCCCGATGGCGATGACGGGGATGCTCACCTCGGCGCAGATCGCGGCCAGACCGTCCAGGCCGATGGCCGGGCCGGCGTCCGCCTTGCTGGGCGTCGCCCACACGGGACCGGCGCCGACGTAGAGAGCCCCCTCCGCCTCCGCCTGGCGCGCCTCCTCGACGGTGCGTGCCGAGCGGCCGAAGCCGATGCCGGCCCGGCGGGCCCGCTCCATCCCAGCGTCGCCCTGACCGAGATGGACGCTGATGCCGAGGGCAACCGCGGCCTCGACGTCGTCGTTCATGACGACCTCGACGGGGCGGTGCACCACGGCCAGCGTGTCGCGGCCTGCCCGAACCCGTTCGGCCGTCGTCACGTGCTTGAGCCGCAGCTGGACGACGGTCGCTCCGTGGGCGGCGGCCCATTCCGCCACCGGCGCGTCGGCGACGACGGCGTGGAGGATCATCCGGGCTCGATCCGGACCGCGGCGTCCAGGCTGTCCGGAGCCAGACCGGCGACGCTGTCATAGAGGTTGACGTGGAAGCTGCCCGGTCCGCGGGCGCCCTCCACGGCGTGCTCGGCGGCGACGCCGAAGGCGGCCAGGGCCTCCACCGCCGCGCGCAGCGGGTCGTCACGACACACCGCGGCGAAGCAGCCGCAGAGGGCGGTGGCCATGCAGCCCGTGCCCGTGACCTGGCTGAGCATGGGCACGCCGTTGTGCACCGAGGCCCGACCGCCCGGGCCGGCGATGTGGTCGACCGCGCCGGTCACGGCGACGGTGCAGCCCAGAGCCCGCGCCGCCGTCTCGGCGAGAAGCCGGGGGTCTCCGGCGCTCACGGAGTCGACGCCACGGATCTCCGCCGCCTCGCCGGCGAGGGCCGCGATCTCGGCGGCGTTGCCCCTGACGATCGACACCGAAACCTCCTCCAGGATGCGCTTCGCCGCATCGGTGCGCAGCCGCGTCGCCCCGGCACCGACCGGGTCGAGCACCACCGGCGCGCCCGTGCGGTTGGCGGCGCGCCCGGCCAGCACCATCGCCTCGACCCACTCGGGAGACAGGGTGCCGATGTTGAGCACGACGGCGGAGGCGACCGACGCCATGTCCGCGACCTCGCCGAGCGCGTGGGCCATGACCGGCGAGGCCCCGATCGCCAGCGTGATGTTGGCCGTCTCGTTCATCACCACGTAGTTGGTGATCTGATGGACGAGGGGCCGCTGGGCGCGGATGGCGCGCAGCGAGGCGGCCGGGGAGAAGCGCGGGTTCAGCATGGGACGACTCCGTGAAGCGCGTTGACGGGACCCTCGCCGGCGCCGATCTCGACCAGGCCGTGCAAAACGGCACCGGCGGCGACCTGGGAGGCGGTGTGGGCGGCGGTGAGCAGATCATCGCCCCGCGCGAGGCGGGCGCAGAGGGTGGCCGAATGGGTGCAGCCGGCACCGTGCGTCGCGGGGATCGCATGGCGCGTGACCGGGATCTCGTGATGGTCGCGGCCGTCGTAGAGATGGTCGACGGCGCGCTCGCCGTGGCCCCCGGTGACCAGCACCGCCGGGGCTCCCATGGCGTGGAGGCGCTCCGCCAGCTCGGCACGGGTGCCGCGGTGCCCGGTCAGAGCCTCCGCCTCCGGGAGATTCGGGGTGATCACCGTGGCGCGAGGGAAGAGGAGCCTCACCAGGCTGGCGACGGCGTCGTCGCGCAGCAGCTGGGCGCCGGAGGCGGCCACCATCACCGGGTCGACGACGAGGGGAAACCCGGTGCCGGCCAGCCGGTCGGCGACGGTCTCGATGATGGCGGCGGAGAAGAGCATCCCGGTCTTGGCGGCGTCGACGCCGATGTCGTCGATGACGGCGTCGATCTGGGCGACGATGAAGTCCGCCGGCAGCTCGTGGATGGCCCGCACCGCGACCGTGTTCTGGGCGGTGAGCGCGACGATCGCCGACATGCCGTGGCAGCCCGCGGCGGCGAACGCCTTGAGGTCGGCCTGGATGCCGGCGCCTCCGCTGGAATCCGATGTCGCGATGGTCAGACAGCGAGCCACTGTCATCTGCCCCTCCCTACGCTGGAATGACCCAGATCAGGTTCTCGGGTGTCTTCTCAGCCCGCTGCGGGCACCCCGGGACGCTGGAGAGACTAGCACCACCCGCCCGATGAGCGGCGGCGGTCCTGTGATCTCGCCTCAGCCGCCGGTGCCCGCAGCGCCCCGCGGTTCCGCCGCCGCCCTCCCCGCCGCCGGCCGCCTCGTCGCCATGGAGGAACCGGCGAGGATCAGGGCGAAACCGGCGACCGTCCCCGCGCGCAGAGGCTCGCCGAGCACGGTGACGCCCAGCACCAGGGCGACCGCGGGGTTGAAGTAGGTGATGACCGTCGCCCGGACGGGCCCGATCTCGGCGATGAGGGCGAAGAAGAGGACGAACGCCACCGCGGTGCAGACCACACCGAGGGTCGCGGCGGCGGCGAGGGCACGGGCCGTCGGCGCTCCCCCGAGGAGCTGGGCCACCCCGAGCGGGCCGTATGCGACGGCCGACAGGGCCAGGGAGGCCGCCACCACGCCGACCGGCGGCAGATGGGAGAGACGCCGGGCGATGATCATCGGGCCGACCGCGTACCCGATGGTGCAGAGCCCGACCTCAACGACGGAGGTCAGGTTGCTGGACGAGATGTTCAGCCCGACCAGCGCGGCGACGCCGCCCAGGCCGACCACCAGGCCGGCGACGCGGCGGCCGTCCATCTGGTGCTCGCTGCCGGTGAGCCTGGCCAGCAGGGCGCCGATGAGGGGCACCGCCGCGATGAGGAGCCCGCTCAGCGAGCTGGACAGGTGCTGCTCGGCGGTGGACAGGAACAGCCATGGCCCGGCGATCTCGGCCGCCGTGTAGACGGCGATCCATCTCCAGGCGGGCAGGACGGGGCGGATCTCCCGGCGGAAGGCGGCGACGGGGAGGAGCAGGACCATCCCGATGCCGGTGCGGAGGAAGACGAGGCTCGCCGGAGAGATGCTGGCGACGGCGATCTTGATGAAGAGGTAGGGGACTCCCCAGATGACGCTCATGGCGACGAAGAGGACGAGAGCCTTGCGGGTCACGGCCTCACCGGGGCGTGCTGCGCCGTGCGGTCGATGGCTCCGGCCCGGCGGCTCCGGCCACCCTGCGGAACTGGTGGCGCGGCCGGCCGGACGGACATGGGTGGTGCTCCGGAGAGTGGTGACGGGATCGGACGATTCTGTCAGTCTTGGTGACGTGGACGGGGACGGGACGGGGTACCTGCGGCGCAACCTGGTGGGCCAGGCGCGGCTCGCTGCCCTGGGCGCGCGGCTGGGCAGGGGCGACCTGCCCACCCATCTCTCCGGGGGCTGGACGGCGGGAGCGGTCTTCGCCCACCTGGCCTTCTGGGACCGCTTCGTGCTCGCCCGCTGGGACGCGTATGGGCGCACCGGCGTCATCGAGGACCTGCCGGACTCGCAGCTCGACCTGGTGAACGCCGGGGGCCTTCCCCTCTGGCTGGCGCTCGACAGCGGGGCGGCCGTCGCCGAGGCCATCCGGGCCTCCGCCGACGTCTGCGCGCACATTGCGGGGCTGAGCCCGGGGGCGGTGGACGCGGCCATCCGGTCGGGGCGTCTCGCCATGCTCGACCGCGGTGTCCACTGGTCCCCCCATCTGGACGAGTTGGAAGCCGCCGGCGGGCCCAGCTATCCGGCGGCTTCCTGATCCGTCAGCCCGACCTGCTCCGCACTCATCTCCCAGAGCCGCCGGGCGGCCTCCATGTCCTGCGCGGCGGCGCTGGGCGCCCGGCTGCGCATGTTCGCGAAGTACCCGCCGCTCTCCGGCGACACATCGGCGGCGCAGGCGAGCCAGACCAGGGTCTCCGCGCCCTTCCGCGCGCTGCGCGCGAACGGTCGGGCCAGGGTCATGCCCACGCGCATGGGCCAGCCGTTGTTCTTGTTGAAGCCGCTGGCGACGAAGCCGGGATGGAAGCAGTTCGCGGTGACGCCCGTCCCCTCCAGACGCCGTGCCAGTTCCTTGGTGAAGAGGATGTTGGCGAGCTTGGTCTCCCCGTAGCGGGCGAACCCCATGCCTCGGTAGCCCCGCTCCGCGTCGACGTCGTCGAAGGGGATCCTCGCCCCCGCATGGGCCATGGAGCTGGTGGTGACGATGCGGGCCGGGACACTCTCCTTGAGGCGGTCCAGCAGCAGACAGGTGAGCAGGAAGGGGGCCAGGTGGTTGAGGGCCCAGGTCTGCTCGACGCCGTCCGCCGTCAGGCGGCGCCGCGCGTAGATGGCGCCGGCGTTGTTGACCAGCACGTCGATGCGGGGCAGCCGCGCCAGGATGTCGGCGGCGAGCTGACGGACCGATGACTGGGAGCTCAGATCAGCGAGGAGAGCGTCGACCTCGGTCCCCGTGCCGCCCGCGGCGACGATCGTCGCCGTCGCCGCCGAAGCCCTGCTCTCGCTGCGCGCCACGATGGTGAGCTGGGCCCCCCGGCGGGCCAGCTCGCAGGCGGCGGCCAGCCCGATCCCCCGCGTGGCTCCGGTGATGACGACGTTCTTCCCGGCCACTCCGGTCCAGTCAGACATCGGGCTTCCCTCCTGATGGGGTGCTGAGGATGCGGATTCGAGGCGTCACGTCCGCACGTCGATGGTGACCTTGGTCGCGCCGTGGAGCTGCGGCCGGGCGGCGGTGCGAAACGCGCGGCGCCACTCCGCGAGCACGAAGCGGTGGGTCAGCCACCGCTGCCAGGGTACCTCCCGGCCGGCGAGCATGGTCAGGGCGGTGTCGAGATCCTGGCGGCGGTAGCCGTTGGACCCTACCATCGCGACCTCCTTGAAGTACGCCAGGGTTCCCTGGAACCGGCGCGCCCGCCCGACGCCGACCCGGACGACGGTGCCACCGGGGCGGACCAGCGCCAGGGCGAGCTCCAGCGTCGCCGCGCTGCCGACCGCGTCGACCACCGCCGCCGCCCCGCCTGAGATCAGCCACGGCGATCCCCGCCAGGGCCGGCTCAGCCGCCCTCCCGCCGCCTCCGCCACGGCCGCCACGGCCTCCCGCGCCCGGTGCGGCAGCGCCCGCCCCCCGACCTCCTCGACGAGTGTCTTCTGGTAGGGCCAGGCGGTGCTGACGAGGACCCTGCCCACCCCCAGATGGCGCAGCGAGGCGGCGACGGAGAGCCCGATCGTGCCGGCGCCGAGGACCACCACGAGGCCGTCGGGCGACCCTCCGGCCCCCTCCGCGCGGCCGCCGGCCCATGCCGCCCGCCGGGCCGCGTGCAGCCCGACCGCCAGCGGATCGGCGAGGACCCCGGCCCGGGGCTCCAGGCCGTCGGGGAGCTGGTGGATCTGGGAGCCGTGAGCGACCATCGCCGTCCCCATGCCCCCCGGGAGCCCGCGGATGTTGCCCGTGTGGATGCCCGACCCGTCCACCCCCGGGATGGGCTCCCCCGCGTGGAGGCACAGCGGGATCATGCCGTCGGCACACGCGGGGCAGGGGTCCTCGAGCCGCCGCGCGGGGCATCCCAGCCAGGGGTTGACGACGACCGTGGTGCCCTGGTCGAAGCCGGGCATCCCCGCCCCGGTGACCCGGGCGACGATCTCGTGGCCCATGACGTGGGGGAAGGACACCAGCCCGGAGAGCGGGTTGTCCCAGTCCGCCTGCAGCGTCGCCTCGGTGACATCGCTGCCGCACACGCCGGTGAAGTGGGGCTCGAGGGTCAGCCACCCGTCTCGCGGCAGCCGCGGGTCGGGCATCTCCCGGAGGCTGAGCGGCCCGTGCCAGGCCGGCGCCGTCCCCGGTCGGAGCCGGCTGAGGGCGCCGCCCACGGCCAGGCGACCGGGGCTCGGATCGAAGACCAGGCCTAGCATCGGGGGCTCGGCGGAGGACGGTGGCGGTCCACGCGGGGAACGGTAGGCGACCGGGCCCCCGGCTCGCTGGCGGGCCCCGGCCATTGCAGTCGTCGAGGCTCGCGACGACTGTAGTCGAGATGATCTGAGGGAGCCGCCAGGGCGGCATCCGCGGCTCCGTCGGGCGCCGTCGACTGTAGTCCCGCGACTGCGCCGCGACAGGCCCTCGCGACTGCAGTTGCGAGGGCTTTCCGAGCGACGCCGCGACTGGGCACGGAGGAGACTCGCGCGGGGCCGGGCCGGGGGCCCGCGCGTTGTCCGGCCGTCGTCACGGACTCTCGTCAGGCCGTATCCGCCTTTTCACAGGCCCCATGTGATGATGCGCCCGTCCAAAGCCCCGCACCGGCAGCGTGATCGGCAAGTTCGCGCGGATGCGGGACCCGGGGAAACCGCCAGCGTGAACGTCCTGCAGACACTGTGGCCGACACCGCCGCGACCCGGGTGGAACACCAATCCCGGTACCGGCGGCTGACATGGCCGAGCCCAGCACCACCGAATTGGGAGCCGGCCAGATGGCTCTTCTCATCCCGGTCGCCAGCGAGACCTACGCCGTGCCGCTGGGCTCCGTCCGCGAGGTCGTCGTCTCCCCCAGGGTGACGCCGCTGCCGACGGCGCCGGACGCGGTCCGCGGGGTCTTCAACCTGCGCGGCGACGTCGTGCCTCTCTTCGACACCGGGCGCATCCTCGGCCTGGCCTCCATCGTGGGAGAGCCGTACGCCGTGCTGGTGGAGACCGAGCACGGGGTGGCCGGGCTACTGGCGACGGACATGCCGGTCACCGTCCGCCTCCACGAGTCGGTGGGACACTCGGACCTGGAGGGGACCACCGAGACCTACCTTGTCGGCGAGTTGCGGCTGGCCGTCGGTCTGGACATGGCCGTGCTCCTCAATCCCGTCCGGATGGCGCAATGAGCAACGCCGAACCGCCCTCTGAAGCCGACTTCCAGAAGATCTTCGCCGCCGAGGCGGAGGGGCGGCTGGACACGCTGGGCGACCAGCTGATCGAGCTGGAGAAGAGCGGCCCCACCCCTGACCTGGTGGCGTCGCTCTTCCGGGAGGCGCACACCATCAAGGGCGGCGCCGCCGTCGTCGGGCTGCCTCACGTCGCCCGCGTCGCCCATGCGCTGGAGGATCTCCTCGAGGAGGTTCGCCGGGAGCGGCGCAAGGTGGACCCGACGCTGATCGACGCCGTCCTCGCCGGGGTCGACGCCATCCGGGGCCTCATCCCCTTGGCCGTCGCCGGCGACGACCACGAACGCGCCGCCTTCGAGGCCGAGCAGCGGCTCCGCATCGCCATCGGCGGCGAGCCGGCGGGCGCGCCGGCCCCGCCGCCTCCGCCGGTGGAGGCGCCGCGACGCCCCTCCCCGCCCGCGGCGGAAGCAGGGGGCCCGCCGGAGGACACCCAGACGCACCGTGTGGCGGGACACGCGGCCACCGCGGCACCGGCTGCACCCGCCCCCACCGACATCACCCTGGGCGGCGAGGCCGCCCATCACGCCGCCCCCGAGATGCTCCAGATGCCGGTCCACCGGATCGACGAGCTGGTCCGCCTGATCGGGGAGGCGTCGGCATCGACGCTCCGCCTTGGCGGGGCTCTGCTGGATCGGCTCGAGTGCGAGCCGTCCAGCCTGTCCGAGTACCGCGACCTGGCCCGCTGCCTCAATGAGCTGCAGGAGCTGGCGCTGCGTGCCCGGATGATCCCGGTCATGTCCTTGGCTCCGCGGCTGCGCCGCGCCGTGCGCGACCTCGCTCGCGACACCGGCAAGCAGATCCGCTTCGAAACCCGTGGGGAGGACGCCGAGATCGATCGCGGCGTGCTGGAGCGGCTCGCCGATCCGCTCCTCCACCTCGTCCGCAACGCTGTCGATCACGGTATCGAGCTGCCGGAGGAGCGCCGTTCCAAGGGCAAGCCGAGCGAGGGCGTGGTCCGCCTCCACGCCATGCAGCTCGGCTCGGAGGTCGTCATCGCGGTCAGCGACGACGGCCGGGGGATCGACCTGGGGCGGGTCCGGGAGGCGGCCGGACAGAGCGACAGCACGGCGCTTGAGATGGACGACGAGTCGGCGCTCTACCTGATCTTCCGTTCCGGGTTGAGCACCGCGACCCGCGTCACCGACGTCTCCGGCCGCGGCGTCGGGCTGGACGCGGTCCGCGCCAGCCTCAACGCGGTCCGCGGGCGCATCGAGGTCCGCTCCGACCCGGGGTTGGGGACCGAGTTCCGCATCGCCGTGCCCATCACCATGGCGACGCTGCGCTGCCTGGTCGTCGCCTCGGCGGGACGGCGGTACGGCATCCCGCTGCACTCGGTGAGGGCGGTGCTGCCGCCCCAGCCGGCCGCCAGCGTCGGCGGACGGGACATGACGATGCTCGACGGCCGCCCGGTCCCCATCAGCAGCCTGGCGGGAGTGCTCGGCACCGGCAATGGCTGCGACGGTCCCGCGGTGGTGGTCTCCGGTCTGACCCGCAGCCACGCGCTCGAGGTCGACGAGCTGATCGACCAGCGCGACATCGTCGTCAAGGGCTTCGGCGAGCTGGTGCCGCGGCTGCCCGCCATCGCGGGAGCCGGCATCCAGCCGGACGGGACCATCCTCCTGGTGCTGGAGGCCGCCGGGCTGATCGAGCGAGCCCGCCGCCGCGCTCTGCATGGTGCGGCACCGCTTGAGGGGGAGGGCCCCGGCAGGGATGGAGCCGAGGCGCCGGCCGAGCGGCAGGCGGCGGCCATTCTCGTCGTCGACGACGCTCTCACCGTGCGCGAGCTCCAGCGGTCGATCTTCGAGCACGCCGGATACCGGGTCCGCACCGCCGCCAACGGCGAGGAGGCCTTGGAGCGGATGGCGGAGGAGGTCCCCGACCTCGTTCTCACCGACATCGAGATGCCGGTGATGGACGGCTTCCAGCTGACCGAGGCGATCCGTGCCCGGCCGGGGTTCGCCTCGGTGCCGATCATCATCCTCACCTCGCGTGGCAGCGAGGAGAGCCGCCGCCGGGGCCTCGAGGCCGGTGCGGATGGGTACATCGTCAAGAGCGGGTTCGACCAGGTCGCCCTTCTCTCCGCCGTCGAGCGGCTGCTGGGGGCCTCGCAATGAAGGAGAGCCTGAAGGTCCTCGTGCTCACCAGCCAGACGGGCGTGGGGCGAGCCCAGCTGCTCCGGTCGATCGAGGCCGACCGGGATGCTGACGTGGTCGACGACGTGGGCCCGGCACAGGCCGTCGCCAGCATCCGTCGCCACCGTCCCGACGTCATCGGGCTGGACATGGCCGACCTGGCGGCGGATGGTCTGGCCGCGGCACTGGTGCGCGAGATCCTCTCCGTGGGGCCGACGCCGATCCTTCTCATCGTGCCCGCCGGGCAGAGGCGCGACGTGTCGATGGCGGCGGTGGTGGCCGGTGCCGTCGAGGTGATGAACGTCCCCGCCCACTGGAACATCGCCACCGGGGCGGAGCTGCGCCGGCGCCTCCACGCCCTCAGCCGGCTTTCCCCGCCGAGGCATCACAGCCGGCGGCTGGCCCCGCTGGGCGGCGAGAACGGCACCGGCCCCATCTCGGTCCGCCACCGCAGCCTGGAGCGCGTGGTGGGGCTGGCCGCGTCCACCGGCGGGCCGTCGGCGCTCGCAGCACTGCTCGCGGGCCTCGGCGGGCTCAACCTGCCGGTCGTCGTCGTCCAGCACCTGCAGTCTGGCTTCGTCGACGGCTTCCTGAGCTGGATGCAGCGTGAATCCGCACTGCCGGTGGAGCTGGCCGTGGATGGCGCACCCTTGCGCGGTGGAGTCGTCCTCGTCGGTCCCCCCGGGCTGCACGTGATGATCGCGGCCGGCCACCGGCTGGCGCTGCGGGACGAGCCCGTGACGCTGCACCGGCCGTCCGCCGATGTGCTCTTCCACAGCATGGCGGAGCGCTGCGGCAGCGGCGGCATCGGCGTGGTCCTCACCGGGATGGGCGACGACGGTGCCGCCGGGCTGCTCGCCCTGCGCCGGAGCGGTGGGACGACCATCGCCCAGGACGCCGAGACGTCGGCCGTCTACGGAATGCCCAGGGCCGCCCGTGAGAACGGGGCCGCAGCCGACATCCTGCCGCTCGCCGAGATCCCGGCCGCCGTGCTCCTCGCCGCCGGTGTGGAGGCGAACGTGTGACCGTCACGCCTCTGCTCGACTCGGCGAGTGAGTTCCTGGAGCGCAGCGCGGGGTTCCGCCTCGACCCCGCCCAGCGGCACCGCTTCGACTACTGGCTGCGCACCACCGCGGCGCAGCGCGGCGTGGACGTCGCCCTCCTCCTCGCCGAGCTCATCGACGGAGGGCCGGCCCTCCAGTCAGCTCTCGATGAGCTGACCGTCCAGGAGACCTCGTTCTTCCGCGACCGCCCCCAGTTCGACGGGCTGCGCGACGAGGTCCTTCCCACCCTGCGTTCGCCCATCACGGTGTGGAGCGCCGGGTGCGCCTGGGGTCACGAGCCCTACAGCCTGGCCATGGTCCTCGCCGCCAGCGGCATCCCGGACTGGCGGGTCTTCGCCTCCGACATCTCGTCGCGCGCCCTCCGGCAGACCGAGTCGGGCAGGTATGCGGAGCACGCCCTGAAGGGGCTGACGCCCCTGGAGAAGAGCCGCTACCTGCGCAAGTCGGGCGATCAGTGGGAGGTCATCCCCGAGCTTCGCGAGCGGGTCCACGTGTTCCGGCACAACATCGTCCGCGACCCCCCGCCCGCCGAGGTGATGGGTGTCCAGGTCGTCTTCTGCCGCAACGTCCTCATCTACTTCCACCGCAGCGGTGTCCTCACCGCGCTCGACCGCATCGCCGACGCCATGGACCCGAAGGGGTGGCTCTTCCTCGGCTACTCCGAGTCCCTCTGGCGCGTCACCGAGCGCTTCCGGCTGATGCGCCTCGGCAAGGCCTTCGCCTACCGCCAACCGGAGGCCGGGCTCGCCGGGGAGCTGGTCGACGTGGAGCCGCCGGTGTCCGCCGGCTCCGAGCCCGCCGCACCGGGCGCGACCAGGCGCAACGGCGCCATCCACGCGCCGTCCCCCTCGCGGAGCGGGGCGGTGGCCACCGGCCGCGGAGCGCTGCCCTCGCCGAGCGAGCTCCGGGCCCCCGTCCCCCATGCCAGGATCTCCGGGCGCGCCGCCCCCACCCCGACGCCGGGCTGCGTCGACCCGTCCACCGCTCCGGAGGCGATCCTCCTCGCCGTCGGCGAGGCGGCGCTTGAGATGGGCGACGCGCAGGCCGCCATCGCGGCGCTGCGCAAGGTCGTCTACCTCGATCCCGACCAGGCCATCGCCCACTTCCAGCTCGGCCTGGCATTCGAGCTCGGCGCCGATCCGGCACAGGCCCGCAGGGCGTTCAGCGCGGCGCGGGCGGCGCTGACCCGCACCTCGGCCGCGGCGGAGGTGGCCCTGGAGGGCTACCAGGTGGAGGAGCTCACCCGCTTCCTGGATCAACGGCTGTCGAGGTTGCGCTCATGAGGTTGCTGGTCCGCTTCCGCACACCGACCGGGGAGTGGGCGATCCCCATCGAGCGCGTCCACGAGGTCCGCCTCGCCAACGGGATCATCCCCCTGCCCGCCCCCCGGCCGGGGATCGCCGGCGTCCTCCGCCGCGGCGACGAGGTGATCACCGTCTGCTCCCTCCTCGGGGAGGCGACCGGCCATGTCCTGGTCGTCGACGGCGGCGGCGAACGCTTCGGCGTCCTCGCGGAGAACGCCAGCGGTGTCCTGCGCGTCGAGGACGACGAGATCGCCCCCCCTCCGACAGGCCAGGAGGTCCCCGTCGTCATCGGGATCATCCACCTCGCCGACGACGGGACGGTCCTCCTTCTCGATCTCGATGCCCTCGGAGGAATGGTGAAGTGAACGGGACGATCCTGGTCGCGGACGACTCCCTGGTGGTCCGGGCCGTGCTGCGCCGACAGCTCGAGGCCGACGGCCACCACGTCATCGAGGCAACCGACGGTGAGGAGGCCATCATCGCCTGCCGGGAGCACCGCCCCGACGTCGTCCTCCTCGACGTCGAGATGCCGGTGCTGGACGGCCACGCCACCCTCGAGCGGCTCAAGGCGGACGAGGACCTGCGTGACATCCCCGTCGTCTTCCTCACCGGCCGGGTGGACACGGCGGATGTCGTGACCGGGCTCCGCCTCGGCGCGCACGACTACCTGCGCAAGCCCTTCGAGGCCAACGAGCTGATGGCCCGGGTGAGCGCGGCACTGCGCACCAAGGAGCTGCAGGACGAGCTGCGGGCCCGCAACGCCGAGCTGGACCGCGTCTCGCGCATCGACTCGCTCACCGGGCTCTTCAACCGCCGCCACCTGGACGAACACCTGCGTCGCGAGATCAGCGCGGCCCGCCGCCACGAGCGCATTGTCGGGGTGATGATCCTCGACATCGACCACTTCAAGCAGGTCAACGACGAGTACGGCCATCCCAACGGCGACGTCGTCCTGCGCGAGGTGGCGCAGCGACTCCTCGGCACGCTGCGGACCGAGGACGCCCTGGGGCGGTGGGGCGGCGAGGAGTTCATCGCCGTCCTCACCGAGTCGCCCGCGTCGTCGATCTTCGCCATCGCCGAGCGGATGCGCCGCGTCATCGCCGAGAAGCCCTTCGTCCTCGACAACGGGAGCTCCATCCCGGTGACGGTGAGCATCGGCTACACCTGCGGCGACGCCGACGCCGAGGTGCTGGTGCGCCAGGCCGACGACGCCCTCTACGAGGCCAAGGCCGCCGGACGCAACCAGGTTCGGGCCTCGGCGACCGCCGCCTGACGGACCGCCGCCGGCGGGCCGCTACGCCGAGGTGAGTCTTCCATAGAGGCGTTCGTGGGCGTCGAGCTCCGGGCCCAGGTCCAGGGTTGTCTCCGCGTGCCGCCGGCAGGCGTCACGGCTCAGATCGAGTGCCCGGTGCACGGCGAGCGCGGCGGCTGAGATGTCGCCGTCGCCGACCAGGAACCCGCTGACTCCCTGGGCCACCACCTCGGGCAGCCCGCCGCAGCGGAAGCCCACCACCGGCGTCCCGCAGGCGTTCGCCTCGGCCGACACCAGGCCGAACGGCTCCTCCCAGCCGGCGGGGCAGAGCACGACCCCAACCCTGCCCATCTCCACCCACAGGCCGGCTCTCGGCAGGGCCTCCATGAGCCGGACCGAGGTGCCGTCGACGAGCGGCCTGAGCCGACGCGCGTACGCGGGGTCGTACGGCTGCCCGCGAAGCAGCAGCGGCAGTCCCGCGGCGCGGGCGATGGCGACGGCCTCCACCGCGCCCTTCTCCGGCGACAGTCGTCCGGCGAAGAGAAGATCCGTGGTGGAGGTGGCGGACCAGGGGATGCTGGCCACGGGCAGGCCGGGCCGGATGACGGCGTCGATTGCGGCGAAGCGCCGCCAGCTCCGGGCCTGGGCGCCGGAAACGGCCACCACCGTGGGCGGCCGGTCACCTCGCCGCGCCAGAGCCAGCGCCCGCGCGACCGCCGGTGCCGGAGGCAGGTGGAGCGTGTGGGCCACGGGGATTGACAGCGCTGTCAGGTGGCGGATGGCGGCGACGTCGAAGGCGTGGTTGTGGACGACGTCGTGATCCCCCCGGGCGATGAGGGCGGCGGCGATGGCGAAGGCGGCGTCTGCCTCCGAGGCGCCGGGGTGCTCGAGCCCGGGCCGGAAGAGCGTGGCACCGAGCCGCTCGGCGTCCACTCCTGTGTCGGCGACCGCGACGCCGTCGATGCCAGAACCGGTCGAGGCGTACACGGTGACGGCGTGTCCCCGCGCCCGCAGGCCGAGGGCGAGGTCCACCAGGTGGGTCTGCACGCCGCCCATCTGGGGCTCCCTCAGAGGGGCGACGAGGGGAGCCAGGAGGGCGATGCGCACGCCGAACATCATCGATCCGACAGGTCACCCGAGGTTGAATCGGTCCATCTCGTCAGTCCCCTCCCCTCCCTTGACGGGCGCCGGTCCGCATCGCGACCGGCGCCCGCTCTCCCCTCGGCGGGAGGGCAGCCCCCGTCATGCGGAAGAAAGGAACCCGCGCCACGATTCGGGTCATGAAGCGCGCCATCGGGCTCGCCGCCCTCGCGAGTGCCGGCTGTCTCATGGCCGCGTGCGGCACGGCGTCCGCGGTGCCGGCCGGCCCCGCCGGGCTCCGCGGCGACGTCGTCAGCGGCCAGCTGACGCAGGTCAGCGGGTCAACGCTGACCCTGAGCACGGCGACGGGCGGCGTCACCGTCACCTTCACCGGCTCGACGTCGATCGAGAAGACGGGCACCGGCACCGATGCCGACATCACCACCGGCAGCTGCATCACCGCCACCGGCACCGCCGCCACCGGCAGTGCCCTCACCGCCACGACGGTCACCGTCAGCCCGTCGAGTGGCGGGACGTGCAGCCTCGGAGGCCGCTTCGGCGGTGGCGTCGCCGGCGGTCCCTTCATCGGGGCCAGCTTCAGTCCCCGGCCACTGCCCTCCGGGATCGCCCTCGGCTTCTCCCTCGTCCGCGGCCTGGTGACGGCCGTCAGCGGGACGTCGGTGACGGTGCGATCGGCGGCGGGGACGGAGGAGAACGTCGTCGTCCCGAGCACCGCCACCGTGTCGGCCACGACTCCGGGGATCTCCGCCGACCTGGTCGACGGGGTCTGCGTCACCGCCGTCGGTCCGAGAGGCTCCTCGGGGGACGTGGCCGCCCAGAGCCTCGACGTCGAGGCACCCGGCCCCTCCGGATGCCCGAGCGCTCGGGGCGGCGGCTTCGGCGGGTCCGGCGGGGGCGGCTTCGGCGGATCCGGCGGGGGAGGCTTCGGCGGGTCCGGCGGCGGCACCACCGGCCTCTGATCAACGGGAACCCGCGGAGGTGGCACCAGGTGAGCGTCGCGCAGGAACCCGCCGTGCGGGACACTGGTGACATGCGCATTCTTCTCGCCGAGGACGACCCCGGGTTGCGGGCCGTGCTCATCCAGGGACTGGCGGACAAGGGCTATCAGGTCGATGCGGTGGGGCGCGGCGACGACGCCATCGACCAGCTGAAGTTCTACGAGTACGACGTCGCCGTGATCGACTGGCGCATGCCGGGCGCGTCGGGCATCGACGTGGTCACCTGGGCACGGCGTCACGACCGGCCCACGGCTCTGCTGATGCTGACGGCGCGGGACACCCCGTCCGACCGCGTCGAGGGCCTCGACGCCGGCGCCGACGACTACCTGGTCAAGCCGTTCGATTTCGATGAGCTGCTGGCCCGCATCCGGGCCCTGCAGCGCCGGCCGCGCGGTGTGGACGCGCCGGTCATCACCCGGGGCCGGCTGGCCCTCGACCCGGTTCGGCGCGAGGTCACCGCCCAGGGCAGCCCGGTGAACCTGACCACCACCGAGTACAACATCCTCGAGCTGCTGATGCGGCGGGCGCCCGCTGTGGTGGACCGCAAGGCCATCGCCGAGCACGCCTGGCGCGACGAGACCGACGCTCTGGGTTCGAACGCCATCGACGTCCAGCTCAGCCGCCTGCGCGCGAAGCTGCCCAGTGCCGGCATCCGCATCGTCACCGTGCGCGGAGCGGGGTACCGCCTGGAGGAGGCCGGTACGTGAGCCTCCCGCCCGCGCGCTGGGTCCGGGCCGCTCGGCGACGCCTGGGGTGGCCTGCGGTCCCGCCGGGGGCGGACGGCCGGTCGCTGCACCGGGTCAGGGCGGGCGCCACCCGCGTCGCCCTGATCAGCACCGCCATCGTCGCCGGCGTCTACCTGGTGATCTCGGTGATGGTGGCGCTGATCGTGACCCAGCAGCTCACCGCAGGCGTGGACGGCCAGCTGAACCGCACTCTGAGCAGCGCCTCGACCGCGCTCGAGAACCCGCAGGCCGCCCTGCGACCGGGCACCCGCGTTCCCGGCCCGGATCGGGAGTCCTCGGAGGCGCAGCTGATGTGGCTGGTCGCCACCGACGGCACCACCTACCCGTACTACCCGGCGGATCGCACGCCGACCGCCCCGGCCACCCTCTCGCTGCCGCTCGCCGACGGCGGCGTCACCCAGGCCCAGACCCTCTCCCTGAACGGCGCCAGCTACCGGTTGGCGGGGATGCCGGTGGCGGGCCAGCCGCTGATCAACTACACCGCATACGACGCCGCCACCGGCCAGCTCATCACCGACGCGCAGTTCAACCTCGCCCGCATCGTCGTCGGGCAGCCGATGTCCAGTGTCACCTCGGCGCAGTCGACGGTCATCCTCGCCGAGGGCATCATCCTGCCGGTCCTTCTCATCCTCGTCTTCTTCGGCGCCCTCACCGTCGGCCGCCGGGTCGCCGCCCCCATCGAGCTGGCCCGGCTGCGCCAGATGGAGTTCACCGCCGACGCCTCCCACGAGCTGCGCACCCCGCTCTCGGTGATCGAGGCCCAGACCGCCCTGGCCCTCGCCGAGAAGCGCAACCCGGCCTGGTACCGAGCCGCCTTCGAGCGCGTCCAGGGCGAGAGCGGGCGCATGCGCCGGCTCGTCGAGGACCTCCTCTGGCTGGCGCGCTTCGACGCCACGGCGAACCGCGTGCAGGCGGAGCACGTCGACGTCGCCATCCTCGCCGGCCAGGCGGTCGACCGCTTCACCGCCGTGGCCGAGGCCAAACACGTCCGGCTCTCGGTGTGGACGGCACCGGAGCCGCTCGTCGTGCACGCCCCTCCGGAGTGGCTGGACCGCCTCCTCGGGGTGCTCCTCGACAATGCCTGCAAGTACGCGCCGGAGGGCGGGGCGATCGACGTCGAGGTCCGCGGCGAGGGGAACCGCGTCCGCCTGTCCGTCGACGACTCCGGTCCGGGGATCTCGCCCGCCGAGCGGCGCCTGATCTTCGACCGCTTCTACCGCGCCACCGAGAAGCCGGGCGGCGCCGGTCTCGGCCTGGCCATCGCCGACTCCGTGGTCCGTGCCACCGGCGGCCGCTGGCAGATCGTCGACTCGGCGGCGGGTGGCGCGAGCATGGCGGTGACCTGGCCGCGATCGCTCACCGGGTCGGCGGAACCGGAGGTGCCCCAGGTGGCGCCGGAGCCACCCCCTCCCGCTCTGGCCTGAACCCGGCACCCTCTCCGACGGGCTGCTCCCGGGGAGAGGCGGGGCCCGAGGAGCGCCGGACCCGAAGCTCGAAGTCGAACCGCAGGTGGGTGGGCGGCGGCAGAGGGTCGGCGATCCTCTGGAAGAGAAGCTCCACGGCGGCTCTGGCCATGGGCCGGAGCTGCTGAGACAGCACCGTCAGCGGCGGGTCGACCAGGCTCGCCCACGGCGGGTCGTCGAATGCCACGATCGCCATGTCCTCGGGGACGCGCAGCCCGCTCCGGCGCAGCAGCTCCATGGCTCCCAGGGTCATCTGGTTGTTGCCGATCACCAGCGCGGTGGGTCGCGGCACGGTGGCGAGGAGGGCCTCGGTCGCTGCTCTCCCGCCCTCCAGGCTGAAGTCGCCCCACGCCACCGCCGGCACGAGACCGACGGTGGCGATGGCCTCGAGGTATCCGGCCAGCCGGTCGTCCCCGGTCTGGACACCGGAACGCCCGGCGACGAAGCCGATGCGGCGGTGCCCGCCGTCGAAGAGCACCTCGGTGGCCACCTGGGCGGCGCTCCAGTTGCCGGCGGTGACCGAGTCCGCCCGCGGGTCCGCCACGGCCCGGTCGAAGGCGACGATCGGGATGCCCAGGTCGATGAGGCGGCCCACCTCCGGGTCGTCCGGGTCCGACGGCGAGAGCAGCACGCCGAGCACCCGTTCGACGGCCATCACGCCGAGGTACGAGGCCTGCTTGGCCGCATCCTCGCTGGTGTTGCAGAGGACCAAGCGCTTCCCGCGCTGGTACACGGCATCCTCCATGGCCCGGACCATGGTGGCGAAGTGGGGGTTCTCGATGTCCGAGACGATGACCCCGATGACGTCGCTGTGGCCGTTGCGCAGGTTCCTGGCGAGACGGTTCGGCTGATATCCGAACCGCGACACGACCGCCTCGACACGCCGCCGCGTGGCCGGGCTGACGACCTGGGAGCCGCTCAGGACGCGGGAGACGGTCGCCGAGGAGACGCCGGCGAGTCGCGCGATGTCGTCGATGGTCAGGCGCTGTTGTGGTGTCTTCATGAAATCTCTTTCAAGACTCTCCCAGATCGACGATGGCCCCGTCAAACGCCTGTGCGGTCATGGCCGGGGTTGACATCCGGTGGCTGTCTCGCTAGGGTGTCGCATGCCGCCGTGAAATCCATTACATAGCCTTCGTGCCCAGCCTCCGGGGAGGCTGCAGGAGACAGGGAGCGCGTCTCCTGGCGGACGCAGCGGCGACGCGCCCGAGGTCGGGTGACGCTCCTGGCGAAGGGCATGGCGATGTGGGGCGAATGGGGAGATGAGCGCCGTGGTGCAGCTTCCGGGCTCGGAAGCGTGACCCCGCGGTCCGCCGACCATCGCCTGCCCCCACCCCGGGGTTTCCCCGCCCCGGTCCCGACCCACCTCATCGCGACACACCGCCCGCGGACGGGGCCCTTCCCGGGCGGCCGGCAGCAGGGGCCAAGAATGGAAGAGGAGAAGGTCTCGTGAAGCATCCAAACCTGCGGCGGATGACCTTCGCCGCGTCGGCGGCGCTCATCTTGGGTGGGCTGGGATCGGTCCCGCTCACCGCGGCCGCGTCCCCGCCAGCGGGCGGTCACACCCTGGCGCCCTCCACCCGGTTCTTCGTGCCATCGCCCGCCCAGGGGTCCCTCCAGCAGGTGGCGCAGCTGGTGAAGGGTCGCGATCTGAAGGACGCCAACCTCCTGCTCGACATGGAGGCCACCCCGCAGGCGGTCTGGCTCGACGGCGAGACGGCCGCAGAGGATGCCGAGGGCGCGGCCGGTGCGCAGCAGGCCGATTTCCAGGTTGGGCAGCAGGTGCGACAGGCCCTGTTCGAGGCCGGCCTGGAGAATGCCGTCCCCATCCTGGTCGCCTACAACATCCCCGGTCGCGACTGCTCCGAGTACTCGGCCGGCGGCGCTCCCAGCGATACGGCATATGACCAGTGGATCAGTGCCTTCGCCCAGGCCCTGGGCTGGGGCAAGGCGGTCGTCATCCTGGAGCCCGATGCGCTCGCCAACCTGCCCACCGACTGCAGCGCGGCGTACCAGACCGCCAACCCCGGGATCACGGACGCCACCCGTGAGGCGGACGTCGCCGACGCGGTGAACGCGCTGGAGGCGGATCCCAATGTCAGCGTGTACCTCGACGGTGGCCACAGCGCGTGGCAGAACGTCGGCAACATCGCGCAGCCGCTGGTGGCGGCGGGCGTTGCCAAGGCCCAGGGCTTCTTCCTGGACGTCTCCAACTACCAGTTCGCTCAGAACAACGTCCAGTACGGAACCTGGGTCTCCGACTGCATCGCCATGGGTGCGGGCAGCCTCACCTATGACTACTCCGACAACTGCCCGAACCAGTACTGGAACGGCGGGCCCTCCGGCACCGAGATCGCCACACTGCTCGGCGCCTGGACGGGCGTCGCGCTCAGCCCCTACGGGGTGTGGAGCGACGCCTCGACGACGGCCGACCTGAACACGTCCGGGATCAACGCGCGGTACGCCGGCGTGGACGGGACGACCCACTTCGTCATCGACACGAGCCGCAACGGTCTCGGACCCAACGACATGGCGACCTACGGCGTGGCACCGTACGACCAGTCGGCGGCGACGGTCGGCACCCTGGCGGCCGGCAACTGGTGCAACCCGCCCGGCGCGGGCACCGGCATCCTGCCGACCGCGAACACCAGCGGCGTCTCGCCGCTGCTCGATGCCTACCTCTGGGTGAAGACGCCGGGGCAGTCCGATGGGCAGTGCGATGCCGCCGGCGGCGTGCGGGCCTGGGACTACACCGCGTACACCCAACCCGGATGGCCCACCAGCAGCAGCGCGCAGGCGCTCTTCGACCCCCTGTGGGGACAGGACGATCCCGCGGCCGGTGCCTGGTTCGCCCCGCAGGCCCTCCAGCTCGCACGGAATGCCAACCCGCCGCTGACCTTCCCGATCCCCTGATCGGGGGATTCCTCTCGGAGGGGACATCGGGACCGCCGGAGCCGTCGCTCCGGCGGTCCCTCCGCCGGTCCCTCCGCCGGTAGACTGCCGGGCCATGGACCTCGCCGCGCTGAGCCGTCAGGCCGTCGAGACGGTGGCCCGCTGGGAGGCCGGCTGGCCCGAGGTCGCCCCGGACGTCTCCGTGGCGGCGGAACCGGAGAGGGTGGCGGCGGTGCTGGAGGAGCTGGGACGCCGCCTCCAGAACAACTACCCCTACTTCCATCCCAGCTACGCCGGCCAGATGCTCACGCCGCCGCACCCGGCGGCCGCCGCCGCGTATCTCATGGCCATGCTCATCAACCCCAACAACCACGCCGAGGACGGGGGCCCGGCGACGGCGATCCTGGAGAGGGAGTCGGTGGCCGCCGTGGCAGCGATGTTCCACCTCCCCGCTGAGAGCCTCGGCCACCTCACCAGCAGCGGCACCATCGCCAACCTCGAGGCGTTGTTCGTCGCGCGCGAGCTGCGCCCGGGGGCCGCCGTCGCGTACGGCGAGGAGGCCCACTACACCCATGCGCGGATGTGCCACCTGCTGGGCATCCGAGGCGTGGCGGTGCCGGCCGACTCGTGCGGGCGCATGGACCTCGACGCCCTCGAGCGGCTGCTCCGGACCGACCCCTCCATCGGCACGGTGGTGCTGACGGCGGGCACCACCGCCCTCGGCGCCGTCGACCCCATCGACGCGGCCCTGCCGCTGCGGGACCGCTACGGCGTCCGCCTCCATGTCGACGCCGCGTACGGCGGCTTCCACGCCATCCCCGCATGGTCCGGCTCGAGTGATGTCCCGGCGGCCCCGCTGCGCGCCATCGCGGAGTGCGACTCCGTGGTCGTCGATCCTCACAAGCACGGGCTCCAGCCGTACGGCTGTGGCTGCGTCCTCTTCCGCGACCCCTCGGTGCGGCGCTTCTACGCGCACGACTCCCCGTACACGTACTTCACCGCCGCCGACCTGCATCTCGGCGAGATCAGCCTCGAGTGCTCGCGCGCCGGCGCCGCCGCCGCGGCGCTGTGGACCACGTTCCAGCTCTTCCCCCTCACCGCCGACGGACTGGGGGCGGTCCTCGCCGCCTGCCGCCGCGCCGCGCGGCGCTTCGCCGGTCTCGTCGCCGGCTCTCCGCACCTGCGGCTGTACCAGGAGCCGGAGCTGGACATCGTCGCCTACTTCCCCTGGACGGCCGGGTCAAGCGCCGGCGATGTCGACCGCGCCAGCCAGCGGCTCTTCGACGAGGCGATGTCGGCAGACGATCCCGTCTACCTCAGCGTGGCCCGGGTGACGCCGGAGGCCTTCACGCTGCGGAATCCGGACATCCCCGCCGGCGCGAGCATCCGTGTGCTCCGCAGCGTCTTCATGAAGCCCGAGCACGAGGCACACGCGCCCCTCATCCACGAACGGCTGACACTCCTCCTCGACTGAGCCTCGCCGGCGCCAGCGTTCGCGTGCCCGGCCTGGGGGTCAGCCGGTGTTCTGCAGTCCCGCAGCGATGCCGTTGACGGTGCGCAGGATGGCCTCCCGCAGGGCGTCGCGCTCGGGGGCGTCGCCGTCCATGCGGCGGTATCGGTCGAGCATCTGGGCCTGGAGGACCGACAGCGGATCGATGTACGGGTCGCGCAACCGGAGCGTCTCCTGCAGCAGCGGCTGGTCGGCGAGCAGGGCCTCCTTGCCGGTGACGCGGAGCATCGCCGACACGGTCCGCGCGTGCTCGGCGGTGATCTCGTCCCACATCCTGCGGCGCAGCCCGGCGTCGGTGACCAGCTCCAGGTAGCGCCCGGCGACACCGAGGTCGGTCTTGGCCAGGGTCATCTCCAGGTTGCCGACGAGGGCTCGGAAGAACGGCCAGCCGGCGTACATCTCGTGGAGCAGGCGCCAGCGCGGCTCTCCCGCCGCGGGGAGGGGCGCGTCGGCGGCGCCGGGCGGCATGTCGCGGCCGTCCTCGATCTCGGAGCGCCCCTCCTGGGCGAAGGCGGCCAGCGACCGGCCGACCCCGTACCAGGTGGGGAGCATGAGCCGGGTCTGGTTCCACGCGAAGCTCCAGGGGATCGCACGCAGATCCTCGATCCGGTTCGATCCGTGGCGGCTCACCGGCCGGGAGCCGATGGTCAGCTGTCCCAGCTCGTCGATGGGGGTGACCTCCCGGAAGAACCGCTCGAAGTCCTCGGTGTAGACGAAGCCGCGGTAGCGGCGGAAGCTGTCGCCGGCGATGCCCGCCATGGCCCGCTCCCAGACCGCCTCGCGGTCGGCGGGAAGCGGAGGCTGCAGCGAGCTCGCCTCCAGGACCGCCGCCGCCACCAGTTCCAGGTGGTTCTGGGCCACCTCGGCCCGCGAGTAGCGGTAGTGGAGGACCTCACCCTGCTCGGTGATCCTGACCCTGCCGCGCACCGCCCCTGGCGGCTGCGCCAGCAGGGCCTCGTGGGTCGGGCCGCCGCCCCGGGAGACCGTGCCACCGCGGCCGTGGAAGAGGCGCAGCCGGACGCCGGCGCCGTCGCAGACGCGGGCCAGCTCGCGGTGGGCCACGTACAGGGACCACTGCGCCGCCAGGTAGCCGCCGTCCTTGCTGCTGTCGCTGTAGCCGAGCATGATCTCCTGGACGTCGCCGCGGGCATGCACCTGCTGGGCGTACTCGGGCTGGGCGAGGAGGCGGCGGAGCACCTCGGGACCGGCCCGCAGGCTGGAGATCGTCTCCATGAGCGGGACGATGTCGATGCGGCTGCTGTGGACCGAGCCGAAGCTCCAGGACACCAGCCCCACCAGCGAGGCCAGCCACATCGTCGCCAGGGCGTCGACGGGTGAGTGGCTCATGGAGAGCACGAACCGCTCCGTGGATCGCGGTGAGATGGTCCGCTGGGCCCGGCCCATCTCCACCAGCGTGTCGAGGATGTCGCGGTCGTCCGGATTCAGATCGAGGGCGCCGATGTGGGGGCCGCGCTGTCTCATGGCGCCGGTGAGCAGCCGCATGGCGTCGGCCTCGTCCATCGCGTCGAGGCCGGTCTCGACCTGGCCGAACTGGCGGAGGATCGCCGAGGCCACCTCGCGGATCCGCGAGCTGTGCTGGCGGACGTCGACGGAGTACCCGCAGAAGTCGAAACTGGCAACGCGGCGCCGCAGCCGCAGCAGCTCGCCGTCCGCGAAGACCGCACCACGCTGCCGGCGCAGGGCGGCGTCGACCAGATCCAGGTCGGCCAGCAACTCGTCGGCACCGGCGTAGGGGTGCTCGGCCGCGGTCCCCTGCAGCTGCGACAGGTTGGCCTCGATGCGGTGGTGGATCAGGGTCAGCTTGCGCCGGTACGGTTCGTCCTGGTTGCGCGTCCCCATCGCCTGCGCCGCCAGCGGCATGTTCGCCTCGTCGCGGGCGATCGAGGCGGCCAGTTCGGCGTCGCCCCCGGTCCACCGCGTGGACTGGCTGAATTGGACACTGATGGCGGAAACATCATCGCGGTAGCGGGTGAGCATCAGCTGCTTCTGCTCGCGGAGGGCGTCGCGCAGCGAGGCGGCCCGCGCATGGGGATTGCCATCCTGGTCACCGCCGACCCAGGAACCGAGGCGGAGGAAGGGACGGAAGCGGGGAGGCGCCTCGCCGAAGACCTCGGACCAGCGCCGGTCCAGCTCGGCGTGGACGGCGGGGACGACCTCGAGCAGCAGGGGGAGATGGGAGCGAACGTCGCGCGCCTCGTCGGCGACGGTGGGCCGGGCGGTGTGCAGCTCCTCGGTCTGCCACAGGAGCTCGATGTGCTCGCGCATGGCCGCCACCAGGGCGGCCTGGCGGGAGGGGTCGACCTGCCCGTCGAGCGCGTCAAGGGCCATGGCCACGCCGGTCACATGGTCGAGGACCGAGCGACGCACCGCCTCGGTGGGGTGGGCGGTGACCACCGGCATGACGTCCAGCTCGGCGAGGGCGGCGCGGAGCCTCTCCCGGCCACCCTCGATGGCCGCTGCCCGCGTGAAGAGGTGGAAGAAGGTCCCGGGGGGCGCGGGCTCGCCGGGGACCGCGGCCTGGATCTCCCGGATGACCTGCACCCGGTGCTCCAGCTCGGCGACGTTGACCAGCTGGAAGTAGAGGGAGAAGGCGCGGATCAGCCGCGTTGCCGTGGACATGTCGATGCCGCCGAGCTCCGCCCCCAGCGCCCGGCTCACGCCGTCGTCGTGGTGCTCGCGGAGCTGCTTGGTCTTGGCCCGGACGCCCTCCTCGAGGTCGAGGAGAGCCTGACCCTCCTGGTTCACCACCGTCTCGCCGAGGAGCGCGCCGAGCAGGCGGACGTGACTCCGGAGGCGCCGGTCGGCGTCGTCGGTCGCGTCGGGCAGGTTCGGATCAGCGGAACCGATCACCTGCCAAGCATGCCTCCTCGCCGTCCGGCGGTGCAGGGACGCGCGCCCCGGGGGCCACGGGTCCTTCCGCCGCATCCCCCCTGGGCCGGTCAGCCGGCGGCGGAGGGGCAGAGATCCACATCCTTGGCGGTGAGGACGTGGGCGACCGCGTCGATCAACCGCGCCTGCGGTACCGCCCCGTCCCCCACCGCCTGGACGATGGCGGTCTCCACCGCCGCCGTCATCGAGGCGGGGTCGGTGGCGGTGAACAGGATCATGTCGGCGCCGGCCGCGATGGCGTCGACAGCGGCCTGCGGCACGCTGATGCCCAGGGCCCCGATGGCTCCGGCGCTGAGCGAGTCGGTGAGGATCAGCCCCTCGAAATGGAGCTGGTCGACGAGCAGCCCCTCGATGGCGGCCGAGGAGAGGCTGGCCGGACCGCTGGACCATCCGGGGATGGAGGCGTTGGAGACCATCACCGCCGGCAGCTCGGCACCGACGGCGGCGACGAAGGGGAGGAGCCCGCCGTTGACCAGCGTCGAGTAGGGGAGGGTGGAGGCGGGGCCGTCGTCGGTGTTGCCGCTGGCACCGCCCAATCCCGGGAAGTGCTTCACGACCGGGATCACCCCCGCCGTCACCAGCCCCTCGGCGAAGGCCAGGCCGTCGGCGGTGGCGACGGACGCGTCCGCGCTGAACGAGCGCGAGCCGTCCGCATCGGAGTCGTTGGGACCGACACCCCCGTCCACGTCGAGGACGGGGGCGAGATCCATCGTCACACCCTGCTGCAGCATCGCCGCCCCCACGGTCTCGGCCTGGCTCTCGATCTGGGCCGGGGTCATGGTGCTCCCCATGTCGCGGGCCCAGGGAAGCGACCCCACCAGGTTCGCCATCCTCTGCACGCCGCCGCCCTCCTCGTCGGTCATGACGAACGGGCGGATCCCGCCGGGCGCTCCCGCCTCCATGGCCGCCAGCTGGGAGCCGAGGTCCGAGGGTGCCGTGCTGCCGAAGAGGATCACGCCGCCCGCTCCCTGGGCGACCTCGGGCGCGGCGGCACCCACGTCCGTCTCGTCGACGGGGACGACGACGACCTGGGCCGCCAGGCTGGCGAGGCTCCACGACGCCAGCACGGTCTGATTGGAGCAATTCGCGACGGCGGTGGCCGTGGCCGTGGGCGAGGGCACCGGCGCGGAGGCGCGCGGCGCGGCCCGCGGCGTCCGGCTGCCGCCCCCGCAACTCGCCAGCAGAAGAGCGGCGGCCAACATCGCCGCGGCGAAGGAGGTGCCGGGCCTGTGCCCGGTCAGCGGCCGCACCAGGCGAGGATACCGCCCAGGTCTCGGACGGTCGAGCACCGCCCGACGCCCGCCGTGCCGAGGGGGTCAGGCGCGGAAGTCGTGCGGTCGCTCGCGGCTGGCGGCGAGCAGAGCCGCCCTGACGCCCGCCGCGTCGAGGTCTGCCACGTACACCGGGGTGCCGGGCTGCTGGCGCCACGACTCGTCGATGGTGCCGGCGTCGACCGGGTCGAAGCCGAGGTCGTCGACCAGGCGCATGACGATGGCCTTGGCCTGCGGCTCGTCCCCGGCCACCGGAAGAGCGATCCTTCCGGGCGCCCCCGCCGGTCTGCCCCCCTCGAGGAGGCGCTGGGCGCGGATGCCGTTGAACGCCTTGACCACCGGGTGCCCGAGGTGCCGGCCGACCCAGCGGCTCTCGGGGAGCCCGGCCTCGATCTCGTCGATGCGCCCGTCGCGCCGCGGGTAGTAGTTCCCGGTGTCGACGATGGGGGTCCCCGGCGCCGTGCCGTCGAGGATGCCGCCGGGCAGCGACGGGATGGCCCTCTCCGGGACCGCGACGATGACCAGGTCGGCGCCGTGGGCCGCGTCGGCGGCGAGGACGGCCCGCGCGCCGGTCTCGCGCGCCAGGCCGGCCAGGGTCTCCGGGTCCCGGGAGTTGGCGACCGCCACCTCGTGGCCCAGCGCCGACAGCCGCCGGGTGAGGGTGCCGCCGATGTTACCGGCGCCGATGATGCCGACCCTCATCGCCGGCGCAGGATCTCGAGGGCCCGGGTGGCGTGCGCGCTCATGCTGATCTCGCTCTTGACGACGCCGAGCACCCTGCGGTTGGTATCGATGACGAAGGTCCAGCGCTTGACGGGGATGGGGCCGAACCGCCGCTTCACCCCGAACTGGCGCGCCACCCTTCCCGCCTCGTCGGAGAGGAGCGGGTAGCCCAGTGAGTTGCGCTCGGCGAATCGGCGCTGCTTCTCCACGACGTCAGTGCTGATGCCGACCCTCTGGGCGCCGACCGCCGCGAACTCGCCGGCGAGGTCCCGGAAGAGCAGGCACTCGACGGTGCAGCCGGCGCTCATCGCCGCCGGGTAGAAGAACAGGGCCACAGGTCCCCTTGCCAGGAACTCGGACAGCCGCCGCGGCGTGCCGGTCTCGTCGGGCAGTTCGAACTCGTCGACCCGGTCACCTATCTCCACCATCCCCAATGTAGCATCGGGCTCTGGTTTCGACGAAGGGCACGATGTGAGCGCCGGACCCGCCATGGGGGGATCCTCGGAGAGATCCCGGAGCTGGCCGGAGCGCCTCTCCTGGTCACCGGGGTCCGGCGCGGATCCGGCCGGGTGGCCCCAGGTCTGGAGGGGGCCGGCGGCGCTCGCCGTCGCCCTGGTGGTCGGTCTCCGTGTGGCATACGGGCTCGCCGCCGCCCTCTTCGCCACCGGCCGGCTCCACCCCGAGAACCTCATCGCGTCGGCCCCCCTCTCCGCCTCGCCTCTGATCTCGCCGTGGCAGCGCTTCGACGCGCTGTGGTACCAGTCGATCGCGGTCCACGGATACGCCGCCAAACCACCGGGATCCGCCGCCTTCCTGCCCCTATACCCGCTGCTGGAAGGCGCGGCCGGCCGTCTCGTGGGTGGGGCCGCCCTCGGAGGCCTCCTCGTCAGCAGCGCCGCCCTGATCGCCGCGCTGATCCTCCTGGCGAGGTTCGCCGAACCGATCATCGGCCGCCGCGCCGCCGCCTGCGCGGTGGTCCTGGTCGCGGTGGCGCCCACCGCCGTCTTCCTCTTCGCCGGATACACCGAAAGCCTCTTCCTGCTCCTGGTGCTCGCCGTGTACCTGCTCGCCCGTGGAGGCCGCCTGGGCTGGGCCGGCCTGGCCGCCGGCATCGCCGTGCTGACCCGGGACCAGGGACTCTTCCTGGCGCCGGCCCTGCTGGCGGGCATCTGGTTCGGGCCGGCACGCCCGCGCGGCGCCGGCGCCTGGGCCGCCGCCGTCCTGAGGACCTGCGCCCCGTCGGTGGTCGCCGCGGGAGCCATCGTCGGGGCCTGGGAGTGGATGGGCCAGGGGCTCGGTCCCTGGAGCTCGGAGGCGCTCTGGGGTGCCCGGGCCAGCGCACCCTGGACGACGCTTGCCGACTCGTTCCGGGTGGCGATCCAGGGTGGCCATGCGGAGGAGCTGCTGAACCTCGCGGCCGTCGCCGCCATGGTGGTCACCCTGCCCTGGGTCTGGCGGCGGGCCGGCGCTGGGCCGGGCGTCTTCCAGCTGCTCAGCCTCCTCGTCATCGTCGTCCACGAGAACGACATCACGCCGCTGACGTCGGCCGACCGGTACATCCTGGCGCTGCCGGGCGTCTTCCTCGCCGTGGCCGCCTTCCTGGACCGGCGGCCGTCGTGGCTGCGATGGCTGGTGGCCGCCGTGTCGCTCGCCGCCGCCGTCTACGTCCTGGGCAGGTTCGTCGCCTTCCACTTCGTCGGCTGAGGCAGGTCGAGGCCGGCCGCACCGCGGCCCCGCGCGAACCGGCGCAGGCGGAGCGCGTTGCCCACCACCGTGACGGAGCTCAGCGCCATGGCCAGCGCCGCCAGCACCGGCGGGACGATGCCGAGCATGGCCAGGGGCACCAGCACCAGGTTGTAGCCGAAGGCCCACCCCAGGTTCTGGTGGATGGTCCGCAGCGTCGCCCGGCCCAGCGCGATGGCGTCGCCGACCCGGCCGACGTCCCCGCGGACGAGGGTGATCGCCGCCGCCGCCATGGCCACGCCCGTGCCGCCGCCCAGGGCGATGCCGACGTCGGCGGCGGCCAGAGCCGGGGCGTCGTTGACGCCGTCGCCCACCATGGCCACGGCGGCGCCTCCCCGTCGCAGGGCGGTCACCAGGGCGGCCTTCCCCTCGGGGCTCAACCCTGCATGCCACTCGCCGATGCCGGCCTGCGCGGAGATGGCAGCCGCCGCCTCGGGAGTGTCGCCGGTGGCGAGGACGACGCGCAGCCCCATGGAGCGCAGCCGGCGCACCCCCGCAGCGCTCTCGGGTCGCAGGGGGTCGGCCACATTCATCCGCAGGCGGAGCGCTCCGTCGACGGCGACGCCGATCCGGGTCCCCCCGCGACCGACCTCGACGGCGGGCGGGACACCGGCCGCCGGCACCCCCTGCTCCGCCAGCCACCGGGGCGATCCCACCAGCACGCGGTGACCGCCGGCGGTGCCCTCGATGCCGCCGCCCGGGTGGCTCACGATGCCCTGGGCCGCGTCCGGGACGTCGCATCCCCGCCGCGAGGCGGCGTCGAGCACCGCCTGGCCCAGGCTGTGCTCGGAGCCGGATTCGACGGCGGCGGCCAGGGCCAGCGCGGGCTCCACCCGCCCGGTCCCCACGGCGACGACGTCGAGCACCTCGGGGCGGCCCAGCGTCAGCGTCCCGGTCTTGTCGAGCACCACGACGCGCAGGCGGTGCACGGTCTCCAGGGTCTCGCCGCCCCGGATCAGCAGTCCCAGCTCGGCGCCCCGCCCGCTCGAGACCATGATGGCGACCGGAGTGGCCAGCCCGAGGGCGCAGGGACAGGCGACCACCAGCGTCGCCACCGCCGGGATCATGGACGCGGCGACGCCGTGGCCGGTGAGCAGCCACGCGGCGAAGGTCACGGCGGCCAGCGCGATCACGGTGGGCACGAACACCGAGGAGACGCGGTCGGCCAGGCGCTGCGCCGGGGCCTTCTCCGCCTGCGCCCGCTCGACGAGCTGGACGATGTGGGCGAGGACGGTCTCGCTCCCAGTCCGGTCGACCCGCATCTCCAGAGGGCTCCTGCCGTTCACGGTGCCGCCGATCAGGCGGTCGCCGGCTCCCCGTGCCACGGGCAGGCTCTCGCCCGTCATCAGGGACTCGTCCACGGTGCCGGAACCGCGGACCACGATGCCGTCGGTGGGGATGCGCTCGCCCGGCTTGACCAGCAGGCGGTCACCCATCGCCACCAGCTCCACGTCCACGTCGACGGCGGGGGCGCCGCCGGTGCCGGCCGCCTCCAGGCGATGGGCGACCCGGGGCTGCAGGCCGGCCAGGGCCGCGATCGCCGAGCCCGCGCGGTGCCGGGCGACCACCTCGCAGAAGCTGCCGACGGAGATGAGGGTGACGATGAGCGAGGCGGTGTCGAAGTAGGTCGCCCGGCCGGGAAGGGCCACCGTGGCCACGATCGAGTAGGTGTAGGCGGCGGTGGCGCCCAGGGAGACCAGGGTGTCCATGGTGACGGTGGCGTGGCGCAGCGACCGCAGCGCGCTGCGATGGAAGGGTCCTCCGACCCAGAGGAAGACGGGCAACGTCACCACCAGCTGGGCCGCGTTGGACCAGGAGGCGCCGCCGAACCCGTAGGCGAGGATCAGAGTTGCGGCGCTGAGCACAGCGCCTGCGGTGATCCTCGCCAGCCGGCGCCGCAGGTCGGCACGGTGACGGGCCTCCCCGCCGTCCGCAGGGAGCCCGCGCTCGCCGGCGCGGACGCTCGCCTCGTATCCGGCCTCGCGGACCGCCGCCACCAGGGAGGTGGCTGCGACGCCGCCGGCGGTGCGGACCCGGGCCCGATCCGTCGCCAGGTTGACACTGACCTCGGTGACACCGGCCACGCTCTCGAGGGCACGCTCGACCCGGCTGACGCACGAGGCACAGCTCATCCCGCCGATCTCCAGGTCGACCACGCCCGGGGCCGGGCCGGTGACCGCCGGCACCGTCGTGGCGGGCAGGCCGACGGTGCCGGTCACGGCCGGCGCTTCCGGGCCACCCTCGATGCCGTGGCGAGAGCGGCGACGGGCACGCCGGGCAGGGGGAGGGGGTCGAACCGCTCGCGGAGGTCGGTGAGGGCCCCGGTGAAGCGGAGCGCCTCCAGCAGATCGGCGATCTTCTGCTGCCCGCCGCCGGAGGCGATGGCCTCGGTGACGCAGGTCTCCAGGTGATTCTGGAGCAGCACCCGGTTCACCTTCTCCAGCGACGCCTGGAGAGCGGCGATCTGCTTCATCAGGTCGGGGCAGTAGTCCTCCCGCTCCACCATGGCGAGGACGCCGTCCAGGTGTCCACGGACGGTCTTGAGCCGGAGCAGCGCGTCGCGCTTGTGCTCGGGTTTCATCGGGGGCGGCGGCGGGCGGGCACGGCTGCCAGTCTACCCCACCCGGGGTGGGGTGGGGGCAGCAGGTGGCGCCTCCCCATGGTTTGTGCTACAATCCTACAAGTAACCGCCATCCGGCTCAGAACGAGGGTTGGACGCAGGAAAGGGAGGAACGACATGAGCATGATGATGGGAACGATGTGGGACCCGGTGCGACCCCTCAACGGAACGCAGTCGGGTCGGAGCTGCAGCGTGTGCCGCCAGACCATCCATCCGGCCGACGGCTTCGGTATGAGCGAGGGCGTATGCGCCCCCTGCCACTCCGGAAGGTCGGCGCGGGTCAGTTCGCGGCAGGGGCTCCGCCGCCTGCTGCGGATCGGCTGATCAGGCGGGCGCTCGCGCCCTCCAGGTGATGGCGGACCGCGGCCTCGGCCGTTGCTGGGCGGCCGCTGCCGATGGCCGCGAGGATCCGCTCGTGTTCGGCCGCCAGCAGGCGGAGCGTCGCCCACTCGCCCACCAGCTGACCCAGGCATAGGCGGATCTCGGAGGCGAGGTCCTCGTAGGCACGGGTCATGCGGGCGTTTCCGGCGCCGGCGACGATGGCACGGTGGAAGGCGAGATCGGCCTCGATGCGCGAACGGTGCGGGGAGTCCTCGCTCAGGCCCAGCTCCCGCGCCAGCGCGTCGCGGGCGTCCTCGGGCACGGCGCCCCGCGCCGCCAGGGTGCGTGCCGCCTGGACCTCGAGAGCGGCGCGCAGCTCGTAGACGTCGGCGAGGTCGCGCTCGGTGAGCACCCTGATGAAGACGCCGCGGTTCTGCGCCTTCATCAGGATGCCGCGTCCGACCAGGGCGTCGAAGGCCGCCCGCAGGGTGTTCCGGCCGACCGCGTACTCCCGGCTCAGCTCGATCTCCCGCAGGTGCTCGCCGGGCCGGAATCGGCCGTCCAGCACGGCCTTCTCCAGCGCCCGCTCGAGGGCGTGAACCGTGGACACGGTCTCCAGACGTTGGCTCACCCAGGACTCTCCCCGCATGCCGTCAGGTCTGTTGCATTGTTCTACAATCGCGCGCCACCTGGCAAGCGCGCCGGCGCCCTCGCGGGCCCCGCATCGGTTCCATGAATCGCTTCCCTGTGGAGCCGCGATGGGCGCGCTAGAGTTCCTCCTGTGAGTTCGGCGGCGGAGGCCAGGCAGGGCACCGCGGCCTCGGGCGCGGGGGAGTTGCGCATGGCTGCGGCGCTCCGCCGCGGCTTCCGGCAGGCCCAGGTCCTCATGGCCCACTCACTTGCCGAGTACGACCTCGGGTCGCTCTCGTACCAGCTCCTCCTGGAGGTCGCCGCGGCCGGCGCCCCGGGTGTCGCCCAGGGCGATCTCACCGACCTGCTCCAGTGTCCCGACACCCGCGTGTCGACCCTGGTCCGGGACCTGGCGGAGAGGGGCCTGGTCAAGGCCGTGCGCACCCTCCCCGATCGCCGCGCGGTCACCATCCGCCCCACGCCCCGGGGGGTCCGGTTGACCCAGGCGGCGCTCCACAGCCAGCGCGTCGCGCTCAACCGGCTCTCGGAGCAGGCCCTCGTCCCCGGCGTCATGGCGCTCCTCGAGGACGCCCTCCGCCTCTACGTCGGCCTGGAGGTCCGCGTCGAGGGCGTGCCCATCCGGTCGCTGATCGGCTCCTCGGATCGCTGACGGGGACGGTACGAACTGTTCCCGACGGGGTCAGGCCCGGCTCGCAGAGGGCAACGGGGCGTGGTCCAGCCCGGCGGCGAGGCAGCGGGCGGCGAGCCGTGCGTAGCCCGGGGCCCGGCGCGCCAGCCAGAGGAGCTCCCGGCCACGGCGGGGGTCGAGGGCCGCCCTCCCCGGCGCCGCCCATTCCGGCGACATCTCCCGCGACGGCGCGTCGAGGATGACGCGGATGCTGGCCAGGGGCGCCCCGGTGGGGACGAGCCGCGCCGTCTCCATCTCTGCGGCGAGGAACCCCCGGTTCGCCCAGACCCCCCGGGCCGGCCCGACGACCGGGCGCCGTGCCGTGAGCAGCGGCCCAACCGCCGGCTCGCAGCCCAGCTCGCGGGCCCCGGCCACCAGGGCGCGCACCCAGCCCGGGTCGCAGGCCACCTGCTCCCCGCCCTCGAGGGCCACGGAATCGGCGACGACGACCGTCCCCGGCAGGAGGTCGCCCACCAGGCCTCCGGCCAGGCCGCAGGTGATCAGGACCGGCGACGCACCGGCCGGCAACGTCCACCGCCGCACGGCGATGCCGCATCTCACCAGCCCGACACCGCTCCGCTGACGGCCGGCCAGAGCCCGGCGCACCGCGCGCCACTCCATCCACGTCGCGGCCAGCACCGTGACGTCGGCGCGGCCGGCCCGGGCGGCCTCAGACATAGCCGTGGTCGCGGTACCAGGCCACGGACCGCCCCACCGCCTCGTCGACGGGGCCGGGGGCGAAGCCGAGCTCCGTTCGCGCCCTGTCGCTGCGGACGTACATCCGCTGGCGGCCCATCCTCACCCCCTCCAGCGGCACCCGCGGCTGAGCGGAAGGCCACAGGCGGCAGCGAGCCTCGTCGACCCAGGCGGCGGCGGCGGCCACCGCGTACGGCATCCGCGCCGACGGCGGCCGGAGACCGGCGCTGCGGGCGATCAGCTCCCAGATCTCCGCCAGGCTCAGGTTCTCGCCTCCCACGAGGTACCGCGACCCCGGGCGCCCGCGCTCCAGGGCCAGGACGTGGGCGCGGGCGACGTCCTCGACGGCCACGAGGTTCATGCCTCCGCCCAGGTAGGCGGGGATCCGGCCGAGCATGAGGTCGACGACCATCTGCCCCGTCGGGGTGGGACGGGCATCGCGCGGACCGATGGGGGCGGTGGGCAGCACCGTGACCACCGGGAGGTTGGCGCGCAGGGCGGCGCGCTCCTGCCTGACCTTGGACCCGTGATAGCCGGCCGTGGCGTGCCCCCCCTCGGCCCAGTCGCTCTCGACGGCCAGCCGCCCACCGCGCAGCGGTCCCACCGCGGCGGAGCTGGAGGTCACCACCGCCCTCTCCATGCCGGCGAGGCGGGCCGCCTCGAGGAGGCTTCGGGTCCCCGCCACGTTGACCCGGTCGAGCCCCGGCCGCTCCCGCGGCGCGAACGAGTACTCCGCCGCAACGTGCAGCAGGTAGCGGCAGCCGCGCATCGCCTCCACCAGAGCGCCGCCGTCGCGGACGTCTCCCCGGGCGAGGCTCAGCCCCTGGCGCGCTGCGAGACGGCCGGGGTCGCCGCGCACCAGTGCCGTCACCGTGCGGCCATCCTCGAGCAGGGCGTCGAGCACATGGCCGCCGACGAACCCGGTCGCCCCGGTGAGGAACACCTCGCCCCTGGAGATGGTCGCCATGCTGCGATCGCGCCCCGTCAGTTGCGGTTGAGGACCTGCCCGCGGAAGGTGTCGCCGGCGGCGCGCAGGGACTGCCGCAGCGAACCGGTGGTCGCCACCACGGCGGTGGGCTCGTAGCCGCAGTGGGCCATGCAGTTGGCGCAGCGCGGGTCCTTGCCACGTCCATAGCTGTCCCACTCGGTCGTCTCCAGGAGTTCCCGGTACGACGACACGTAGCCGTCCGCCATGAGGTAGCAGGGACGCTGCCAGCCAAAGATCGAGTAGCACGGGATTCCCCATGCCGTGCATTGGAAATCGACCTTGCCCTCGAGGAAGTCGAGGAACAGCGGGGAGTGGTTGAGCCGCCACTTGGCCCGCCGGCCGTCGGCGAAGGCCTCCCGGAAGATGCGGTGGGTGTTCTCCACCTGGAGCCAGTGCTCCTGGTCGGGCGCCTTCTCGTAGGCGTAGCCGGGGGAGATCTGCATGGTGTCGACCTTGGCGTCGTCGTTGAGGAAGTCCAGCACGTCGCGGATCGACTGGGCGTTGTCCATGTCGAAGAAGGTGGTGTTGGTGGTGACCCGGAAGCCGCGCCGCTTGGCCTCGCGGATGGCCGCCACCGCCTTGTCGAAGGTCCCCTTGCGGTCCACCGATTGATCGTGCCGCTCGCGGAGACCGTCGATGTGGATGGAGAAGGAGAAGTAGGGCGAGGGCGTGAAGAGGTCGAGCTTCTTCTCCAGCAGCAGCGCGTTGGTGCACAGGTAGACGAAGCGTTTGCGGGCCACGAGTTCCGCGGCGATCTTGTCGATCTCCTTGTGCACCAAGGGCTCGCCACCGGCGATGGAGACGATGGGGGCGCCGCATTCCTCGACCGCGGCGACGCACTGCTCGACGCTGAGACGGCGGGACAGGATGTCCTGCGGATGCTGGATCTTGCCGCAGCCGGCGCACGCCAGATTGCATTGGTAGAGCGGCTCCAGCTGGAGCACGAGCGCGAACTTCTCGTTCTTCCGGATGCGCTGGCGCATGACGTAGCCGCCGACTTTCAGGGTCTGGCGGAGGGGGATGGCCATCTCTCAGTTCTCCTTGCCGGTGGGTCCTGCGGTTCTCACCGGTCCGACCCCCGCGGTCCCGGCGTGCGGTTCATGTGCGGCCACCCCCCGGCCGCGCGGCGAGCTGCGCCCGCGAGCGACGGCGGGGCGGATGCCCTCTGCTTCGGAGGCCCCGGCGAGCGCCAGGGCCATGGTGGGGAAGAGGTGCCGGTACATGCCGTAGTTGAGGTAGAAGTCGCCGGGGAATCCCGTCCCCGTGTACTCCCGCTCCATCCAGGTGCCGCCACTCTGGCGCTCCCGGAGGTGGTTCAGGCCACGCCGGCACGACGGGTCATCACCGTGCCCGCTTCTCTGCAATGCCATCACCGCCCACGCCGTCTGCGATGCCGTGCTGACGCCGACCCCGGCGAAGCTCTCGTCCTCGTACGAGTGGCATGTCTCACCCCACCCGCCGTCCGTGTTCTGGACGCGGACCAGCCAGTCGGTGGCGCGGGGAAGGCGCGGACCGCCGCACCCCAGAGCCGCCAGGGCGCTGATGACGCACCACGTGCCGTAGACGTGGTTCACGCCCCACCGGCCGTACCATGAGCCCCAGGGGCGCTGCTCCCGAGCCAGGTAGAGGAGGCCCTTTCTCACCACCGGGTCGTCCACCCCGCGCCCCAGCGCCGACAGCATCTCCAGGACGTGGGCGGTGACGTCCTCGCTGGGGGGATCGAGCATGGCCCCGAAGTCGGCGAAGGGGATCTGGTAGACGAGCCTCCGGGTGTTGTCCTTGTCGAACGATCCCCAGGCGCCGTTGCGCGATCGCATGGCCACGCACCACCGGGCGGCCCTCTCCGCCGCGGCCCGCACCGCCTCGCCACCGCCTCCCTCGAGCAGCGCCAGCACCACAACGGCGGTGTCGTCGATGTCGGGGTAGATGTCGTTGTCGAACTCGAAGGCCCAGCCGCCGCATTCCTGCATGGGCACCTTCACCTGCCAGTCGCCGCCGCGCTCGATCTGCTCGCCGAGCAGCCAGTCGACGGCGGCGCGGACCTGGGGATGCGCCCGGGGCAGCCCGGCCGCACGCAGAGCCAGGACGGCCCAGGCCGTGTCCCACACCGGGGACATGCAGGCCTGGAGCCGCCAGCCGGCGGCGTCGGAGACGGCGAACCGCTCGTGGAGCCCGCGCAGGCCGAGCCGCATCACCGGGTGGTCCAGCCCCATCCCCTGCAGGTTGAGGGCGATCAGCGAGTAGACCCAGGGCGGCTGGATCCCACCCCAGCTGCCGTCCGCCTCCTGGTGGTCGGCGATCCAGTCGGTGATGCTGCGGCAGGCACGGCGCCGCCCCGGCTGGCGGGGCAGCCTCTCGTAGAGCTTCTGCAACTTGTCAAGCCACCAGAAGATCCCTGAGCCGGGGATGCGGTGCAACTCCGTCTCCGTCCCCGGCGCCACCAGCTCCCCGACGCCGAACCCCAGCGGGCGCACCGGCTTGCGGCTCAGGACGATGAGCAGCGGGGCGATCGTCCCCCGGGCCCAGCAGGCGAAGTCGTAGAGGTTCAGCGGCGCCCAGGTGGGCAGGTGGACCAGCTCGGGCGGCATCGACGGCACCCCGTCCCAGGGGTACTCGCCGAAGAGAGCCAGCCACAGCTTGGTGAACACCCGGGCGTGGGCGACCCCGCCCTGGTCGAGGACGAAGCGGCGGGCGCGGACCAGGGGTTCGGACGACGCGGCCACGCCGAGCAGGCGCAGGGCGACGTAGGCCTCGACGGTGGTGCTGAGGTCGCCCGGACCGTCGTGGTAGAGGGCCCAGGTGCCATCGGCGCGCTGGGCTCCGAGGATGTGCTGCCGGGCGCCGGCGGCGATGGCGGTGTGGTCGGCACCGAGAAACCGGAGCAGGAGGAGGTGCTCGGCGGTCATGGTGACGTTGGTCTCCATCTCCGCCGTCCACCAGCCGGCCGGGTCCTGGCGCTCCAGAAGCCATGCCACGGCGTCGCGCAGCGCGGTGTCAACCATGCAGGGAGGCCTCCTCGAGCCGGCGGGGGTCGCCCGCCGGATCCGGCCCCGCCGCTGAGCCCGCCGGGACGGGACGCGGCGCCGATCCGGCCGGGCTCATGCCCTGCACGACGCTGCGCGCCGCCGCCTGGCCGCTCAGAACGGCCCCCTCCATGGTCGCCGGCCAGCCCGTGTCGGTCCAGGCCCCGGCGATGGCGACGTTGGCGGCCAGGGTGGACGGCCCGGGGCGGCGCAGTCCCGGCGTGGGCACGAAGGTGGCCTCGGGGTCGCGGGTGACCACGCCCCGCCGCAGGGACGCGCCCAACAGGGCGGGGATACGGGCGCGCAGCTCGCCGTCGGCCAGCTCGACCAGCCTCTCCTCGGGCGTCGCGATCCACTCCGCGGCGCTGCTCATGCTGCAGCAGAGGTAGCCCGGCCCCCGGGTGAAGACCCATTGCACGGGCGAGCCGGGAAGGGCGGCGAAGTCGAGACCGCGCATCTCGCGGTCGTACCAGAGGTGGACATCGACGATCGGCTGGGTGCGGAAGCCCTCCAACCCCGGCACCCCCAGCGCCTCCGCGCCGGGGATACGCCGCAGACGCTCCGGGGGCACGGCGAAGACGGCGCCGTTGACAGCCACCTCCTCCGTGCCGACGACCACGCCGCGGAGCCGCCCGCCCTCAACCCGGACCCCGGTCACGGCGGCGCGCATGCGCACCTCGTCGCAGCGCTGGGCCGCCGCTTCGGCGAAGCGCACCAGCGGCACGGTCGCATAGCCGATGCAGGCGGCGTGACGGTCGCCGAGGAACGCGGTCCTGACCACGAACAGGCCGGCGGCGGCGCTCGCCTGGTCGAGGGGCGCGTTGAGCGCGGGGACGATGAAGGGCTCCCAGAAGCCCCGGAGCGCCGACTCGCCCTGGCGGTGGCGGCGCAGCCAGTCGGCGAACGTCTCCGCCTCCTCGCGTTCGGGGTGGACCCCGAAACGCGCCGCCAGCAGCGCTCGGGCGACGCCGAGGCGGCCGCGGAGGCTGATCGCCCGGAATCCCAGGAAGGGAAGCCCCAGGTGCAGCGGGGCGGGGAGGTTCATCGCCCGGAGCCGCCTCGACCCGCCCGGTGAGAGCACCATGGCCTCGAACCGGCGCTGGATGTGGAGGCTGTCCCGCATGCCCAGTTCGGACGCGAAGCCGAGGAAAGCCGCGTAGCACCCCAGGATGACGTGCTGGCCGCAGTCGACCTCGGTGTCGCCGACCAGGAAGGACGTTGTCTTGCCGCCGAGGAGCCGGCTGCGCTCCAGAAGGATGACGTGGCAGTCGCGCCGCTTGAGCTCCAGCGCGGCTGCCAGACCCGCCAGCCCGGTGCCGACGACGGCCACGCGGAGATTCCCCGCGGGGCGGCCCCCTCCCGACCGGCTCACCGGAGCAGTCCCGCCGCCGTGACGGCCGCCCACGATCGGACCATCACCCCGGCCTTCTCCCCGGAGGAGAGCCGGACCCGCCGCCGCAGTGGAAGCTCGGGATCCGCCTCGATGCGGTCGAGGATTCCACTGTAGATGCCGGCCATGGTCCGGACGCACACCCGCGCCTGGACCGGGATGTAGGCGCAGACCCCGATCCCCGAGGTGTACAGCCGCCGGGCGCGGACCGCCTCGTGCTCGACCAGCGCGGGCCAGGTGGGACCCGGCTCGCCGGCGAGGAGGCCGGCTTCGCTGATCCCGAATCGGGCCAGGTCGTCGGCTGGGAGGTAGACGCGACCCATGGAGGCGTCCTCGCGGACGTCCCGGAGGATGTTGATGAGCTGCAGGGCGGTGCCGAGATCGTCGGCGCGCGCCAGGGCGGCCGGGTCGGCCGAGCCGAAGATGCGCACGCACATCTGGCCGACCACGCCGGCGACGAGGTGGCAGTAGCGGCCGAGCTCGTCCCAGCTGGCGTACCGATGGCAGCTCAGGTCCATGGCGACCCCGCTCACCAGGTCCTCCAGCTCGGTGAGGGGGATCCCGTGGCGGTGCACGGCGTGGAGGAGCACCTGCAGCACGGGGTCGTCGCCGGGGTCGCCGGCGGCGGCGCGCCGCAGGCGGGCCCGGTGCACCTCCAGCCGCTGGAGGCGTTCCGCCAGCCCGGCGGGCTCGGGGCCGTCGGTGGCGTCGTCGAGCTGACGGGCGAAGCCGTACAGGGCGTAGATGGAGATCCGCTGGGCGTGCGGCAGGGCGATGAAGCCCCAGTAGAAGTTGCCCGCCTCCCGGCGGGCCAGCTCCCGGCAGTAGCGCTCGGCGGAGGCGCGGCCGCCGGCAGCCCCATCTCCGGCCGCCGGGTGACCACCGGTCGCGTGGTCGCGGAGGGCCGTCGCCACCAGCCGCGCCTTCGCCGCAGGCCGCACCTCCGGGCGCTGCACGTCGGTGCGGAACCCCTCCCGGCGAATGGCCTCGATGATCGCCTCGCCGCCCTTCCGATACAGCTCCAGCTGCAGGCGCAGACGTCCGGGCATGGCGAGCCGCTCGAGGCGCCGTCCCGAGGCGAGAAGCTCGAGGGCCCTGCGGCACATCAGCTCGACGGCTCCCGGCACGCCGCCCTGGTCCAGGTCGGACTGGATCAGGTAGGTCCGTCCCTTGCCTCGGTCGACGGCCACGTCCTGGGCGAAGTTGGCGAGCTGGAGCCCGATGCAGACATCGTCGGAGAGGGGCACCGCCGCCGGATCGTCGATCTCGAAGAGCCGCAGCACCATCCGTCCCACCGGCGCGGCCGACAGCAGGCAGTAGGACCGAAGGTCCTCCCAGGTCTCGTAGCGCGCCACCGCCTGGTCCTGGACGTTGGCGTCGATGAGGTCCAGGAAGGGCGCGGCCGGGATGCCGAACCGCCGGATGGTGCCGGCCAGGGCGACCAGCACAGGGTGGACGGGGGGCCGGCCGGCGAACAGGGCCTCCACCTCCGACCGCCAGAGCTGGAGGCGCCAGATCGCCTCGTCGCCGCTCTCGTCGCCGAGGTCGTCGGTGGTGCGGCAGTAGGCGTAGATGCGGGCGAGGTGGAGGCGGAGCTCCCGCGGCACGATGAGCGACGCGACCGAGAAGTTCTCGTAGTGCCGCCGGGCCAGGCGCACGCAGAGCGCGTCGGCCTCGCCCAGCTCGCTGACGCGGCTCATCGCCCGGCCGGTGGCCAGGCCCCGAGATCCAGCGGACCGCGGGCCACGACGCGTCCGGCCTGCGCCAGCCGGCCGATGTCGGCCGCCCCGGCGCAGAACATGGCGATGCGGAGGGTCTCGACGATCTCGGTGATGGCGCCGTCCAGCGTCTCCGGCCCGTCGTCGGCGGCACGGAGCATGGAGCCGGCGATGCCTCCGAGGTCGGCTCCCAGAGCGATGGCCATCGCCAGGTCGACGCCGCTGCGGATGCCGCCGCTGGCGATCAGCGTCGCCCCGGGGGCGGCACGGCGGGCGAGGTGGATGGCATCGGCGGTGGGCAGCCCCCAGCCGGCGAAGGCGGCGGCGACGCGGGCCCGCACCGGGTCGTGCATGCGGTGCCGCTCCACCTCACTCCACGACGTGCCCCCTGCACCCGCCACGTCGACGGCACCCACGCCCGCCTCGACGAGCGCCGCCACCAGGTCGGGGGCGATTCCCCACCCGACCTCCTTGACGATGACCGGGACGCCGAGCGTCGCGCACAGCCCCTCGATGCGGCGCAGGAGCCCGTCGAACCGGGTGTCCCCCTCCGGCTGCAGGGCTTCCTGTAGGGGGTTCAGGTGGAGCACGAGGGCGTCGGCGTCCAGCAGGTCCACGATGCGCCGGCACCCGGTCACGCCAACCCCCATGTTGAGCTGCACCGCTCCCAGGTTGGCGAGCAGGGGCACGCTCGGACAGAGGTCGCGGACGGCGAAGGTGGGCAGCACCTCGGGGTGCTCGAGGAGCACGCGGCAAGACCCAAGGCCCATCGCCACACCGAAGCGCTCCGCCGCCCCGGCCAGGGTGCGATTGATCCGGCGCGCCTCCGCCGTGCCTCCGGTCATGCAGGAGAGGAGGAGGGGGGCCCGGAGACGCCTCCCCAGGAACACCGTGGCCGGGCTCACGTTGTCGAGGTCGATCTCCGGGAGGGCACGGTGGACGAACCGGTACCGTTCGAAGCCGGTGGTCACGCCGGTGGCGTCGACGTCTTCCTCGAGGTTGATGCGGATGTGGTCCGCCTTCCGATCGACGATGCCAGGCGCGCGGGCGGGGCGGGAGGAGGCGCTGCCGACAGCCACCGGCTCACCTCATCCGATGGGCAACGAATTCGGTGATGGCGGAGAAGTCGTCGATCCAGTGGCGTTCGAGGCCCGAGCTGGCCACCGCGGCGACGGCGGCGTGGGCGGTCTGGGTGGTGGCGGCGGCGCTCGCCGCCGGTTCGCCGAGCCCGGCCAGGATGTCGCGGATGCGCCGCTCGCCGTCCTCGGCGTCCGACTCCGAGAAGAGGCCGCAGAGGTCGCGCTGCTCGTCGTAGGAGGCGCGCGAGTAGGCGCTGATCACCGGGTAGGTCGGCTTGCGGCGGGCCAGGTCGGTCTCCCGTCCCTTGCCGGTCCGCTGCGGGTCCCCGAAGGTGCCCAGCCAGTCGTCGCGCATCTGGAAGGTCTGGCCCAGCAGGCGCCCGGCGCTGCGCAGCTTGCCGACGGTCCTCGCCGACGCGCCGGCGAGGATCGCCCCCATCTCCAGGCTGGCGCCGAGGAGCGCCCCGGTCTTGGCGGTGATGAGGCGGACGTAGGTGGCCCGGGGGGTGTCCGGCCGGCCCTCCAGGGCAAGGTCGAGGCACTGCCCCTCGATGACCTCGAGCGCCGCCTGGCTCAGGCTGCGGGCGGCGCGCATCCGCCGATCGGCGCGCGGTCCCGGCGCCAGCAGGGTCATGTACGCGGTGGCGAAGAGGCCGTCCCCCACGTTGATCCCCTGAGCCGCTCCCCAGATCGCCCACACCGTCGGCCGGTGCCGCCGTTGCACGTCGCCATCCTGGATGTCGTCGTGGACCAGGGTGAAGTTGTGGATCAGCTCCACCGAGGTGGCGGCGGGGATCCCCCAATCGACCTCGCCGCCGCATGCCTCGCAGGCCCAGAGGGCGAGGGCGGCCCGCAGCAGCTTGCCGCTGCCGCCCGCCGTGGGCTGGCCGTCGGGGCCCACCCAGCCGAGGTGGTAGGCACACATCTTGCCCAGCGGCGACGTCTGCACCGGCAGCGCCCAGCGCAGCGCCTCGTCGATGAGGGGGAGGTGGCGGCTCAGCGAGCGAGGCAGCTCGGGGCCGGCGTCGTCGGGCCGGACGAGGGGTTGGTCGATGGTGTCGGCCGCTTGGAACGGTGCATCGACTACGACGGACATGGTCGCCTCCAGTCCCGTGAAAGTTCTCAGATGGTAACTATCCGGGCCTGCCTCGGGCAAGAGGGGTGCCCCGCGCCCGGCCCACCCGGCACGGCCTCCGGGTTGCCCGTGGGCGCCCTGGCAAGGGTCTCTGACCCGCCGCATATAATTGTCCCCGTGACAAGGACCGGAGGGGGAGGGGGCCTCAGCCCCGAGGTGCGCGAGGTGCTGCGGGCCTATCTCGACGCCAGCCTCCTGAGCGACTCGCTGCAGGCCGATCTCTGGCGTGAGGCGCATCTGACGCTGGCCCAGCTGGCCGTGCTGCGCAACCTCCGCGACGGCCGGCCGAGGCTCGCCGGCGAGCTGGCGGGGGCGGTGGGGCTGTCACCGGCGTCGGCGACGCGGCTCTTCGACCGCCTCGAGGAGCGGGGCCTGCTCCGCCGCCACCGGGGGCGGGACGACCGGCGCTGCGTGGAGATCCGCCTCACCGCCAGGGGGCGCCGACTGGTGGGGCCGTCACGTGCCCTGCGGAACAGCCCGCTCCGCCGCGCCGTCGAGGCCATGACCGAGGCCGAGCGGCGAAGCCTGGCGACGGCCCTGCAGCGGCTCGCCGAGACGGCGCGCCAGCTCGAGCTCCCGGCTCGTGGCGGGGCGATGCCGTGACCCGGCGCCGGCTCGTCCCCGCCGTGGTGGGCGCGGCCACGCTGGCGGCCCTCCTCTTCGTCATCCACCCGTCCCAGGTGCTCGCCGCCGTGCGCGGTTTCGATCTTCGCTACCTGGTGGGGGCGATCGTGCTCACCGCCCTCTGCTGCGCCGTCCAGGGCGCTCGCTGGCACTTCCTGCTGCGCGCCGCCGGCATCCGCATGCGCTTCCACGAGTCGGTGCTGATCAGCGTGTCCGGCCAGAGCGTCTCCGCCGTGCTGCCCCTCGGCGACCTCACCCGCGCCCTCTTCGCCAGCCAGGCCACCGGCGCCTCGTTCGGGGCGGCCGCCGCCACCGTCACGGTGCAGGAGATGACCTTCACCACCCTGCTGGTGCTCTGCGCCGCGCCGGCGCTGCTGTCCGTCCCGGGCGGTTGGTTCCTGCTGGGCATCGTCCTCGGCGGCATCGCGGCGACACTGGCGGTGATCATCGTGCCGGCCGCCTACCGGTGGGCACGCCGTCTCCTCGGCCGGCTTCCCGGCAGCTCGAGGCTGGTGACCCAGGCCGACGAGCTGCGACGCGAGACCGTCAGCCTGCTGATCCGACCGGTGGTGACGGTCACGGCGGTGATCGACCTCGTCCGGGTCCTCCTCATCACCTCCGCCTTCCTCCTCGTGCTGCGCGGCCTCCATCTCGGTCTGGGCTGGCCGGCGGCGCTCCTGGCGGTCGCCGTCGCCTATGTGGGCGGTGCGCTCAGCTTCCTCCCCGGCGGAATCGGGGCCAACGAGGCCAGCGCCGTCGCCGTGCTCGTCGGCCTCGGCGTGGGTGCCGCGCCCGCGGCCGCCGCCGCTCTGATCCAGCGGGGCCTGCTCACCGGCGTCCCCTCCCTGACCGGCCTGCTCGCCTACACCGCCGTGCACCGCCGCCTGCACCTGGGCAGCCTGGCGGCGGCGCAGCCCGCCGGCCGCAGCCCGGCCCGGCCCGGGGAGGCGGCCGCCTGCGAGGCGGCCGCCTGACCGCACCCCGCCGGCCTCACCGAGCTCCGGCCGCCTGACGGGGCCCCGACCGGCGCCGCACACCCCGCCCTCGCGGGCCCGCGCCCCGGGCGCGGTTCCCGGCGCCGTCCACCGGCCATGATTGCGCGATGAGCGTCACGGCCCTGCGCCGCCACCTCCGGCCGGCACAGCTGATTCCGATCGGCGTGGGGCTGGGCGCCATCGTGGCCCTGGTCGTCGTCGCCAATCCCGCGGCGATGGGCAGCGCTCTGTCCCACTTCGCCCTGATCGCGATCCCGGTCGCTCTGGCGCTCTCGGCCGCCTACTACGTCCTGCAGGGAGTGCGCTGGCACCTCCTGCTGCACGACATCGGCGACCGGCTCACCGTCTGGGACACCATCCTCCTGAGCGTCGCCGGGCAGGCGACCTCTCTACTCCCGTTCGGCGAGCTGACGCGGGCCATCTTCGTGAGCGAGGCCGCCGGCGTCGACTTCGCCGACGCCGTCGCCACGGTGACGGTGCAGGAACTCATCCTCATGCTCATCCTCATCCTCATCGCCATCCCGGGCGCCCTCTCGGTGCACCGGGCCCTGGCCGGGGTCATCGTCGCCCTCTTCGGTGTTCTCGCCCTCTTCGCCGTTCTGCTGGTGCCGTCGCTGTTCCATATCGTCCACCACGCGGTCGAGCGGACGCCGGTCCTGCGCAGGTTCACCGCCCAGGTGGACAGCTTCCGGCAGGAGACCGTCGTCCTCCTCCAGCGCCGCGACACCCTGGGCTGGTCGGTGATCAGCGTGGCCGGCGCGGCGGCGGAGATCTCCCTCTTCTGGGTCGTGATCAACGGCCTCCATCCGGGGGAGATCAGCTGGCCGATGGCCTCGTTCGTGCTCGCCGCCTCCTATGTCGGCGGCGCGATCAGCCTGATCCCGGGGGGAATCGGCGCCTCCGAGGCGACCGTGGTCCTCCTCCTCATCAGCGTCGGCGTCGACCCGGCGACGGCGACCGCGGCCGCCCTCCTCCAGCGTGTGGCGGACAAGGGCTTCGGCACCCTGCTCGGTGTCATCGCCTACGCCGTCGCCCGGCGCCGGTTCCATCTCAGCGGCCTGAGCGCGCTCCGGCCCAAACCACCCGCCGCGCCGCCGCCGAGCCTGGAGGCGGCGGGCACCTGACCGCCCGGGGGCTCCACCAAGCGCCCCAGAACGCGCCGGACCCCTCACGCGGAGCATTTGCCACGGCGTCTCACCCGAACGGGTGATGCCGGATTCAGACACGGGGGCGTAGATTGGCGTGCATTGCCTATGCATGGGTCGGCACCGAGGGCAGTCCGCGTCCCTGAGGGCGTGGGCGCTGCGACCACGGCACCGGCCGGTTGCAACGGGAGGCGGAGTTCGCATCGCCTCCATCGTCCTCGGGGGGCGATGGCGGTCACGACAAGGAGGGCGCGATGACATCGGACAAGTTGCCACCGGGTGGAGCCGGCCCCAAACGGCGCTCGCGCCGCACGTGGATCGTGGGTGTCGCCACCGTCGGGATCGCCTCCATCGGCCTGGCCGCGTGCGGCTCGACCAGCAGCGCCACCTCGGTCCCCCCCCAGTTCAACCCAACGAGCTTCGACACCTCGACGATCTCGTGGCTCGCCGCCAACGTCAACGACACGGGGACGCCGCCGTCGACGCCCAGCGGGACGCTGACCATCGCCGGCTCCGAGGACGTCTCCGGAATGCTCGACCCGCAGGGTGAGTACGACACCGTCGGTTACACGGTGCTGCGCGCCCTCGACCGGACGCTGGTCAGCTATCCGACCTCGTCCAACTTCACCACCGCCACCAGCCTCGTGGCCGACGCGGCCACGGAGGTGCCCACGGTGGCCAACGGCGGGATCACCAACGGCGGGTTGACCTACACGTTCCATCTCCGCTCGGGACTCACGTGGGACGTGACCGATCCCTCCACCGGAGCCTCGGTCGGGCCCGACTCCGGCACGCCGGTGACCTCCCAGGACTTCCTGCTCGGACTCAAGCGCGAGTGCGACCCGGTCCTGTCCGGGTACGGCAACCCCAGATACTACACGGCGACGATCGCCGGCTTCCAGAGCTTCTGCACCGGGTATGAGGCCCTCGATCCGACGGCGCCGGCAGCGACACGGGCCGCCTACGTCAACGACAACACCATCTCGGGGATCTCGACCCCGGACAGCTCGACCATCGTCTTCACCTTGAGCGAGCCGGCCAGCGACTTCCTCAACATCCTCGCGATGTACTTCGCCGCCGCGGCGCCGCCCTCGTCGCTCAACTACATCCCCGAGACGGCGGGCAACCCGATCTGGGCCGACGGCCCCTACGCGGTCCAGGCCTACACCCCGGGCTCGCAGATCACCCTCGTGCCCAACCCCTACTGGGGCTCCAGCCCGACGGCGACCAGCTGGGCCCAGGACCCGGTCCGCAACCGGTACGTCTCCGAGATCAGCATCAACGAGACCCTCGGCTCGGACGCGGCCGCGGGTGAGGTCCAGGAGGAGATCCAGGACAACAGCCTCGACCTGGCGTGGAACACCGTCGTCCCCAACTCCTCGCTGCCCAGCCTCGCCAACCACAGCAACGCGGGCTTCGGTGACTTCCCCTCCCCGGGTATCACCAACCCCTACCTCGTCTTCAACACCCAGAGCACGGCCGACAACGGCGCCCTCGGCAAGGTCAAGGTCCGCCAGGCTCTGGAGTACGCCATCGACAAGGTCGCCATCAACAAGATCTACGGCGGCACCGACTTCAACGAGGCGTTGAACCAGGTGTTCAGCCCCGGCGCTGAGGGGTACATCGCCGGGTACGACCCCTATCCCACCACGAACGACGAGGGCAACCCCGCCAAGTGCAAGACGCTGCTCAAGGCGGCCGGCTATCCCAACGGGCTGACCCTCACCGACTACTACCGCACCGACGGCAACCACCCCGCCGTGTTCGAAGAGGTCAAGACCGACTTCGGCAAGTGCGGCGTGACCGTCAACGGCAAGCCGATCTCGAACGGCTACTACACCTCGTCGGGAATCCTGGCCAGCAGCGCCACCGACCTGGCGGCGTCGGGCGAATGGGACCTGACCGAGCCGGGCTGGGTGCCCGACTGGTACGGGCCGACCAACGCCCGGTCCATCCTCCCCGACCTGTTCGGCACGAGTGACTTCCCCGGCACCAACTGGGGCGACTTCAGCGACCCGAACGTCGACAACCTGATCGCCGAGGCGGAGGCGGCGCCCACGCTGGCGCAGGCCACCACCTACTGGCAGGAAGCCAACAAGGCGGTCATGGCCGACGCCCCGTTCGTCCCCTTCCAGACCCAGCTGACCAACATCATGCATGCGTCGAGCGTGCACAACGCGATCTACAACCCGTTCTCCGCGCAGTACGACATCACCGCCTGCTGGGTCAGCAGCTAGGCGAAACCAGCCAGCCATGAGGGTGCCGCCGGGCCCCTCAGCCGCACCCGACCATCGCCTCCGCCCCGACGCGGGGCGGGGGCGGTGGGGTGCGGACCCCCCGCGACCGACTCTCCGGCGCCGGTCCGCCCCGGTGGACGGGCACGGGCCGCCGTCCCGTGGCGGAGGTCCGCTTGGAGCTCCGGCGCCGCCCAGCGCAGGATCCCGACCCACCCCGGTATCGTCTCAGCCGACATGAGCCTGCTGGCCGTCGAGGATCTCACCGTCTCGTTCCCCACCTCCGACGGGGTGGTCCGGGCGGTGCGGGGGCTGTCCTTCGAGGTCGAGCCCGGCCGGATCCTGGGGATCGTCGGCGAGACCGGCTCGGGGAAGACCGTGACGGCGCTCAGCCTGCTCGGGCTCAACCCCGGCGCCGACATCAGCGGCTCGGCACGCTTCCAGGGCCGGGACCTTCTCGCCATGGGGAGCAACGAACTCCGCCGGCTCCGCGGCTCCGAGATCGCCATGATCTTCCAGGACCCGCTGAGCAGCCTCCACCCCTATTACCGCGTCGGCTGGCAGATCTCGGAGGCGATCCGCACCCACAGCCGGGTCAGCCGGGACGAGGCGATGCGCCAGGCCGTCGAGCTGCTCCGCATGGTCAGCATCCCCCAGCCCGAACGCCGGGTCCAGGCCTATCCGCACGAACTCTCCGGAGGCATGCGCCAGCGGGCGATGATCGCCATGGCCTTGGCCCTTCGCCCCAAGCTCCTCATCGCCGACGAGCCGACCACGGCGCTGGATGCGACCGTCCAGGCCCAGCTGATGGAGCTGCTCACCGGGATGCAGCGCGAGCTGGGGATGGCCGTCATCATCATCACCCACGACCTCGGCCTGGTCGCCTCCATCGCCGACTCGGTGCTGGTCATGTACGCGGGGCGAGCCGCCGAGCGCGCCGACTCGCGGAGCATCTTCTACTCCCCCCACCACCCCTACACCCGGGGACTGCTCGGCTCCATCCCCGGGGCCACCGGGGTCCGGGGCCGCCTGGTGCCCATCGTCGGCCAGCCTCCCAGCCTCATCCGGATCCCCACCGGCTGCGCCTTCCACCCCCGATGCCCCTTCGCCATGGACGCGTGCGTCCGCGACCAGCCCGAGCTGGCCCCCGTCTCCGGCGGTGTGGACCACGTGTCGGCGTGCTTCCTGCCCCCGGACGCCGTGGGGGTCGACCCCGCCATGGACGCGACCCGCCGCCGCTACGCGGAGAGCCGCCGCGGTGCCAGGGTGTCCCAGCTCCAGGGCGTGACCGCCCTGCAGGGCGGCGGAGGGGTCGCCGATGTCTGAGGCGGCGCCCGCTCCCGCCGCGGGCACGCTGCTCAGCGTCGACCGGGTCGTCAAGCGATTCCCGATCCGGCGCGGCGTCTTCTTCAAGCGCCAGATCGGCAGCGTCCATGCCGTGGAGGGTGTCTCGCTCGAGGTTCGGCGGGGCGAGACGCTCGGCCTGGTGGGGGAGACCGGCTGCGGCAAGTCGACGCTTGCACGCTGCATCACCCGCCTCTACCCGCTGACCTCCGGCAGTGTGCTCTTCGACGGCGTCGACATCAGCCGGCTGTCGCGCCGGTCCCTCCGACCCTACCGCCGGCGGATCCAGATGATCTTCCAGGACCCGTACGGGTCGCTGAACCCGCGCCGGCGTGTCGGATCGATCATCGGCGACCCCCTGGCCATCCACAAGGTGGCCTCGGGTGCCGAGCGCAAGCGCCGGGTCCAGGAGCTGATGGCGGTGGTCGGCCTCAATCCCGAGCACTACAACCGCTTCCCCTCGGAGTTCTCCGGGGGGCAGCGGCAGCGCATCGGGGTCGCCCGGGCCCTGGCCCTGCATCCCGACCTGATCGTCTGCGACGAGCCCGTGTCGGCGCTCGACGTCTCCGTCCAGGCGCAGATCATCAACCTGCTGGAGGACCTGCAGGCGCAGTTCGGCCTCACCTACATCTTCATCGCTCACGACCTGGCCGTGGTGGAGCACGTCAGCGACCGAGTGGCGGTGATGTACCTCGGCAAGCTGATGGAGAAGGCGGAAGTCAAGGACCTCTACGGCTCGCCCCGCCATCCCTACACGGTGGCGCTGCTCTCCGCCTCCATGGTGCCAGACCCCGAACGGGCCCGTGCATCGCACCGGGTCGTTCTCTCCGGCGACGTCCCCTCGCCCATCAACCCGCCCTCCGGATGCCCCTTCCACACCCGCTGCCCGAGGGCCCAGGCGATCTGCTGGGTCGAGGAGCCGCCCCTCGAGGTCAAGAGCGGCGACCCGCCCGACCACCTCACGGCCTGCCACTTCCCGGTGGCGCCGGGCGAGCAGCTGCAGCGCGCTCCGGCGCAGGAGGTGGCGGGTTGAGCCTCGCCCCCTTCGAGGGCCGGACGCAGCTCCTCGATCCGGGAGACCTGCCGCCCGAGGCGGCCCAGGGGATCGAGGGCCGCAGCCCGCTGCGACTGGCCCTGGCCCGGTTGCGCACCGACCGCATCGCCATCGTCGCCGGCGGGCTGATCGTGCTGATGGCCCTGCTCGCCGTCCTGGCCCCGATCATCTCCTCCGTCACCGGGCACAACCCCTACAACAACAACCTCCTCACCGGGACAACGTCCTTCGGCCAGCCGCTGTCGCCCGGCCAGGGCGGCTACCTGCTCGGCACCGACAACGTCGGGCGCGACATCCTGGTCCGGATCGCCTACGGGGCCCAGATCTCGCTCATGGTGGGGATCCTGGCGACGCTCATCGCCACCGTCGTCGGGACGGTGATCGGGCTGGTCGCCGGCTACTACGGGGGCTGGATCGACGCGGTGCTGGCCCGGCTGATGGACACCGTCCTCTCCTTCCCCTACGTGCTCCTCGCCATCGTCCTGGCGTCGGTGTTCGGCGCCAGCCTCCCGCTCACCATCGGCGTCATCGCCTTCTTCTCCTGGGCGGCCATCGGCAGGATCGTCCGCGGCCAGACGCTGTCGCACCGGGAGAAGGAGTACGTCGAAGCGGCCCACGCCGCCGGGGCCGGCGACCTCCGCATCATGTTCGTCGACATCCTGCCCAACCTGGTGGCGCCGATCATCGTCCTGGGGACGCTGCTGGTTCCCACCGCCATCGTCTTCGAGGCGACCCTCGACTTCCTCGGGGTCGGAGTGGGGCCGCCGACGCCCACCTGGGGCAACATGCTCTCCGACGCTCAGAACTCCGGCTTCGTCAACTGGTGGTTCTGGATCTTCCCCTCCATCGCGCTGCTGCTCACCACCCTCGGCTTCAACCTCCTCGGGGACTCGGTGCGCGATGCGCTCGATCCCCGCACCGAGAGGATCTTCGCCACGCGCCGCAAGGGGGCGAAGTCCGGCGGCGGCGCTCCCGCGGGTGCCGGTGCCGTGCCCGCCGCGGGTGAGGCGGGATCCTGATGAGCCGCTATCTCATCCGCCGAGTGATCCAGGGGATCTTCACCCTCTGGGTGATCGTCAGCCTCGTCTTCTTCCTCTACTTCATCGCGCCGCACGATCCGGCGCGCCTCCTCGCCGGCAAGACGGTGACCCCCGGGCTGGTCGAGAACATCCGCAAGTCGCTGGGCCTGAACCTGCCCATCTGGCAGCAGTACCTCAACTACCTCGGACGCTTGATCCACGGGAACCTGGGGCTGTCGTACTTCCTCAAGCAACCGGTGACCACCATCATCGCCCGGGAGGTGCCGGTCGACATCTCGCTGGCCATCCCGGCCGGCATCATCTGGCTTGCGCTCGGCCTGAGCATCGGCATCCTCTCGGCCCGCCGGCCGCGGAGCATCTGGGACCGCAGCGCGACCGTCTTCGTCCTCACCGGGCTGTCGACGCCGACCTTCATCCTGGGGCTGCTGCTGCTGTATTTCTTCTACTACATCCTGACCAGCCATGGGATCGCCATCTTCCCGGGTGCGGGAAGCTGGACCCCCTTCCAGACCAACCCGCTGCAGTGGGCCCACGACCTCCTCCTTCCCTGGCTCACCCTGGCGCTGATCTCGGCGGCAACCTACGCCCGCCTCTCGCGCAGCACGCTGCTGGAGACCCTGGGAGAGGACTACGTCCGGACCGCCCGGGCCAAGGGGCTGTCCGAGCGCCGGGTGGTGTACCGCCATGCGCTGCGCGCCGCCATGACCCCGATCACGACCCAGTTCGGCATCGACCTCGCCACCGTGCTGGGCGGGGCCATCATCACCGAGACGGTCTTCGGTCTTCCCGGGCTGGGGCAGGGCGTGGTCGTCGCCATCAGCCGCCAGGACCTGCCGCTGATCCAGGGGATCGTCCTCGTCGCGGCGGCCTTCATCGTCGTCGCCAACATCGTCGTCGACGCGCTGTACGCGGTCCTCGATCCGCGCGTGCGCCTGACGTAGCCGGTCCCTGCCCCGCCGCCCCCCTTACGACACGGCGCGACCGAAGGAGCGGGCCGCCACCACGATCATCACCAGCGCCAGCACCGCCATGACGGCCACGCCCTCGATGACGCTGCTGGTGCCGAGATGCTGGACGAAGACGTCACGCGCAGCGTTGACTGCGTAGTAGAGCGGGTTGAAATCGGCGACGTCGCGCAACCAGACGGGGCCCAGCTTGAGGGGCAACAGGACGCCGGACAGGAGCAGGAGGGGAAGCGCGGCGGTGAAGATCAGGGGGGCGAAGGAGTCCTCGTCACGCAGTGCCAGGGCCAGCGCGTAGGAGATGCAGGCGGTGGTGACGCCGACCAGGGCCACCAGCGCCAGCACGATGAGCAGCCCCCCCCACTGGATGCTGAGGCCGAAGGGCAGGGCCAGGGCGATGAGGATCATCGCTTGAATGAGGAGGTTCATGACGTCGCGGAGCGCCCGGCCCAGCAGGAGGGAGGCGCGACTGATCGGGGTCACCCGCAAGCGTTCGATGACACCCTCGCGCAGCTCACTGATGAGGCTGAAGCCGACGCCGGCGGCACCGAACATGCCCAGCTGCATGAGCAGTCCGGGAACGAAGAAGTTGTAGGCGCCTGCCGGCGAGAACCCCAGCGTGGTGGCGATGGGCTTGAGCAATGGGGCGAAGAGGAGCAGGTAGATGACGGGCTGGATGACGCCGATGGCGATCCACACCGGGTTGCGGAGAACCATGCCCAGGTAGCGGCGGTAGACGAGGCCGGTGTCGCGCAGGACGTGGTTCATGCCGCCTCCTCCCTCAGCGAGCGGCCCGTCTTGCGCAGGAAGACGTCGTCCAGGCTCGGCCGGTGCAGCTCCAGCGTCTCCAGCACGACGCCGGAGCCGTCGAGGAGGCGGAGGATGGCCGGCATCGCCGTCTCACCGCGATCGACGTAGAGCCGCAGGTGGCCCTCCTCCACGGTCGCCTCGCGGACGAAGTCCTGGCCGCGAAGGAGATCCAGTGCCGGTTCCGGGTCTCCCCCGACACCGATGGTGACGACGTCGCCGGCGACCTGCCGCTTCAGCTCGAGCGGCGTCCCCTCGGCGACGATCCGGCCGTGGTCGATGATGGCCAGGCGGTCGCAGAGGGCGTCCGCCTCCTCCAGGTAGTGGGTGGTGAGGAAGATCGTGGTGCCCTCGTTCCGCAGCCGCCGCACCTCATCCCACATCCGCGCTCGGCTCTGGGGATCGAGCCCCGTGGTGGGCTCGTCGAGGAACAGCACCGCCGGTGTGTGCATCAGGCCCAGCCCGATGTCGAGGCGGCGCCGCTGGCCACCCGAGTAGGTGCCGGTGGTGCGGTCGGCGCAGTCCTCCAGGTCCAGGCTCCTGAGCAGCTCGGCGGCGCGCCGCCGGGCATCCCTCGGCGTCATGTCGTAGAGGCGGCCCTGGAAGATCATCTCCTCGCGCCCGCTCACGTCCCGGTCGGCTCCCCCTCTCTGCCCCACGTAGCCGATCCGCTGGCGGACCTTGCCCGGCTCGTGCCGCAGGTCGTAGCCGGCGATGGTCGCCTGGCCACCCGTCGGAGGCAGCAGGGTGGCGAGCATGCGCAGGGTCGTCGTCTTGCCCGCGCCGTTGGGCCCCAGGAAGCCGAAGACCTGGTCGGCGTCGACCTGGAGGTCGATGCCGGCCACCGCCTCCACCTGGCCGCGTCGAGACTTGAAGACGCGGCGAAGTCCATGGGTCCTGATCACCTGGTTCCCTCCTCTGACGGGTGTCCCCGTCCGTCTGTCACGCGGGGCGGTGCGGTGTGGCCGCGGGTGGCGATGACATCGTCGCCGACGGCGGCGCCGGGCTTGGGAAGATCCTCGGGCGGCCACTCCAGCGTGCCGCCGGCGATATCGGCGATGAGCCTTCTCACCCACTCCAGCTCGGCGCGGATCATGGCGAGCTGCAGCTCATTCTCGATGACATGGAGCCTGGGCAGGTCAAGGCGGTCGACCAGTGTCCGGGACGCGGCGTCCAGCGCGCCGATCCAGGCCTCCAGGGCGACGGTTCGCCGTCCCAGCGCCTCGGCCGCCGCCGTCGGGGGGAGGCAGCCGAGGAAGCTGACGGCCGCCAGGAAGACGAGGTGCTCGGGGACGGGGTGGACGATGAGATCGCTCAGCCACGGCCCCAGCTCCTCCGCCCCGGGCCGCGTGATGCGGTACACGGTGCGTTCTGGGCGGTGCCCCTCGCGGCTGGTCTCCGCCGGTTCGACGAGACCATCGGCGTGGAGACGGTCCACGGCGTGGTACAGGGCGCGGGTCCGGCCCATGGCGAACTCCAGGTGCCGCTCCTTGATCAGCCTCTCCAGGTCGTACGGGTGGCGCGGTCCCTCGGAGAGGAGGGCGAGGACGGTCAGGGCGACCAGGTCGCGTGGGGAGTGGTCCACTGTATTGATATCATCTCGCAATAAGGCAAGATGCAATATAGCGCGCCGCTCCTCGGCGGTCAACCCCGCCCCGGGCGGCTCCGGATTCGCCGTCCGCCCGGCGCGATGCATCATCAGGACGTCACCGTTCTCAGGAGGCCCCACCGATGCCGATCACCCACAGCACCGCCGACGCGACCTGGTCCGGGGATCTCGCCGGAGGCGCCGGCAGCGTCCGACCGGGAAGCGGCTCCTTCCCCGCCCTGCCACTCTCCTGGGGTCATCGGGCGCAGCGGGAGCAGGGCTCGACCAGCCCGGAGGAGCTCATCGCCGCCGCCCACGCCGGCTGCTATAGCATGGGGCTCGCCAACGAGCTGGCCCGGGCGGGGCATCCACCGGCGCGGCTTGAAACCGGCGCCCGGGTCGCCTTCGAGACGGGGCGCCCCGACGGCGCTGCCATCGTCGCCATCGAGCTGACGGTGCGGGGCGTGGTGCCGGGCATCGGCGGCGACGCGTTCCAGGCCGCCGCCGAGGCGGCCAGGGTGGGCTGCCCGGTGTCCAAGGCGCTGTCAGGGGTCGAGATCCGCCTCCAGGCGACCCTGGAGGGCTGAGGGGCCGCGCGCCGGCGGCCCTCCTCCGTCCTGGCGCGGACCTGGCGGGGCCTACGCGCTCTGCGTGAAGAGGATGGCGAAGCCGCAGCTCTGACCCTGGTCCGAGCTGTCGGTGTTGAAGCTGGTGCCCTTGGTGACGGTGAAGGTGAAGGTGTTGCCGGTGCTCCCGCTGCCGTTGTGGGTGGCGTCACCGCCCGTCCATAGGGTGGTGGGGGTGGCGGCGTTGTTGTTCAAGCTGGTCGGCGGGATGGTGACGCTGGCGGCTCCGCTCCAGACGGTCGTTCCGTTCTTGTCCGTGATGGTGAGGACGAGGTCGGGGCAGAGGTTGCCGCTCGGGGCAGCCGGCTCGCTGACCGAGAAGGTGCTGCTCAGGGACCCGCTGTTGTCGATCTTCACCGCCCCGGTGGCGAGCGTGGCCGGGGAGGCGGGGGCGACCCCGGTGACGTTGATGATGATGTCGCAGACGTTGCCGGTCTGATTCAGGAGACCCGTCGAGTTCACCGAGGTGCAGGTGTTGGTGACCGTGTTGCTGTGGGTCAGGCTTCCCGCCGCCACGCTGTTGCCGGCGTTCTCGGTGTAGCTCTGCCAGGCGGCCAGGCCTCCGTAGCCGACCAGGCCCGTGGTCGCCACCGTGACCCCGAGCGCGATCGCCACTCGGAGCATGCGATTGCGCCTGCGCCTGTCCATGACCTTTCCTTCGAGCCCCATATCAGGCCGAATAGTTCAATTGCACTAGCTCGCCATGAAGCAGGGTACCCGGGGCCGGTTCGCGGAAACCCGGTGGGTTCCGCCACAGGAAGGTAACGGGGGATCGCGCCCCGGGAACCCACCCCCCGCCGTGTCCCCGGCGCGACCGGGCATACTCTGAGCCCGTGACCGGAGACGCACCCCAGGCTGTCATCGAGACGGCCGGGCTCACCAAGCGCTTCGGCCCCGGGGTGCTGGCGGTCGACCGGCTCGATCTCCGCGTCGAGCCGGGGCAGGTCTACGGCTTCCTGGGGCCGAACGGCGCGGGGAAGACCACCACGCTGCGGATGCTGGTCGGGCTCCTCCGGCCCACGGCCGGTTCGGCGATGGTCGCCGGCCACACGCCGGGGGCCCCGGCGGGCCTGGCCCAGATCGGGGTGATGGTCGAGGAGGCGGTCTTCTACCCCTACCTCAGCGGCCGGGACAACCTCCTGGTGGTCGCCCGCTACTGCCGGCTCAAACCCTCCGCGGTCGAGCCAGCCCTGTCCTGGGTGGGCCTCCAGCCGGCCGCCAAGTTCAAGTTCAAGACCTACTCGACGGGCATGAAGCAGCGCCTCGGTCTCGCCGCCGCGCTCATGAAGGACCCCAAGGTCCTCCTCCTCGACGAACCCAGCAACGGCCTCGACCCCGAGGGCATCGTCTGGCTGCGGCAGCTCCTCCGAGGCTTCGCCGCCAAGGGCGGCACGGCGCTCGTCTCCAGCCACCTGCTGGGCGAGATCGAGCAGATGTGCGACCGGGTGGCCATCGTCCAGAGCGGGCGCCTGCTGCGCGAGGGACCGGTGGCGTCCCTGCGTGCCGCCGCCCAGCTCGAGATCACGGCGGCACCCCTCGACGCGGCGGCCCGCCTGGTGGAGGGATTGCTGGGGGCCGCGGCGGTGCGTGTCGCCGACGGCCGCCTCATCGTGACCTCGGGCACGGATCGGGCGGCGGAGATCAACCGAGCCCTGGTCGGGGCCGGGATCGAGGTGAGCGAGCTGTATCGCCGCCAGGCCAGCCTCGAGGAGTCCTTCCTCCGGCTCACCGCCGAGGAAGGGGGGCCAGGATGAGCAGCCTCGCCGCGGAGTTCGGCGCCTCCGTGAGGGCCGAGGTGCTGAAGCTGCGCAAGCGCCCCAGCACCTGGATCATCTGCCTGATCGCCTTCCTCTACGTCGCGCTCCTCGACTACCTCCTCACCTACGTGGTGGTCAAGACCGCGCCCCGCCGGGCCGGGCTCTCCAGGGGAACCCTCCACACCCTGATCAACAACCTCTATCCCATCAACTTCGTCCGCTACTCGCTGACCGACGTCGTCGTCATCGGGGCCGCGCTCGCGCTGATCCTCGGCGCCCTCGCCATGAGCAGCGAATACGACTGGCGCACCCTGCGGAACGCCTTCTCCCAGGGTCCCGGCCGCCTCACGGTGCTCGCCTCCAAGGTCGCCGTCCTGATCCCGCTGACCGGCATCCTCAGCCTTCTCTTCCTGGGCGCGGCAGCTCTCTCCAGCCTGGTCGTGGGCTCCCTCGACGGGCATCTGGGCAGCTGGCCGGCGCTCTCCCAGGTGGTCGGCGGCTTCTTCGCCACCTGGCTGATCCTCAGCGTCTGGCTCCTGCTCGGCCTCTTCCTGGGCGTCCTCCTGCGCCAGACCGCCATGGCGATCGCCGCCGGTCTCGTCTACGCCATCGTGGTCGAGGGACTGATCCTCAGCCTCTTCGCCTCCAACGGGGTCATCGAGGCGATCAAGAAGATCTTCCCCGGCGCCAACGCCAAGGCGCTCACCCTGGCCTTCGGCCAGCTCCCCAGCTCGAGCGCCACGCCCCTGGTCGGGGCGGGCCAGGCCGTCGCCGTGCTGTTCGGCTACGTGCTGGTCTTCATCGGCATCTCCGCCCTCCTGCTGCGACGTCGCGACGTCGTCGGCTGACCGGGCGGCCGGGCCGGGCCGGACGCCCGCGGGCTCAGAGCCGGCCGAGGCGGACCTCGCGCAGCCAGTCGGAGGAGGCGCCGAAGTCCGCGTCGCCCGTCCCCCGCCGGACGGTCGGGGCCTCGCCGTCGGCTCTCGGGTAGGAGCCGCAGAAGCGGACGTCGTCGCAGACGCGGTGCAGCGCCGCCAGGGCGTCGCCCACCCGCGCCTCGCTGACATGACCCTCGCAGTCCATGGAGAAGCAGTAGCGACCGAGGCCGTGCCCGGTGGGGCGTGATTCGAGCCGCGTCAGGTTGACGCTCCTCACCGCGAACTCGGTGAGGATCTCCAGCAGGGCTCCGGGGTGATCCTCGGCGATGAAGGTGACCACCGTCGTCCGGTCGGCCCCGGTCGGCTCGGGGAGGGGGCCCGGGGCGACGGCGAAGATGAAGCGGGTCACCGCCTCCGGGTGATCCCCGACGCTCGCGGCCAGCTCGACCAGCCCGTATCGCTCCGCGGCCCCGGGCCCGGAGATGGCGGCGTCGATGCCCCCGGTCCCGGCGGCCAGGTTGGCCGCCGCCTCGGCGGTGGAGGCGGCGGGGAGGATCGCCGCCTCCGGCAGGTTGGCCCGCAGCCAGTGCCGGCTCTGGGCCGTGGCATGGGGGTGGGAGGCGACGGCGCGGACGCCGCCCAGCCCGGTGCCCGGCCGCACCAGGAGGGCGAGGCGCACCGGCACCAGCACCTCGCGGGCGATGTGGAGCGGGCTGCCCCCCACCAGCTCGTCGAGGGTGTTGCCCACCGCCCCCTCCACCGAGTTCTCGAAGGGCACCATGGCTCCGCGCACCGACCCGTCCCGGACGGCGGCCAGGGCGTCGGCCACGGTGTCCATGGGGACCAGGTCCGCCTCCTCGTGACCCGCGACGCTGCGTAGGGCCGTCTCGGCGAAGGTGCCCTCGGGCCCGAGGTAGGCGTGGCGTGGTCTGGGGGTGGTGCTCATGTCGCTCCTGGCAACCGCAGGGCACGCATGGTACGCGCCGGGCCGCGGGTCACCGCCCCCCGGCGCCATGTCCTAAGCTGGACTCCCGATGTCCCAGACCGACCTGGAACCGCTTCCCGACTCCGGCTCGGACGCGCCCGGCAGCCTCGCCGAGCGGATCCAGGGCATCCGCGACCTGGTGCTGCAGATGGGAGACGAGGTCGATCGCGCCATCGTCCGCTGCACCCGGGGTCTCACGGCACGGGATGTGGACCTGTGCGCCGCCGTCGTCAGGGACGACGCGCAGGTCAATGCCATGCTGGTGACCGCGCGTGAGCTGAGCATCCCCGTCCTCGCCCGCGCCTCGGCGCCGGCCGACCTGCGCGAGGCCATGGGGCTGCTGCACACGGCCAGCGAGCTGGAGCGCATCGCCGACCACTGCGCCAACATCGCGCGCATCGGCCGCGACCTGGCCGACCTTCCGCCGTTCGGTCACCACGTCGACATCGCCCGGCTGTCCGAGGTGTGCAGCGAGCAGCTGCGCGACATCCTCGGCGCGGTGATCGCCCGCGACGTGGACCGCGCCCGTGCCGTCGCCGCGCGCGACGACCGTGTCAACCGGATCTATCATCGGGTCGTCGACGAGTTGATCCAGCTGATGACCGAGGACGGCGACCTCGTCTACCGCGGCACCAGGCTGATCATGGCGGGGCAGAACTTCGAGCGCATCGGCGACCGTGTCACCAACCTCGCCGAGGACCTCCTGTACCGCGAGACCGGGGAGATCGTCGACCTCGGCTGAGCAGCGTGCGGCGGAGGCCCACTCCGCTCGCCACAACCCCGCGTCAGACGTCGAGGCGCGCCACCATCCGCCGCGAGCGCGCCGTGATGAGCCGGCCGCCGAGGATGAGGAAGAGGATGAGCAGGATGGTCACCGCGGCCGAGGCGCTGGCCAGCGCCTGAGCCCCCGCGCTGGGCAGCGAGACGTCGGTGTAGGTGACGTAGGTGAGGTAGCCCACCGGGTTCATGGGCCCGCTGGGGTTGGCGTCGGTGAAGCCGGCGGTGAAGAGGAGCGGAGCCGTCTCGCCGGTGGAGATGGCCAGTGCCAGCACCAGCCCCGAGACGATGCCCGGCAGGGCGGGCGGGAGCAGCACCTTGCGGATGGTGGTGAGCCGTGTCAGCCCCACCGCCATCGCCGCCTCCCGCAGGCTCCGCGGCACCTGGGCGAAGGAGACCTCGGTGATCTTGATGATGTACGGGATGATGAGGACGGAGAGCGCGAGGATGCCCCCCAGCAGTGAGAAACCCCAGTGGAGTCTCACGACCAGGGTCAGGTAGCCGACGTAGCCGATGACGATCGACGGCACGCCGGCGAGCACCTCGGAGAAGAAGCGGAGCACCCCGCCGAATCGCTTGGGCGCGAACTCCGCGATGTACAGGCCGCTGAGGATGCCGATGGGTCCGGCGACGATCAGCACGCCGATGCCGAGCGTCAGGGTGCCGATGATGGCGTTCTGCAGGCCCAGCGCTCCCGAGCGCGTGGTCGTGGTCAGCAGGGTCACCCGGAGGACCGGGATGGCCTTGGCGACGACGCCGATGATGATGGCGGCCGACGGCAGGACCACGATGACCAGGGCGATGCCGCAGAGCACCCAGAAGATGATGCCGCGCGCGTGCCGGGCGGGGTGGCGCTTAGATTCCACGGCCGACCGGGAGGGCGTCGGTGCTGACGCGGCGGACGATGAGACGGCCGGCGAGGTTGGTCGCCAGGCTGATGACGAGGAGCAGCACACCGAGCTCCGCCAGCGCGCTGAGCGCCATGTGCGTGTAATCGGTGAAGGCGCTGTCGAGCGTCGAGGCGATGGTGGCGGCGATGGTGGACGTGGAGGCGAAGATGGAGTGCGGCAGCAGGGTCAGGTCGCCGACGATGAGCAGGACGGCGATGGTCTCGCCCAGTGCACGTCCCCAGCCGAGCAGGGTGGCGGCGATGATGCCGCTGCGGATGTAGGGGATGGTCACGACGCGGACCGTCTCGTAGCGGGTCATGCCCAGGGCCAGAGCCCCCTCCTTGGCCAGCACGGGGACCCGTTTCACAAGCTCGCGCGTCGTCGAGGCGACGATGGGGATCACCATCAGCGCGAGGACGAGCGAGGCGGTGAGCAGCCCCTCGCCGAAGCCGACGGGGCCCTTCAGGAAGGGGATGAACCGGCCCAGGTGGCTGATCGTCGGGTAGATGTGGGCGGCGGCGAAGGGGCCGAAGATGGTGATGCCCCACAGCCCGAAGACGACGCTGGGGATGCCCGCCAGCAGGTCGACGAAGGTGGAGAGGAATCCCTGGAGGCGTTCCGGGATCCACTCGGAGAGCATGAGCACGCCACCCACCGAGATGGGCACCGCCAGGCAGATGGCGATCACCGACGTGGCCAGGGTGCCGACGATGAAGACCAGCGCCCCATACGAGGCGTCCTGCGGCGCCGAGACGCCGTTGTGCGTGGTCAGGGTGGTGGCGTAGAGGTGCCCGATGGAGAAGGTGGTGCTGGTGAAGAAGGTTAGCCCGCTGTAGATGATGGCGGGGATGGCCTGCACCACCATGATCACGATGATCAGCGCCAGCGCCGCCACCGGGATGACCGCCGCCACGCCGGCCAGCCACTGGAAGACCTTGTCGCCGGCGCTGAACTCAGTGTTCCGAGCCCGGGAGGCCCGGGCCGGGCCGGTGGGCGATCCACCGGCCCGGCGACGGACAAGGATCATGCGAGCGTCAGGGGACGTAGATCGAGTCGATCGCGGCCGTGACGTTGGGGATCACGCTGGTGGGCAGCGCGACGAAGTTCTCCTTGGTCAGGTTGGCCGCGGTCGCGCCCCCGGTGGGGCTGATCGCCCAGGTGAGGAAGGTGCGGATGGCGAGAGCCGTCGGCAGCGCCGACTGGCCCTTGTGCAGCACCAGGTACTCGAAGTTGACGATGGGGTAGGAATCCGCGCCGGTCTCGTAGATGAGGGACTGACGGAGATCCTTGGGGACGTTGGTGGCGCCGGCGGCGACCGCCGCGTTGATGTCGTCAGCGGTGGGCAGCACGAAGTTGCCGGCCTGGTTCTCCAGGTTGACCTCTCCGAGGCCGTCAGTGATGGCCGTCGCCTCGACGCTGATGCCGATGTAGGCGATGCAGCCCGGTGTGCTCTGGCAGGTCGTCACCATGGCCGGGTTGCCGCTGGCGGTCTGCTCGTTGCTCACGGAGGGCCAGGTGACCGTCGTGCCGAAGCTGGGGCCGCTCGACCAGGCGGCGTTGGTGGCGCTGAGGAACGAGGTGAAGATGAAGGTGTCACCCGACGAGTCGATGCGCCGCACCGGGACGATGGTCGTCGAGGGGAGCGTGACCCCGGGGTTGAGGGCGGCGATCGCCGAGTCGTTCCACTTGGTGATGCTGCCCTGGTAGATCTCGGCGATGACGTTGCCGCTCAGCTTGAGGTTGCTGACGCCGGGCAGGTTGTAGTTGATGGCCTGCGCGGACACGGCGATGGGGATGTTGAGGATGCCGGGGTACTCGGCCTCGGCGCCGTTGCTCAGGTAGGCGTCGGAGCCCCCCATGTTGACGGCGCCCGTCTCGGCGTCACTCTGCCCCTTGCCCGAACCGCCGGCGGCCGGGCTGAGAGTGATGTTGGGGTAGGCGGTGTTGAGCGGCGTCTCCAGCTCCTCGAGGTAGGGGTAGAGGAGGCTCGATCCGTCCTCGGTGAGGGTCACCGGGCTGGTCGGATTGCCGGTGGCCACGGGTGTGGGTGTCGTGGTGGCGGTGGCGGCGGTGGTGCTGGAGTTGGATGCGCCACACGCGCTGACCAGCAGCGCAGCCACAACCGCCGCCGTACTGACAGCCGTGATCCGTCGAACGTTCATGAACCTCCCCTTCAGATGGTGGGCGTTGAGACGGCAGATGAGGGCACGCCGCGCGTGCTCATCCGATCCGACCGCTGACGTAGGCCCGGCTCTTCTCATTGGCCGGGTCGTGGAAGAACGTCCTCGCCGACGTCGCCTCGACGACCTCTCCCGCGGTGAGGAAGACGACGTCGTCGCTGATGCGATTCGCCTGGGCGAGGTTGTGGGTGACGATGAGGACGGTGATCCGCTCCGAGATCCGCTTGATCAGCTCCTCGATGCGCTCCGTGCTGTCCGGGTCGAGCGCCGAGGTGGGCTCGTCGAGGAGGAGCACGCTGGGCGACAGTGCCAGGGCCCGGGCCAGGCAGAGCAGCTGCTGCTGGCCTCCCGACAGGCCGAAGGGCGAGGCATGAAGCCGGGCGGACACGGCCGCCCACAGGCCCACCTCGGTGAGGCGCTCCTCGATCAGCTCCTGCACGCCGCGCCGGTTGACCATGCCGTGGGCACGCGGTGCCAGGCCGACGTTCTCGCCGATGCTGCGCGGGAACGGGTTGGCGCGCTGGAAGAGCATGCCCACCCGCCGCCGGACCTCCCGGACGTTGACGTCCGGGCCGTAGATGTCGACCCCCTCGACGACGACGGACCCCTTGACCCGCATGCCCTGGGTCTGATCGTGCATCCGGTTGATGGAGCGAAGCAGGGTGGTCTTGCCGCAGCCCGTGGGGCCGACGATGGCGGTGACCCGGTTGGGGCGGAACGTCGTGGTGATGCCCGAGAGGAGCGCCTTGTCGCCGAAGCGCACCGAGAGGTCGCGAACCTCCACGCCCTCGGACACCTCCTCCCCCGCCGTGGAGAAGGCCACGTTGGTTAGCTCCATGGACCTGGTGACCACGGGTCGAGCGTAGGGGCCGCCGTTTTGTGGGCGGGTTGCCCAAAGGTTAACAACTCGCTAACTCGCCCCCTGACAGCACGTCCGTTCGCCACCGCGCCGGCCGCCGCAGGCTCGGGAGCGGCCCGGCGGACCGCTCAGGCCGGGGGCGGGGAGGGGTCGGCGCTGGCCGCGGCGATCGCCTCGCGGACGCCGTGGTGGATGTGGTCGGCGGCGACCAGGCCGAGGATGCCGTAGCGCTCGAGGACGTCCTGGATGTCCTCGACGTGGGCGAGGTGGACGGCGATGGCGCCGTGCCCGAGGTTGCGCAGGAGCGTCAGCAGCATCTGTCCGGCGGTGTAGTCGATGTCGGCGATGGCCGAGAAGTCGAACGCCATCCAGGTGACCCGGTGGGGGGCCGCCTCCACCAGGCTGAGGACGCGGCCGCGGAAGTGTTCGGCGTTGGCGAAGAAGAGGGTGCTGTCGAAGCGGTAGGCGACGCCGCCCGGCATGGTCTCGAGGCCGGGCCGGGCCCGATGAGGGACGAGCTGGCCCTCGGGGTCGGCGGCGGCCACGATCACCGTGTCGCGCGGCCGGTAGGCGCGGCGCACGAAGTCGAGGACGGAGAGGCCGACGGCAAGGATGATGCCGGCCTCCACGCCGACGAGCACGACCATCAGGCCGGTGGCGACGGCGAGGGCGAACTCGTCGCGCCGCAGATGCCAGAGTTCGACGAGGTGGCGGCGGTCGATGAGGTGGACGCCGATGACGAAGACCACGGCGGCCAGGGTCGCCTCGGGCAGGAAGTGGAGGAGGCCGGTGGCGACGACCAGCACGGCGATGGTGATGGCGCCCGCGACGAGCTGCGAGAGCTGGGTGCGCTGCCCGGCGGCATCGACGACCGCCGTCTTCGTCGGGCTGCCGTTGACGCAGAAGGTGCCGGTCAGCCCGGCCACGAGGTTGGCCCCGGCCAGCCCCACCAGATCGCGGTTCTCGTTGAGGTCCTCGCCGTGCTTCTGCGCGAAGCTGCGGGCCGTCGCCGCGCTCTGGGCGAGGACGACGACGAAGATCGACGCCGCGACGCCGGCCAGGCCGGGAACCTGCTGCCAGGAGACCTTGGGGAAGGTCACCGGCGGGAGCCCGCCAGGCACCGCGCCGATGATGGCGACGCCATGCCGGTCCAGGCGCAGCACCGCCGTCAGCACGATCGAAGCGGCGACGACGAGGAGGGCGCCCGGGACGCGTTTGGCGAAGGCCTCGATCAGCAGCAGCGCGGCCACTCCGGCGATGGCGAGGAGGGCGGCGGGGACGACGATCTGACCGGCGTGCTGCGCCAGCGTGGTGAGCTGGGCGATGAGGCTGCCGCTGGCGTGGATGCCCAGCATCCCCGGCAGCTGGGTGAGGGCGACCTGGATGCCGACGCCGCTGAGGAAGCCGATGAGGGCGGTGCGCGACAGGAAGTCGGCGAGGAAACCGAGGCGCAGCAGCCGCGCCACCAGCAGGTATCCCGCCGCCAGCAGGGCGACGACACCGGCGAGGGCGACGTACTCCTTGCTCGCCGGCTTGGCCATGGTGACCAGGGCCGCGAACATGATGGCGGCGGTCGCCGAATCGGCGCCGACGACGAGGTGGCGCGATGAGCCGAGGAGGGCGAAGACGATCGCCGGCACGGCCAGGGTGTAGATGCCGGTGATCACCGGCATGCCCGCGATCTTGGTGTAGCCCATCGACTCGGGAATGGCCACGGCGGCCAGGGTGGCGCCGGCGATGACGTCGGCGAGGAGGGTGGCACGGCTCGAGCCGTTCAGCCCCTGCGCCAGGCCGAGGATGCGGTCGGGCATGGATCGATGCACGGGGGGCGGCGGCGTGTTCCTCACGACGGCGCCCACTCTATCCTCGAACCCGGCCGGACGGGTGCAGACGCATCGCCCGCACGGGCGGCGCCGCGCGGGCCATCCCTATCAGACGAGGCGGCAGGGGACGTCGGCGTCCTCGTCGAGGTGGTAGCTGGCGCAGACACGGTGGTAGCCGTCGGCGATGGTCAGCGGCAGGTCCTTGTCCAGGTGACCTCGCACCAGCAGCACCGGGGAGAGCAGCGACCCGTTCTCGACCTTGCCCAGGTCCTTCTTGACGTGGGCGTTGTCCGCGGGGAGCAGGGGAAGGCCGCTGGCTCGGAGCAGATCCTTGGCCTTGCGGTGGGTGAGGGGCGCGGCCCGAAGTTTCGTCACCAGGTCGCGAGCGGCGCTCTCGTCGGTGACCAGGCTGAGGTAGTCGGTCGCGGCGGGGAAATCGTGGTCGTCCGGGGTGCTCTTCCAGTGTTCCTTCGCGGTCATGCGGTGGCTCCCCTGCGGGCTGGGCCGGCTCCTGCAAGCCGGATCTGCCACCGAATGGTAGGCATTCCCGCTCTCGGGCGCCGGTGCGCGCCGGCTACTTCTTGACGAAGATGACGGCGCCGTCGCCGTCGTCGGGGAAATGGACCTGGGTCCACTGGGGGTCGACCGAGAGCGCCATGGACAGAGACGAGTCCGGCCGCTCGATGACGTAGTCGATCTGGTGCTCGGCGAGGATCTGCTGCCAGTCGGGTTCGGCGTTCTCCACGTCGCTGATCTGCTGCACCAGCTGGTTGCCCATGAGGGTGGCCTCGCCGTAGATGAACACGCGGCGGTCGGTGAGGGGGACGTAGCCGTTGCTCGCGGGGGAGAAACGGTAGGCGAGGTAGCCGCCCCAGTCGTAGGCGTTGAACATGTGGGTGCCCACATCCGGGTGGGCCAGCAGCCAGTCGGCCGCCCCCTCCGGGAAGTTGGCGCTGGTGCTCGCCGCCTGGCCCTGGAGCGTGTCCACGACGACGGCGCCGGTCACCGCCACCGACAGCACAAGGGCGAACGTCGCCAGGACGGTGAGATCCTGCCGCCGCCGGTCGACGTAGGCGGCGAACCGGGGCTGCCAGGCGCTGGCGGTCCAGCCCCCGCCCAGCCCCCAGGCGATGACGGGGACGACGGCCGCGACGGCGATGGCGCCGTTGCGCACGGCGGCGAGTGCGAGGACCATGCTCGCCAGGGCGACGCAGACGTCCCAGAGGCGCTGCCGCCGCGCGGCCATCGCCCAGACGGTGAAGAGGAGCATCAGCCCCAGCCCCCACTCCTCGGGGGAGTGGAAGTTGGGCGACTTCCACTCGGCGATGAAGCTCTGCTGTGCCGAGCTGAACTGGATGTGCAGGGGGATGAGGTAGACGCTGATGGTGTGTGGGTTGATCAGGGCCGTCAGGAACGAGGCGCCCAGCACCACCCACAGGCCCAGCGCGCGCCGCCGCGTCGCCACCTTTTCGCCGGTGAAGGCCCAGCGGGCCGACTCGGTGACGGCGGCGAGCCCGACGAAGAAGAGGCCGTACACGAACCCGCCGTGCAGGTTGGCCCAGATCACCATCACCGCGGGCAGCCAGAAGAGGCGGTGGCTGCGATCGCGGAGGTAGGCCTCGATCCAGTAGAGGGTCAGGCCGAGGAGGGCGAAGCTGATCATCTGCGAGCGCGGGCCCCAGACCGCAACCCCCGCCGCCGCCCCCACGAGCAGGGAGAGCGCGGCGATCAGGGGAGGGACGCGCTCCAGCGCGATGCGGCGCCAGATCAGCCACATGCCGGCCCAGATCACCGCCGTGTAGACGAGGCTCACGGCGAGGAAGCTGCCGGCGCGGAAGACGAGGGCGAGGAGGATCTCGCTGCCCCACTCCTGGTCGGCCCACGAGTGGCCGCTCACCGTGTAGGTGAAGAGGTCGTGGGTGGGGAGTGTCCCGTGGGCGAGCATCCACTGGCCCGTCGCCAGGTGCCAGTAGAAGTCGGGGTCGCCGACCCTCCGGCAGATCACCACCAGCACCCCGATCAGCGCCGCGGCGATGACCAGGCCGCCGATGCCGGGGCGGCGGAAGCGGCTCCAGGGCCTCGTGAGCGCGGGCGCCGTCTCCGGGGCTTCCGAGGCGGTCACACCTCCGCCGGTGGACGGCTCCTCTGCTGGTGGCATCCCGGTATCACCCTCCTGCGCGACGTCGGGGTGGAAACCCGCTTGTGCCCACCTCCGTCCTGACCCGCCCCCGCCCACGCCGACCGGTCTCGCCGGCACGGGAAGAGGCCGGGCAATGATACGGTCTGCGCCCTGGGCAGCCGTGACGGTCCGGCCCGGCCGGTAACCGCTCAGCAAGGTTGCGTGATGATGATGCCATTGGGCTCCGCCGGTCCCTCCCCGAGCTGAGGGCGGCGTGCCCGGCGCGGAGGCGACGGAGGACGCGGTGGGACTGTCCGGGAACCCGGGCGCGGCCGGTGCAGCCGCCTCGGGACGCCATCCCTCCCCCGTCTCCCGGAGCGACGGCCCGGCGACCTCCGGTGTGGCAGGGGGGTTCCGCAGGCGGCTCTGGCTGATCGGGCCCGCCGCACTCTACTGCGTTCTCCGCCTCCCCTCCTTCTTCGAGCCGCACTGGTACACGGACGAGGCGGGCTACGTCGCCACCGCCCGCTCCATGCTCCAGGGCAAGACCCTCTACACCCAGATCTGGAACAACAAGCCGCCCCTCCACCTGTGGACCGTCGCCCTGGTGATCAAGTTCCTCGGCACCAGCGAGGCGGCGCTCCACTCGCTCACCTTCGTGAGCGGGCTGCTGACCCTCGCCGCCGTCGCCTACGCGTGCGACCGGGTGCTCGGCCGGCGGCGGACCGCCATCGCCCTCCTCGTCGCGGCCGTTCTCCTGGGCACGCCGATCCTCGACGCGGAGCTGCTCCTCCCCGAGAGCCTGCTGATCGCCCCCGTCACCTGGGCCGGGGCGATCCTCCTCCGTCGCTTCGCCGCGCCGGACGAGCGGGACTGGCCCCGCTGGCCCATCGCGGTGGGGGCGCTCGTGGCCGTCGCCATCGCCTACCAGCAGACGGCCGTGGCGGAGGCCTGCGCCTTCGGTTTCATCCTGCTCGTCACGTCGCGCGGCAACTGGCGGCGCTTCGCCGCCTACGCCATCACGGTGTCGGCGCTGACCGTCGCCTGGCTGATCCCGACCGTCCTCTCCGCCGGGCTGTCCACCGCCAGCTATGCCCTCGTCGGGTTCTACGTCCACTTCACCCAGGGCAACTTCGCCGGGACGGCCGGCCTCCTCCTGCACCTGGTCCCCATCGTCGTCGCCTTCTCCCTGCTGGTGCTGTGCGCATGGTTCCGCCGGCACGATCGCGACCCGACCTGGGCGCTCTGGTTCTGGGCCGGCGCCGCCCTGCTGGTCCCCTCCATCGCCCGTCAGCCCTACCCCCACTACCTGCTCCCCTCCGCGGTGCCGGTGGCCATGGCCATCTGCAGCCTCCGCCCGCTCCGCAGCAGGGGCGTCAGCCTGACCCAGAGGCTGACCGCCGCCGGACTCATCGCCGGGACGGCCCTGGTCCTCCCCGCGGCCGCCGTCACCGGGTTCAACTGGATCCCCTGGCCGGGGATCTCAGACCTGAGCCTGGCCACCTACTACGGGGGCGCGGTCCTGGTCGCCACCGGTGCGCAGTCGGATCAGTCCTGGGAGAACGAGTTCGACCTGCGGGTCGGCGAGGACCGGGCGGCGGCCGACTGGATCACCGGCCACGGTCTCCAGGGCACCTCCGCCGTCATCTGGTCGGCCGACGCCTGGCTCTACTCGATCAGCGACTTCACCGTCCTCATGCCGACCCCTCCCATCTACAACGACGCCCCGCTGCTGGGAGGCTGGGACGCCACAGCGCAGCGGGTGGCCTCGCTCGATCCCGTGGTCGTCGTCACCGAGGGGACGACGATCGCGTCCTACCCCCAGATCGAGCCCCTTCTCGCCAGCTCCTACCGGGCCTGTGAGCAGAACGGGTCCGAGATCGTCTGGGTGCGGGACGACGTCGCACAGGCGCTGCTCGGGTGACCGTCGACCTGTGGATCCCCGCCGGCACCGGGGGCGATCTGCGCGCGCTGCTGCCCGCGGAGACCGCCGTCCACGAGGTCCCCATGACCGGGGAGCTTCCGCCGCATCTCGGGCACGCCGACATCCTCGTCACCGACTTCCGCTGGCACCGGGCGATCGAGGCCATCCCCCGCCTCGAGGGCCTGCGTGTCCTGCAGTCCCTCTCCGCCGGAGTGGACGCCATCGCCGGCCGCGTCCCTCCCCACATCACCCTCTGCGACGCCGCCGGCGTCCACGACATCCCCGTGGCCGAGTGGGTGATCGCCGCCGTCCTCGCCTCCCGGCACCGGTTCCCCGAGTACGTCACCGCCCAGGCCGCCGGCCACTGGCTGGATCAGGGCCTCGACCTGACCGGGGGCGGCGCCGACCTCGAGGGCGCCACGGCGCTGATCGTCGGCCACGGCTCCATCGGCCGCGCGGTGGAGAAGCGGCTCCGCCCCTTCGGAGTCGAGTTCCTCCGCGTTGCCCGCACCGCCCGCCCGGGGGTGTCCACCGTCGCGGACCTAGCCGCCCTGGTGCCGCGCGCCGACATCGTGATCGTCCTGGTGCCGCTCACCGCCGAGACCAGGGGCCTCGTCGACCGGGAGTTCCTCGCCGCGATGCGCCGCGGCGCGCTGCTGGTCAACGCCGCCCGGGGAGCCGTCGTCGACACGGCAGCGCTGGTCGAGGCACTCCGGGCCCGGCGGATCGTCGCCGCCCTGGACGTCACCGACCCCGAGCCCCTCCCCGACGGCCACCCCCTCTGGTCCTGCCCCGGGCTCCTCATCACCCCCCACGTGGCCGGGGCGGTGCTGGCGCTGCCGGAGAGGGCCTGGCGCCTGGTGAGCGACCAGGTCGGGCGGTATCTCCGCGGAGAGCCCCTGCTCAACGTGGTCGTCGACGGATACTGAGGCGGCCGTGGCCCACACCGCCGCCGCCGATCGCTACGCGTCCATGGACTACCGCCGCTGCGGCCGGAGCGGGCTCCGGCTGCCCCTGATCTCCCTGGGTCTCTGGCAGAACTTCGGCCGGGAGCGGCCGATCGGCGACAGCCGCCGCATTGTCCTGCGCGCCTTCGACGCGGGCATCACCCACTTCGACCTCGCCAACAACTACGGCCCCCCCTACGGCTCCGCCGAGGAGACCTTCGGCGCCATCGTCGCATCGGACCTGGGCCGGTACCGCGATGAGATCATCGTCTCCACCAAGGCCGGCTACGACATGTGGCCCGGCCCGTACGGGGAGTGGGGGTCGCGCAAGTACCTTCTGGCAAGCCTCGACCAGAGCCTTCGGCGCATGGGCCTCGACTACGTCGACATCTTCTACTCCCATCGATTCGATCCCGAGACGCCGCTCGAGGAGACCATGGGTGCCCTGGACCAGGCGGTGCGCCAGGGCAAGGCGCTCTACGCCGGCATCTCCTCGTATTCGGCGGCGCACACCCGCCAGGCTGCCGAGATCCTGGGCCGGATGGGGACGCCGCTTCTCATCCACCAGCCGTCGTACTCCATCCTCAACCGCTGGGTGGAGGGTGGCCTCCTCGACACCCTGGGAGACCTCGGGCTCGGCTGCATCGCCTTCTCGCCGCTCGCCCAGGGCGTTCTCAGCGCCCGCTACCTGGGGGGTGTCCCCGAGACGTCCCGGGCCGCCCGCGCCGGCTCCCTGACCACGGCGATGCTGACGCCTGAGACGCTGGCCAGGGTGCGCGCCCTCGACGCGCTGGCCTCCGGCCGGGGTCAGTCGCTGGCCCAGATGGCCGTCGCCTGGGTGCTCCACGACCCCCGGGTGACCTCGGCCCTGATCGGTGTCAGCAGCCTCTCCCAGCTGGAGGAGAACCTCGCCTGCCTGGAGCGTCTGGACTTCTCCGCCGCCGAGCTGGCGGAGATCGACAGGCTGGGGACCGACGGCGCCGTCAACATCTGGGCGGCCTCCAGCCAGGACTGAGGACCGCGGCCCGGACGCCCCGGGGGCCGGTCAGGCGTAGGTGAGGTTGTCAGGCAGGGCCCGCGGCGCCTGCGGACCGACGTAGAGGGCCGACGGGCGGATGAGCCGGTTGGCACCCGCCTGCTCGACGATGCCGGCGGTCCATCCCACCGTGCGGCTGCAGGCGAAGGTCGGGGTGAACATGTCGCGGGGCACCCCGACCGTGTTCATCACGACACCGCCGTAGAACTCCACGTTGGTGTACAGGCGCCGGCCCGGCTTCAGCTCGGCCAGCACCCGCAGCGCGGTCTGCTCGATGTGCTGGGCGAACTCGGCCTGGGCGCCGCCGATCTCTCTGGCCACCTCGCGCAGCAGCAGCGACCGGGGGTCGTCGGTCTTGTAGATGCGGTGGCCGAAGCCCATCAGGCGCTGCCCGTTGGCGATCTGCTGCCGCAGGTAGTCCTCCGCCTTCTCGGGCGAGCCGATGGCGTCGAGCATCGCCAGCGCCCGCGAGGGGGCGCCGCCGTGCAGCGGGCCGGCCAGGGCGCCGATGGCGCCGGTGATGGCCGAGCCCATATCGCTGCCCGTGGAGGTGATCACCCGCGCCGTGAAGGTGCTGGCGTTGAAGCCGTGGTCCATGGTCAGCAGCAGGTACTTCTCGAGCGCCCTGGCGTTCTTCTCGTCGGGGCGCTCTCCCGTCAGCATCTGGAGGTAGGCGGCGGCATAGCCGAGGTCGGGGTCGGGGTCAACCGGAGGCAGGCCCTGCTGCACCCGGTACAGCCGCATGAGGAGCACCGGGACCAGCGCCGCCATGCGCAGCCCGTCGGCACGCACCTCCTCCACCCCGATGTCGAGGCTGGGCCTGAGGTTGAGGGCGGCCGCCGTCGCGGAGACGGCGGTGCGCAGCGATCCCAGGGGGGTGTGGCCGGGGAGACGGGCGATGACGTCGAGTGCCTCACCGATGCCGGTGGGCAGCTGACGCGCCTCGACTGCCTTCTCCCGGAAGGCCCGCAGCTGGGCGTCGTCCGGGAGCTCGCCCATGAGCAGGAGGTGCCAGACCTGCTCGAACGAGCAGCGCCGGGTCAGCGCGGTGGCGTCATAGCCGCGGTAGTGGAAGAAGCCCTCTTCGCCCCGGACGTCGCTGATCAGGGTTTCGGAAACCGCCACACCCTCGAGCCCCGGCGGGGCCAGGACCGGCGGGGCCGCAACCCTGAGCGCGTCTCTTATCGGGACAGGCTCCTCCATTCGCTTCCCGACTCTACAGGGTCCCGCCGGTCCGCAGGCTTTCCAATCCCCGCTCGCCGCCCGCCCCCTCCGCCTCCCGGAGCGGTGGGAGCTCGTTGGCAGGTTCGCCGGACCTCTGCTATCCTCGCCCGGTCACCCCCGACTTGGACACCCAGCATGCGTCGCACCCCCTTTGTCGGTGGCCGTCTCGGGCTGTCGATCGTCGTGATCGCCGTCCTGATGGCGTCCTCTCCGCCTCAACTCTCCGGCCCGCAGCCGCCGAGCCGGATGGCGGACGTCTACGACCTGGAGATCGCCGCTCTGCAGACCCAGTACGACGCCCTCGGCGCCCAGATCCAGTCCCTCCTCGCTGATCAGACCGCGGCGTCCGCCCAGGCGGCGGAGGTCCAGGCGCAGGTGACCGCCACCCAGCAGAGCATGCAGACCGTCGAGACGCACATGACCCAGTTGAACGCAGCTCTGACGGCCACCAATGCGGACATCCAGGCCGACACCGCCCGCCTCACCGCCGAGCGGAGCCAGCTCACCCAGCTGCTGGTGGCGATGTACACCGAGGGTGGTGGAAGCGCCCTCACCGCCCTCGTCAGCAGCCAGAGCATCAGCCAGTTCATGACCCGCCTCGACGCCGTCCAGACGGTGGGGCAGAGGGTGCAGACGCTGATCGTCGCCGTGCGCACCGACGAGCAGAGCCTCGAGGTCCTGCGGCAGACGCAGCAGACGGATCTGACCGCGGCAGCGGCGTCGATGGCGCAGCTGGCCTCGCTGCAGAGCCAGCTTCAGGCCCAGCAGGCCCAGCTGCAGGCGCAGGTGGCGGCGCTCGGCGGCCAGGTCGCCGCCCTGCAGGGGCAGGCGCAGTCCCTGCAGAGCCAGATCGCCACCCTCCGCGCCGAGCAGGCTGCGGCCCAGGCCAGCGGCTATGGCGGCACCGTCCTCCAGCCCTTCGCCTTCGGTCCCATCAACGACGACTACCCGTGGGGCCAGTGCACCTGGTACGTCGCCTCGTTGCGCAACGTGCCCTGGATGGCCAACGCCAAGGACTGGCTGGAGTTCTCACAGTGGGACGGCTTCTCCACGGGGATGACGCCGGAACCCGGCGCCATCGTCGTCTGGGGCGCGGGCCACGGATACAACGCGCTCTACGGTCACGTCGCCTACGTCGTCGCCGTGCAGAGCTCGTACCAGTTCACCGTGGACGAGGCCAACTTCTACCTGGTTCCCGGCCAGGTCGATCAGCGGCAGGTGAACACGCTGAACGACGTCGAGGGCTTCATCTACTGACCTCGGCGGAGGGGGCGCCGCAGCTGCCGATGCCGGTGCCTCCGATGTGCTCTGATAGGTGGTGCCCATGAAGCAGTGGATCCACGGCGACACCGGACACTTCGACCGCTGGTCGGCCACCTATGACCGCAGCCTCCTGCAGCGGCTCCTCTTCGACCGTGTCCACCGCCACGTGTGTGCGGCACTCCTGGAGGGCCGCGTCCCTGCCACCGTGGTCGACGTCGGCTGCGGCACGGGGCGACTCCTGGAGATGATCCGGCGCCGCCTTCCGGACGCCGAGCTGGTCGGCGTCGACTCCTCCGAGGGGATGGTCTCGGTCGCCCGCTCCCGCTTCGCCGGCGTGCGCGGGGTCCGCATCGAGGCTGGTTCCGCTCGCCACCTGCCCCTGGAGGGCGGCAGCGCCGACGTGGTGACCACGACGCTCTCCTTCCACCACTGGGACGAGCACGGCGACTCCCTGCGCGAGGTCGTGCGGGTGCTGCGCCCCGGGGGCCGGCTCCTCCTCGCCGACGTGCTGGGGATCGGCTTGTTCGGCCGCCTCGTCCACCGCCTCGGGCACCGCGACAGCAGCGCCTTCCGCGATGCCGGCGAGCTCTCCTCGCTGCTGGCCGGGGCGGGGTTCGCATCCTGGCGCCGGCGCCGGATCCTCGGTCCCGGCATCCCCGTCTTCCTGGTGGAGGCGCGGGTCGGCAGGCTCGACGCCTGAGCTCCTCTGCTGTCGCGGCTGGCTCAGCGCAGGGAGGAGGGGAGGGCTTCCGCGTCGGTGAGGCGGCGCGCCACGGTCACCGCGTCGTCGAAGAGGGCCTGCGCCCCGACGACGTTGGCCTCAGCGCCGGAGTGAGTGCTGACCCGGACGCCGTCGACGCCGTCCCGAACCCTCCCGCCCTCGCGGTCGTAGACAGGCTGGCCCGCCGGGTTGCGACCGTCGAACCACGCCCGGGCAGCGGTGGCACGTTCTGCGTACTCCGGTTCACCGGAGACCGCGGCCAGACGGCTCAGCACATGGACCGCGGAGGCGACGTCATAGGGTTGCGTCCGTGGCAGGTCGAAGCCGGACCTGACGGCCGCGCCGAACACCAGCTCCGCGCTGCGGCGGGCGACGTCGAGGAGGTCGGGCCGGCCCAGGTGCACTCCGACATCGGCGAGCACCCCCTCCTGGATGTGGCCCCAGAGATGAGGGTGGTTCCGCTCGTCGGGCGAGTTCATCAGCACACCGCCGGCGCGGCATCGCAGCAGCTCGTCGGTCCAGGGCCGCAGCAGCCCGTCGAGGCCGTGGGCGTTGCCCCCCTCCGACAGCACCAGCGCCGTTCGCAGGTGGAGTGCGCGCACGTCGGTGGGCACGTCCACGGCGGTCACCACATGGGGCAGGCCCGCTCGCAGTGCCGCATCGATCCGCGGATCGGTCAGGACCTGTGACGCTCGAGCCAGGGCGAGCAGGGCTCGAGCCTGCCAGAAGTCGCCGCCGGGACGGGACGTCCGCCCGCCCCGATTGGGAGTCCCCTGCCAATCGAGGATGAAGTTCAGCCAGCGCCCGTCGGCCTCCTGCATGGCGAGGACGAAGTCGAGCAGCCCCTCGCACCACCGCAACACCCAGGGCAGCCGTGTCGCCTCCCACAGATCGCAGTACAGCTCGAGGGCGCGCGCGGCGTCGTCGACACAGGCCACGCCCTCGTAGCCGGCCTCCCGGGCGCGAAGCGGTTCATCCCTCTCGTTGGCGTACACGGCGATGGCGATCCCGCTGCCGCCGGCGACCGGGACGCCGCGCCCCAGCCGGGCGAGCTGCCTCAGCACGGTTGCAGTTGATCGAGGATGTCCTGAACCCTGAAGTCCGCCGCGGCGAGGACCGCGTCGGCCGCCCCGTAGTAGACCCGGATGCTCTCGCCCGCAGCATCCAGCGGGACGTGGCCGCAGGCGAAGACGACGTCGTTGAAGACACCGCTGCGTTCGTAGCCGGCGGTCGGCACCAGGATCGGTTCCGGCGACCGGGCGAGGACGTGAGCGGGATTGTCGGCGTCGAGCAGCAGCCCCCCGAGCGCGTAGCGGGTGTTGCGATCGACCCCGTGGTAGATCTCCAGCCAGCCGCCCGGGACGCGGAAGGGGACCGCACCGGCGCCGGTGCGCAACTCGTCCCACATGCCGGGGCGGGGCAGCGCCAGCGGGGCGTGGTCCCCCCAGTGGACGAGGTCGTCGGAGAACGCGATCCACATGCCGAGGACCCGGCCGAAGGACTGCGGCATGGGACGCGTGAAAGCGGCGAAGCGGCCGCCGGTGCGGCCGGGAAAGAGCACCACGTCCTTGTGGTCGGGCAGGAAGAGGATCCCATGGCGCTCGAACGACCGGAAGTCGGTCGTGGTCAGGCGGCTGGTGGTCACTCCCAGACGGCTCACCGACACGTACGTGATGTGCCAGACGCCGTCGATGAGCGTCGCCCGGGGGTCCTCGCAGCCGTACTCCTCGAAGCGGTTCTCGGGGACCAGGGCCGGCTTCTCCTCCACCTCGAAGTGGACTCCGTCGCGGCTCCTCGCCACACGGAGATGCGACATCTGGGTGAGGAAGTCGCTGACGTCGTCGGCCGCCGCGGTGAAGCCCCCGGTGAGGTTGCGGTAGCGGATGGACCGCGGGTCGCTGAGGTCGAGCCCGGGCGTGTCCCGGGGGATGAACACCTCGACGACGCGGGCCGGCTGGTGCTCGGAGTCGAGCAGGGCGATGGCGATGACGTCCTCGGCGCCGAAGCCCGGGCCCAGGGGCTTGAGCTCCGGCTCCGGGCGCGACAGGTCGAGGGTGAGCGCGTCCGCCGGGGGGACGGTGCCGGCCGACGGGCGTTCACCGACGCGCAGCAGCAGCACCACCTCGCCGTCCACGCGCGCCGCCGCGGCGTTGAAGACGGAGACGACCTCCAGGCCGGGCAGCGATGGGCGGACGTCGGACGGGCGCAGGATGGGGTTCTCACGCAGCCGGCGCCCCAGGTCGGCGTCGGGGTCCGCCGGTCGGGCTGCACGCCGCTGGAGCGGCGGGGTCCGGACCACCTCCTCCATGACGTCGAGGAAGGCCCGCGCCGAGCGCGGCCAGGTCGCGTCGTGGGCGTAGGCGAAGGCCGCCCGCTCCAGGGACTGCTTCGTCGCCGGCTCGCTCAGGATGGTCGATACGGCGCGTCCCAGCTGCAAGGGATCACGGAAGTCGACGAGGACTCCGCGTCCGTCGCTCAGCGCCTCGCGGGCATGCAGGTAGCGCGTCGACACCACCGCCTTGCCGGCGCCCAGCGCGTAGGAGAGCGTCCCGCTGGTGATCTGGTTGGGATCGAGATAGGGGGTCACGTAGACGTCGGTGGCGAGCAGCAGTTCGATGATGTCGGGCTGGCTCATGTAGGTGTCGATGAAGGCCACGTGGTCGTCCAGGCCCAGCTCGTGCGTCTTCGCCACCAGGGCGTTGCGATAGGTCTCGCCCTGTGCCCGCAGCAGATCGGGGTGGGTCTGGCCGGCGATGAGGTAGAGCGCGCCGGGATGCGCTTCCAGCACCGCCGGCATGCCCTCGATCATGTACTCGAGACCCTTGCGCGGGTCGACCAGGCCGAAGGTCGAGATCAGCGGGCGACCCTCCACGCCGAGCTTGCGCTTGAAGCGCACCCTGCCGTGCGGCTGGATCACCGGCATGCCGTGGGGGATGACCCGGGGAGGCTTGGCCAGTCCGTAGTCCATGGACAGCAGGTCGATGGCGGTGGACGCCATGACGATGACCTCGTCGCTGAGGTCGGCGATGGCGCGCACCGCCGTCCGGATCGACGCCGACGGCTTGGGGAGGACCGTGTGCATGGTCGTCACCACCGGCTTGCGCAACTCCTCAAGGAAGAGATGGAGGTTGTCCTCGTAGGCGCCGTCGGTCCAGTGGCCGGCGATGAACTTCGATTCCGTCCACGTGCCGTAGAGACCGAACTCGTGCTGCACGTTGACGGCGTCGGCATTCGAGGCGTTGATCGATCGCGCCGCCGCGCGGTAGCTCTCGGGGTCGCCCTGGCGGATCCGCCAGCGGACCTCGGAGGCGTACGGCCGCCGCACCGTGGGCTCCTCGATGGCGGCGATCCGGCAGGTCGTGGTGGGATCGCTGGTGCGCACCGCGGCGATGAGGTCGGCGCAGAACGTGGCGATGCCGCAGCGGCGGGGCACGGCGGAGGAGACGAAGGCGATGCGCATGCTGCCGCTGCGCCTAGCGCGGCCGGGGATGGCGGTGCCTCACTGCACGGAGACCCGCGCCTGCCACTCGGCGCAGGGCTCGCAGAGGGTGCGCAGCCCCACCGCGCTGCGCACCGTCCCGGCCGGGGAGGCCTCGGGGCTCACGAAGCCGAAGCCGATGTCCCCGACGCCGCAGCTGCGGCAGCGCACCGAATTGGGCAGGGTGCTGAAGGAGAACCGGTCGCCCTGGATGACCAGCTCGCGGGGGGGATGCGGGTTGAAGCTGGCGGCGGAGACGAGATGGCGCCTCGACCCGGGAGGCGGCTCGGCCCTCGGCCATTCGGCGGTGGGATGGAGGCCGCGGATCACCTCGAGCTGGCCCGACAGGCCGTGGCGCCGCACGGCGACGACCGGCACGGGCAGGCCGTCCCCGGTGCTGTGCCCGGGAACCGGGTGGGGCAGCACCTGCCAATGATCTGCGCCCACGCCCTCCGCGTCCCGCCCGGCCGGAGACCGCCGCGCTCCGAGGAGACGCGCCAGCCTAGACGTCATGGAGGCTGCCCCGCGGATGCTGCGGCAGCGAGGTCCCTCCAGGGTGGGCGGTGCGCCCGAGATCGGCGCCGGCCGCGGCGAGGTCGGGGACCTGGGTGAGGATCCAGTCCTCGAGGGCGGCCTCGTCGATGGGGATGAGGGCGACCACCGGCCTGCCGTTGCGGGTCACCAGGGCGGGACGGCGGGAGGATTGGACCCCCTGGATCACCGAGGTGGTGTTCCGGGCGAGATCGCGGACGCTGACGGTCGGCATGAGGCCAGCATACGCCTTGTCAGACAATTGTCAGTCGTTGACGGCCGGGCCCCAGCCAAACCCCAGGGCCGGAACCTGCCCGTCGACCTGACCGCGCGACGCGCGCGTCCGCCCGTCGAACCGCTCAGGGCCACCTGCTCGGAGCGTTCGCTACGAGTGATGTTTTTGGCTGGGGAGGTAGGATTCGAACCTACGATTGGCTGATCCAGAGTCAGCTGCCTTACCACTTGGCCACTCCCCAGCGGCGCTGGCGAGTGTACCCGTCCCCCCTGCCGGGCAGGGCCCGGACGGCCCGCCGGATCGGGCCCCGTGGGGCCCGGCGCTTCCGCCGTTCGCCCATCGGCCCGGGTTGGATGTCGCCGCCACCGGGCATATACTGGGTTTCATGGACCTCGCCGAGCTGCTCAGATCGCACGCCCGCCGCTATCGCTGCGCCCAGTGTGGAGGCAACATGGCGGACTGCGGCATCAACGTGATCGCCCAGCAGGGCAACCGCGCCCTGGTCCGTGTCACCTGCCCCACCTGCAACGACGAGAACCTCCTCCAGATCATCTTCCAGACCGAGGCCGACGCATCGGCGGGAGAGGCGCGGGAGGCGTCCGGCGCCACCCTCGACGAGGGCTACCCGGCCGTGGACGGGCCCATCACCGGCGACGAGGTCCTGGAGGTCCACGAGTTGCTGGCGGGCCACGCCGGCAGCCTCGGCGAGCTGCTGGCCCGGCGCTGAGGCCGGCGCCGCCTCCCGACGGTTCGCCCAGGATCGCGACCGGCGTCACCCAGGCCGGTTCGCCGCCTCCCTCCTGGTGGGCAGCGACCGGCGGATCCGAAGGCGGAAGACGAAGAGCTCCTTGATGGCGCGGGCGATGGCCCGCGGCCGGGCGCCGGACCGCCGCCCCGCCACCCGGGGGTGATGGGGGATGGGGGCCTGGGCGATGCGCCAGCCCGCGTAGCGCGCCTTGTAATAGAGCTCGGCGTTGATCAGGGCGCTGCGCGCCTCCAGGGTGAGGGAGTCGAGAACCTCGCGGCGCATCAGCTTGAGGGCGCAGTCGACGTCCCGGTAGGGGAGCCGGTAGAGGATGGCGACCAGGGTGTTGAAGATCCAGCTCACGACCTCGCGGGCGCGGGCGTCCTTGCGCTTCTCCCGCCATCCCGCCGCCAGGTCGGCGCGGTCCAGCAGCGGGACGAGGCGGGCGAGGTCGGCGATCTCGAACTGTCCGTCGGCGTCGGTGAAGGCGACGAAGTCACCGGTGGCGGCGCGCAGGCCGTCCCCCACCGTGGCGCCGTAGCCGCTCTTCTGCGCGTGGCGAACGATGGTGAGCCGCATCCCCAATTCGGCCGCCAGGGCGGTGGCGGCGGGGCCGCTGCCGTCGGTGCTGCCGTCGTCGACGATGACGATGTCGTGGCGGCTGGCGAGCGTCGGCAGGACCTCCGCGGCGTGGGGCAGCAGCCAGCGGAGGTTCTCCACCTCGTTGTGGACGGGGAGCACCAGCGTCAGGCCGCTGAGGAGCGGCCCGGCCGGTTGCCCGGCGGGCTCACCCTCGGATCGCGCGGCGGTCACCGCGTGGGGGCGGTGGCCAGCGGCGGAGCGGCCGGCTCCCCGGTGTAGAGGCCGCCGCCCTTGCGCCAGTCGACCTTGGCGTCCACGGTGTTCCGCCGGACCCGGTGGATGTTGCCCTCCACCGTCTGGACGACGCTGTCGATCAGCGTGTCGCTCAGCGAGTGCGGCTCCAGGCCGAGGTCGAGGAGGTGCTGGTGCTTCGCGTTGTAGTAGTGCTCCTCCTTCTCCCGGCGCGGGTTCTCGACGTGGTGGATCGTCGTCGGCAGGCCGTGGGCGGCGCGGGCGTGGGCCACCTTCTCCGCAAGTCCCAGTACGGAGAACTGCTCGGTGAACTGGTTGTAGACGCGGTACTCGCCCGCCGCGGGCGGGTTGAGGGCCGCCAGCTCGACGCAGCGCACCGTGTCCCGGATGTCGAGGAAGCCCCTGGTCTGCCCGCCCTTGCCGTAGACGCTGAGCGGCTCGCCGATGGCCGCCTCCACGCAGTAGCGGTTGAGGACCGTGCCCCAGATGCCGTCGTAGTCGAACCGCGTGGTCAGGTCGGGATGCAGCGCGGTCTCTGCGGTGGTGATGCCGTAGACGACCCCCTGGTTCAGGTCGGTGGCCCGGAGATCCCAGATGCGGCAGCCGAAGTCGAGGTTGTGGCTGTCGTGCACCTTGGAGAGGTGGTAGACGGACCCGGGCTGTTTCGGGTAGAGCATGCGGTCGTGGCGCCCGTTGTGGTCGACCTCGAGGAAGCCCTCCTCGATGTCGATGTTCGGGGTGCCGTACTCGCCCATCGTGCCCAGCTTGATGAGATGGCAGTGGGGGGCGCGATCCCGCAGGGCATAGAGGAGACGGAGGGTGCCGACGACGTTGTTGACCTGGGTCTCCACGCCGTGCCGGGGGCTGATCATCGAGTACGGGGCGGACCGCTGCTCGGCGAAGTGGACGACGGCATCGGGTGGGGAGGCGCCGATCAGCTCGTCGAGGGCCCCCTCGTCGCAGAGGTCGAGCTCGTGCCATTCGATGGTCCGCCCGCTCACCTCGTGCCAGCGGGCCAGGCGCTCCGGCATGGAGGCGATGGCCACCAGGCTGTCGGTGCCGCACTCGATGTCCCAGTGCCGGCGGACCAGGCTGTCGACGGCCACGACGTCATGCCCGCGGGCGGACAGGTGCAGAGCCGTCGGCCATCCGAGGTATCCGTCGGCACCAAGGACCACGATGCGCATCCTCAGATCTCCCCGTGAACCGGCCTGGAGGCGGCCGCTGATGGCGATGGGCGCTCGGCGAAGTACCGGTAGGTCTCCGCGAGCCCCTGCTCGAGGGAAGTGTGCGACTCCCAGCTGAGACGTTGCTGAGCCCGGCCGCTGTCCAGGCAGGCCCGCGCCACCTCCCCCGGCCGGGCGGGCAGGAGTTCGGGCTCGAGGGACAGCCCCGACGCCCGGATGAGCTCGCCGACGACGGCGCGGACGCTGGTCTCCCGGCCGGTGCCCACGTTGACCGGCCCGCTCTCCGTCGCCGACAGCGCCGCCCGGGTGGCCCGGGCGATGTCGCCGACGTAGACGAAGTCGCGGGTCTGGAGGCCGTCGCCGTAGATGACCGGCCGCAGCCCCTGGGTCAGCCGGGTGGCCGAGATGGCCACCACGCCGGCCTCGCCGGTGCCGTCCTGGCGCGGCCCGTACACGTTGCCGTAGCGCAGGGCGATGGTGCGCAGGCCCCGGCGGCGGTAGGTCCAGAGGTAGGTCTCCTCGCACAGCTTCTCGGCACCGTAGGCGGACATGGGCGCCGGAGGCAGCTCCTCGGCGGCGGGGAGCCGCTCCGCCTCGCCGTAGATGGCCCCGCCCGAGGAGGCGATGACGATGGTCCCGCATCCCGCCCGTGCCGCCGCCTCGAAGCAGCCGACCGAGCTGGCGAGGACCCGGTGAACGTGGTCGCCGGGGTCGCGGAGCGCCCGGTTGACACCGCCCTTGGCGGCGAGATGGACCAGGGTCTCGGGTTTGAAGCGGAGCAGTGCCTCGGCCGCCTCGGAGCCGCCGGCGTCCGCGACCAGCATCTCCGCCGCGCCCGGGAGGCTGGCGCCGCAGGGATGGGAGAGATCGTCGATGACCAGCACGTCCAGCCCGTCCGAGGCCAGCATCTCGACGAGGTGGCTGCCGATGAACCCGGCGCCACCGACCACCGCAACTCGCGTCATGCGTCGCCGTCGATCGGAATCCGCGGACGTCCCAGGATGAGGATGCCCAGGGCGCCGGCGATGCCCAGCGGAAGCGTCGTGGCCAGGCGGAGCAGGATGGTGACCGCGGCGGCGCTGACGGCGCCGAGACCGGCCGCGGTCAGCAGGCTGATGACCACGACGTCGGTGGCGCCCAGACCGAAGGGGAGGGTGGAGACGCTGCCCGCGACCTGCGAGAGGCAGTAGGCCGACACCGCGACCCACAGGGCCAATCCGGCTCCGACCCCCCAGGCGAGGAGAAGGATCTGGAAGCCGCTGAGCAGGAAGACGCCCAGGGTCAGCGCGGTGAAGACGACGGCCACCCGGAACGACAGGCCGAGATCCTGGAGCCGGACGGTGGCGCGCAGAGCTCCCGCCATCAGGCCCCTGCGCCCGTCGACCGTCTCGATCCGGTGGGCCCGGCGGGTGGCGAGACTGATCCACCACGGGGCGAAGAGCATGGCCAGGGCGGCGGCGGAGAGCCCGGCCACTGCCAGGCCGGGGAGGAACACGGCGGCGGCGAGGCAGCCTCCGATGACACCCATCTGGAAGACGGTCACCAGCCTCTCGTAGAGCACGGCGGCCACCCCTGAACTCACCGGCACGCCATCCCGGTTGCGCCACATGTAGGGCCGCACGAGGTCACCGGCGGCGGCGGGGGTCAGCCAGCTCAGGGTCTGACCGGCGAGCTGGGTCCCGGCCATCCGCGGCCAGGGCACGCGGTAGCCGAAGCGGTTGACCAGGAACTGCGAGCGCCACGCCCGCAGCGCGCTGACGGGGATGTTGATCCCGATCGCCAGCCACACCAGCGACCAGCTCACGTGGCCCGACTTCTGGATGACCTGGCCGGGGTTGACCTTGTGGAGCAGACCCACGATGACGCCGGCGCTGATCAGCAGGACGACGAGCTGGAGCCCGGCGATGAGGAGGCGGCGACGGGTCAGCCAGTGACGTCCTGAGGCGGTGGCCTCTTCGGTGTCGGAGCGGCGGCTCGCCGGCCTCTCACCGGCTATTGCCTCGTGGCGCCAGACGGCGTCGCACGACGCCTTCGTTGCCAAGGGCTTCGTTGCCAATCGGAATCATCTCCCCGTGTGGGCAGATCCTGCCCCCGGCAACCTTACAGGATGCTTACCAAGGATCCGGGCGCCCCCGGGACGCCGGGCTGGCGGCCCCCGGCGCCTCGGGGGCGCCTGCCCGCCACCGCCCGCCCCGGAGGGGGCGCTCCGCACCGGCGCCGCCTCGCGCGGCATCAGGCGACCTGATCGCGACGTCCTCGACTCGCGCCACCTCGCCCTCGGAACGGTTGATGATGTACCTGCGATGCGCTTCCTCCGCCGCGGCCGGCCTCCCGACAAACCCCGGCGCCCCGTCCGCCTCCGGCCGGTCTGCCCGATCTGCGAACGGCCCATGGAGCGGCGCGCCTCCACGGTGTGGATGTGCCCCGACTTCCCCCGCTGCCCAGGGAGCATCGCGGCGGACTGAGGGGGCGGCGGATCGCCGGCCCGGTTGGGGCCTTCCTGCCGCGCGGCGGGGCGGCTATGCTCGGGGCGTGGACCTGCGTGTGCTCGGCCGGACAGGCGTCCGGGTGAGCAAGCTCTGCCTTGGGGCGATGATGTTCGGCGCCTGGGGAAACCCGGATCGCGGCGAGTCGATCCGGATCATCCACCGCGCCCTCGACGGCGGTATCAACTTCGTCGACACCGCCGACGTCTACTCGCAGGGCGAGTCCGAGGAGATCGTCGGCGAGGCGCTCGTCGGCGGCCGTCGGGACCAGGTCGTGCTGGCGACGAAGGCGCACATGCCCATGGGCGAGGACCCCAACGCCCGGGGCAACTCCAGGCGCTGGCTCATCCGGGAGTGTGAGAACAGCCTCCGGCGCCTGCGCACCGACCGGATCGACCTCTACCAGATCCACCGCCCCGATCCGGCCTGCGACATCGACGAGACGCTGGGGGCGCTGACCGATCTGGTCCGGGCCGGCAAGGTCCGTTCCATCGGCAGCTCGACCTTCCCCGCGTCGCAGATCGTCGAGGCGCAGTGGGTCGCGGAGCGCCGCGGCAGGGAGCGCTTCGTCTGCGAGCAGCCCCCCTACTCCGTCCTCGTCCGCGGCATCGAGACCGAGGTGCTCCCCGTGTGCCACGCGTACGGCATGGGGGTGATCACCTGGAGCCCGCTGGCGGGTGGCTTCCTCTCGGGCCGGTACGGGGGGCACGGGAAGGTGCCCGCCAGTTCCCGGGCCGGGCGGCTGCCTCACCGCTACGACCTGGCGCTGCCCGCCAACCAGCGCAAGCTCGAGGCCGTCGAGGCGCTGACCCAGCTCGCCGCCGACGCCGGGATCAGCCTCATCCATCTCGCCATCGCATTCGCCGTCCAGCACCCGGCGGTGACCGCCGCGATCATCGGCCCGCGCACCATGGAGCACCTGGAGAGCCAGCTGGGGGCCGCCGAGGTGACCCTCGACGAGGCGACCCTCGACCGGATCGACGAGATCGTGCCCCCGGGCCTGACCCTGAACCCGGCCGACGCCGGCTGGCTGCCCCCCGCGTTGCTCGAGAAGGGGCTGCGCCGGCGCTGACGCGGTCCGGGCGGCGACGCCGCCTGGGCCTACCTGTCCCGGGCCTGTCCGGGCTCGTGGCCCTCGGCGGCTGCTGAGAACCGTTCCAGCAGCTGCCGTGCCGCCATGCTCCCGCCGGCGGCGGCGGCAGCGGCGGCGGCGCGAAGCGCCAGGGAACGCCAGAGCGGGCCCCTCTCCCCGCGGCGCTTGGCCAGCTCCTTCCTGATCTCGCGCAGTTGCGCGGCCACGTCGTCCAGGGAGGCCACCGCGACGTCGGCTTCGTCGTCCGGCGATCGCCCTCGCCGGCGCGCGATCACGGCGGCGGCGACCACGACGATGACGGCACCGGCGACGGCGTAGCGGGCGCCGTCCTGGCGGAGCCTCGCCTTCCAGTCCAGCTCCTCCCGGACCCGCCCCTGCAGCGTCCCGATGCGGGCTTCGAGAGCCTGCTTGCTCAGCTCTCGTTCGCGTTGCGCCGCGGCAACTGCCTCAGCCACTCGAGATCCTCCTTGACCGTGGTGCCGACCTGCTTGGCCTCCTCGACGGCCTTCCTCATCTGGTGGTAGCCGATCAGCGCCAGGGTCCCGGCGATGGCGAGAAGGGCGACGGCGACGATGAGCCATCCCAGCCAGGGGTGGCCGAGCGCGCCGCCGATGGCGGCGGCGGCGGCTCCCAGCAGGAAGACGAAGAAGAGGAATGCGAAGACGCCGCCCGCGGCGAGGAGGCCCGCGGCGATCCCGCCACGCTTCGCGGTGGCGGTGCCCTGCGCTCTGACCAGCCCGATCTCGGCGCGGACGAGGCGGACGGCGTCGGCGAGGAGGTCCCGGAGCGAGCCGACCAGGGTCTCGCTCTCCGGAACGGGCGGAGCGCCCGATGCACCCATGGGCTTCACCTCAGATGTTCAGTGCCGAGACGTCGATGTGCTGCAGCGGGTCGGGGGCGGGTACCCCGTTCTCGTGCAGCGTCTTCAGCAGCAGGAGCACGTAGCGCACCCCGGCCAGGTTGACCCCGTGCGAGCGGGTGAGATCCTGGATCGTCTGCAGCTTGAGGATGTCGCGCTGTGAGAAGCGCCTCCGGTTGGTCGGCGTCCGCTGGGGCACGACGAGCCCGACGCTCTCGTACGCCATGAGGGTGCGGGGGTGGGTCTCCAGGATCTCGGCGGCGACGCTGATCGTGTAGATCGGCTTGTCCAGCCCCGGCGAGCCGGGGATCGGGCCGGCGCCGCGCCCACGGGTGGCCGCGCCCGTCACCGGCCCACCCCCTGACCGAGGCTCGCGGCGGCGCCGCCGGGGATGACGGCCACGACCTCCGGCACCCCGTTCACCTTCGCCTCCGCTCTCGCCCTCCGCTCCTGGCGCCCCACGGGGCGCGGATGCTTGCCGGCAGTATAGCCGCGCCATACCCCACATCCTCCCTGGCACATCATCGGACAGTGGAGCAGGGACTTCCGCTCCGGCGCCCTCCGCGTTCGCCGCCCCCCTCGCGGTCTCCCACCGCCCGGCCCCTCCAGCCCTCCGACCCCCGTAACCCTTCGCCGGCCGGCCCCGTTGCACGGAGGCGATGATCCAGTCGACCACGCCCTCGATCCCCGTCCCCAGCGGCCTCGACGATCTCGCCGCCCGCCGGCGCTGGCTGAGGCGGAGGCGGGCCCTCGACCGCCCCGCGCGGCGCACCGGGTGGATCGCCATGTGGGTCGCCGGCGGCGCCCTGGTCTCCTGGCTGTTCGTGGCCGGGTTCGCCGGCCTCGGCCACTGACCCGGGCCCGCCCGCCCCGGGGCCGCGCGGTCTCCCGTCTACTCGATCAGCTCGCGAAGGTCCTGCAGCTGGTTGCCGATCCAGCGGGCGACATCGTTGGTGCGGATGGTGTCGCGCAGCTTGTCCGCCCGGGCGCTGCGCTGGCGGTCGTCCATGGTCAGCCCCAGGTGGAGCGCCCTCGCCGTCTCGTCCACGTCGAAGGGGTTGACGGTGAGGGCGAAGTCGCCGAGTTCCTCGTGCGCCCCGGTGTTCTCGCTGAGGACGAGGACGCCGTTGCGTGAGTTGCAGAGCACGCCCTCCTTGGCCACCAGGTTCATGCCGTCGTAGATGGGGTTGACGAGGAGGACGTCGAAGCTCTTGTACGCGGCGATCGCCTTGTGCATGTTCTCCTCGATCTCCACGCGGATGGGCGACCAGCCGCCACCCGAGAAGCGGCGGTTGATCCGCGCGGCGACGGAGAGGACGCTGCCCAGGTAGGAGCGGTAGTCGTTGATGTCCTGGCGGCTCGGCTGCAGGTACGCCCAGAACTGCACGCGGCGATGCAGCTCACGATGCGTCTCCAGCATCCGCTCGTAGGCGAGGAAGCCGCGCACGATGTTCTTGCTCAGATCCGTGCGGTCGACACGGAGGATCAGCTTCTCCGGGCGCCAAGCGGCGATCCTGCGCTCCTCATCGAGCACCTCCGGATCGAGGGTCTGCTCCGTGAAGCGGGCGACATCGATGCTGATCGGGTAGTTGCGCACCCAGACGGCGCGGCCCTCGTAGTACACGGTCCTCTCGCGGAGATCCACGCCAAGGCCGAGGTTCTCCTCACAGGTGAGCAGGAAGTTGCGGACGTCGCGCCGCGTCTGGAATCCCACGATGTCGTTGCCCAGGATGCCGTGCACGATGTCGTCGCGGATCGCCTTGGGCAGGATGGTCCAGTACTGCGGCGTCGGCCACGGGATGTGGACGAAATGCTGGAGACGCACGTTGGGCAGCTGCTCGCGGACCATGCGTGCCACAAGGTAGAGCTGGTAGTCCTGGATCAGCACCAGGGCCGGCCGGTCGCTGGCGGTGGCCTCGCGGATGATCCGGTCGGCGAACATGCGGTTGACGGCGACGTAGCCCTCGGTCCACGCCTGCCGGATGGAGTCGTCGACGACGGGCTCCCGGGCCAGGTCCCACAGGTAGTGCTGGATGAACCACAGCAGCGGGTTGCTGATGACGTTGTAGTAGAGGTCGTAGGCGGCCGGGGCCGGCTGGATGAAGGCGACCCGGTAGTCGGTGCCGTCCTCGGTCCGAAGCGTGGCGGGATCGCCGCGCTCGGCGAGCCGCCGGTCCGGCTCGTCCCGTGCAGCGGCCACCCAGAGGGCGCGCGTCGAGGTGGCCAGCGAGGACAGCGCCGTGACCAGGCCCCCGGATCCCTTGACCAGCCGCTCGGCGCCTCCCCGCAGTGGGTCGGCCGGTTCGAGCACGAGGGGTGCGCGGTTGGCGACGATGATGGGCTGGACGTGGCGGAGCAGCCGTCTCGCGTAGGGCTCGATCGGGGGCAGGGCGTGACCTCCAGGAACGGCGCCGCCGAGATGCCCGATCCTAGCAGCCCGTCCCGGTAACCGCTGGCGGGTGGCGGGGCGGATGTGAGTCAATCTGGGGATGCCGAAGACGTTCCGCCCCTACGCTCCCGACCAGATGCTGCTGTTGCCTTCGTCGGTGCAG